>ENA-UOXB01000044-UOXB01000044.1-bioreactor-metagenome-genome-assembly--contig:-NODE-44-length-155642-cov-13.126649_pt1 | contig 155642 bp, 111 predicted proteins | sample MGYA00238158_ERZ761615 | MGnify/ENA primary metagenome ERZ761615 (study PRJEB28904, sample SAMN06267902) | bioreactor metagenome | isolation source: Joint BioEnergy Institute, California, USA...
TTTTTTTTTTTTTTTTTTTTTTTTTTTTTTTTTTTTTTTTTTTAAGAAAAAAAAAAATAAATCATGCAGTTTCACCACCACCACTGTCAGGACTGGCCCAGGGCTTAGGGCTAGGTCTCCTTGTGTGCGACTCACTGCGAAGTCATCATGACTCGCATGTACGTAGTATATATGACCTTGGCCTCCTGGTAGTTTAGGAGGACAAGGATCAGCGTTGCAACGAACAACCGTATCTACTATTGTTACGCCCTAGCTATAATACAGTCTTCTTCACACTATCCTTATAGATTTCCTGCCTGGAGAGACCCCTCTCTAGCTCCTGACACAAGTCCAGCAAATCAAGCTCTCTTAATCAACTAGTTAAGGGCTGTCAGGTTGCAATGCATAATGCAGTCCTTCTTGCGCAGGAAAATAGGGAGCTACAAGCTGCCAACCAACACCAAAAAAAATGCTTCTAGATCCTATATAGCTACTGGGGGCATTCTAACAGGTGCAGAAGGACTGCAATGTGCTCAGCAAGCTGATCAAGTGTATGAAGAGGTGGTTGAACAGCCAGAACCACGGCCACTAAAGCGGGCACCGCCAATGTGCAGCACATGTAATATAGTAGGTCATACTAGGGTGCAATGCCCTCACTGCTAAATAACTGTTTTTGTCACGCTGAGCGAACCTAGTAATCCGAAGGTATGATGATGAAGCTTTGATTATTCGAATCTACCTAGCTAATCGACTATTTATCTCACGAGTTAGGGGTCTAGGACCTTCCGAATATGGACCCCAAAAATATGATATATCAAGAGTCATAACAAAGGAAAATAGGCGACCGTAGGGGTAGGCAGTATGATTCCTTTATTGCAAGGATTCTGACCTTCAAGGGTCCGGATCGGCTGGTGCTGACTAGGTTGATAGGATTCTTGGCATACCGATAGGTTATAGTGGTAATATTCGGCTGACAGTTTTCTAGTGTATATAGGTGTTTTAATTCATTTGTTGTGATAGCCTATGAAAAGAGGCGTTGCATGGTGGGGAGGTGGCTCGCTCGCTTGTCAACTACGTTAAGGGACGGACGGCTCGCAAAGGCATTTACTTGTTCCCTTTGTGATATGCAAATCCAGCGACAAATGAAGGAGCGATAAGTCTGACTACTCCGTATCATGGAACCAGGGCAACGGTCGGTCAATTCCGAACCCCTCATCCGTGGACCGAGGGCACCTGCTCGACCTGGTAAGATGGAGCTGCAACCACGGCCGTCGCTTCCACGCCGGGCGTCTGGCAGGACCGGGGTCCTTGGCGTCGGCTTCATCATCCCGACGAGGTCTGATCTGTCCATCTGTCAATTGACATTCAAACTTTTCTTCAGTGTTCGAGCAGGAGTCATGTTCACATTGAAAAACGCCTGCGATGCGGATGTTTCCCCTCCCCCCCCATCCTGATGGGCAGACAGAGAGCAGACCCAACAAGCTGGAGGCGCCATGTTGTGCCCTGCTCCAACCGGCAAGAGAAGAGGATAAAGCGCTGCAAGTCAAATTACAGACCAATTGGTTGCTACAAGCTACAAGCCTTGCTAGAGCAGGATATTGCAAACTGCCTCACAAGCAGACAAAGCCTGCTGCATGGCGATGAATTGCACCAATTAAAGGCCAATCGTGGCAGGACCACAATATGGATGTTTGATAGGCGTCATCCTGGGCAATTATCCGCCTATCAAGCCCCGAGTTGGCCATTTGTTTGGAATGGTTATTTACTTAACATGCGAACAAACACACCTGTTTCCATCCATGCAGTGACAAGTCCCAATCACATTCTGTGCCATGTCAAGCACCTGTTCCCCTCCGTCTCAGCCGGACTGCGCCGCAAAAAACAGGGGTTGAATTTAGGTGCTGTTGGCCTGGGGAGTAGTCGCCAGCGGAAGACACTCCATGCATCCGACTGGAGGGGAGGTTTTACTGAGTCACCATGCAGACACACACGCTACTGCATATGACAGCTAAAACAGAAGACCGGTCTCAAAGTTCCCTTTCACTGCAGCATTCAAGGAATATAAGGCAACAGTCTCCTTTCAAAGCCTCCATCTCATCAGGTCTGCTGGATGCTTCAGTTGTGTCTGACTCCTGAAGATGACCGATAACAACCCACCAGCTGCAGCTTCAGCTGCTGGGCCAGCTGTTGAGCCAGATGTAAGGATACTTTTTTTCATGTCTTTCTATTGTGCTGATAACAACAGTGTTTAGGGAGGCCAAAGTGACACTGATTCCGCTATTGCCTCGTAAGGATTGGGCTGACTTACTTTTTACTACTTCTTACTGTCGCACTAACTGTGGATACAGCACTATTGACGGCAGCGACATTGCATCCATTACTTCAAGCATCAAAAATTTTGTGTGAGTGCCATATCTTTATGCCAGAGTCTCTCAGCAAAGATCTGACATTCACTAGATATGAGGTTTGTAGACGAACTTTATATGGGAGCATTCAAAAAGTATCTAAACAGCATGTCAGAATGGACGCAGATATCATTCATACTGTGAGGGAGAATATGTGCTTGTGAGTGGCCACTCCTTGGGCCAGGACATTCTTTCATTCTGACTTGTGCCGGCGGCAGCCAAATGATGAGCAGGAACAGGACCGCTTGGATCTAGTAAGATTCTTGCATGATCCACATTTGACCTGATGCTAATTTGATGGACTTAAGAGTCATCACCTTTACAAAATGCTTCTTGGAGGTGAATTATATCTTGCACCTATTCCTGAGAACCCGCAGAGGGTACTGGATCTGGGTACAGGCACAGGCATTTGGGCAATTGAGTTTGCAGAGTAAGACAAACTATTCTGAGGTTTGCCTGTTGTGGTTTGATGCAGCCACTGACCAAGGAGATATAGTCTGCATCCAACTGCAGAAGTCCTTGGTAAGACAGAAGTCTCCCAATATTGTAATCACAAGCTGATATTTGCACATAGGGAATGATTTGAGTCCCATACAGCCCTCCTGGTATTTTCTCTTTGATAGTCACTACATCTTGGATATTTTAAAGATGCTGACTCCTGGCAGGGTACCAACAAACTGTAAGTTTGAGATAGATGACTTTGAGGCAGACTGGACCTACACTCGTAAATTTGATTTCATCCATGGCCGCGAGCTGGAAGGATCTATTCGTGACTATGATCGACTTTTCAAGCAATGCTTCGATAATCTGCGACCAGGAGGATATCTTGAGATGCAATCTATAGAGGTAGCCACATATTCTGATGATGGCTCACATCTAAGATCAGAAATGTTTATTAAGGGGTTGGATCTTGTAACAGAAGCAAGTATAAAGTTTGGAAAGAGCATGCAAACTATGGGAACATGGAAGAAGAAGATGGAACTGGCAGGGTTTGTAAATGTGACAGAAAAAATTTACAAGGTATATTGTGTACTCCCTTGTGCTTGATGAGCCCCTACTATTTCATAACTGACTTACTGAATCACATATAGTTGCCACAAAGACCATGGCCTGATGATCCTAAACAGAAAGAGCTTGGTCTTTACAATCAGGCAAATATCCTTGAAGCACTGGGTTCCTATACATATGCTCTTTTATCCCGCGTTCTCCATTGGAACAGGTTGGAAATTGAGGTGCTTTTGGCTGGCGTGCGACGGGAAATAAAGGATGTGTCGATTCATAGCTATACAAAGGTCTACTTTGTGTACGGCCAGAAGCCCAAAGAGCAGCCGCGAGAAGCATGATGGCAGGGTTCTGTTTTCTCTCCTCTGTCTTCGGTTCATTTTCGCCATTCTTTCTACTCCCTTCTCTCCATTTTCCCCTTTCTTATACCCAAGGATAGGAATCCCAATCATGCTTATCCTGCGCGTTATATATGTCCATATATACCATCAGCGATGGATGTGCATTCATTCTCGATGAAACAATGCTACATCATAAATAAGAAATTCCCTTGTCTTCAATATTGCCATATCAGTGCGAGTACAATGCATTTTGCAAATAAGGAACCCATCCATTCCTTGACCATCAACCATTCGTCTGTATATCTGGCGGTCCCTGGACGTACGTACAGTAGATATAGTATGAGTAACATTCATTCAGACAATCATAACATACCTACCATGCTCAGTGGTGCGAAGTGAGCTATGCTCATTTGCCCTCGACAGCGCTTCCGATACGATCCGCTTTGACATCGAAAAAAAGGCCCTCCTTCGATCCAATCCAATCTTTCCATCCATCCGGTGGGCATATAAGTATAACAACCACTCAAACTTGGTCCAAAGGGCTCATGCGTAGGTTTGAATTGAGCTTGCCTCGTCATAAACCGAGAAGAACACAGGTTCCTCGCGAGCGCCGCTATGAGCTATGATATATATATATATATATATATATATATATTGATTCGACAACATCATCATCGACGGACGTCCCCTCAGCTCGGAGGGGCTTCTTGCCTGCGTTCTAGAACAAAAGGAAAAGAAAAATTAAAAAAAAAAAATGCAACGCCAGCCCGCCAGCCAGACTGTCCCGGAGAAAACAAGCAAAGCAAAAGACAGAGCAAAAGCCATGCGTAAGGTCCAACTCGAACAACATCAACGCCTAGCACAGAAACTCAGTATGACAGAGACAGAACACCATAACCATCACATAACATGAGACACGAAAAAAAGGGATAGCAAACACAGCATCACACAGCGTCAAAAGCTCAATCCAGCGCTGGCAATCACAACTCATGGCCTGCACCATCCCCAACAAACCTCCCAAGTTTCCCATGATGACCACGGTCATAATCATCATCCATCATCCCACCATGCCGCATCCGCAGCGCAAAGTTGAACGCCACCGCAACCACCAGCCCGATGCACAGCAGCGTGGGCCCCCACCTTTCGTGGTACACGCGCTTGACGTCGCGCCGCTTGCGGATCTTGTCGACGCGCCAGATGTACAGGACCAGGCTGTACAGCAGCGCCAGGACGGCGAGGACGGTGAAGGCCCACGAGGCGGTCAGGGTGACGGCGTCGCGGCCGAAGTTGAGCAGGGTCGCGGCGATGGAGCCCAGGATGATGGAGAACTCGAGCCACGCGAGGAAGGTCCGCTCGGCGGCGAAGTAGACCTTGGGTTCGACGCGGACGGGGACGTAGATTCCTGTTGGCGGTTAGAAGATCGGTCTCTGAAGGGACGGGATGTACGCTGACTTACGTTTGCCTGGAGGCGCGACGAACCGCTTGACGGTGCGCCCGCCTCGTCCCATGATGGCGATGCCGTTAGGAGCTTCCGGGGGCATCTGCGTCGGTCTTGGACGTGGGATGGCGGCCTTGAGGCCCTCCACGATGCGCTTCCCGGCCTGGCGCGCGTAATACTTGGCCAGCTGCTTGCGGTAATACCACCCGCCGATCCTCCTGGCCTCCTCCAGCTCGGCCGGGTCCTCCGTCTCGTCGTCCGAATCGTACAGCGGATAGTCCTCGTCCCCGGGCAAAGGCAGCGGCTGGGCGGCGATGCGTTCCTCGATGTCGAGGGCGTTCCCGTCCGTCTCCAGGAACACCGCATTATCTTGCTGCATCCCACCATGCGCCGTTGCATCCCCGCCCTCTTCCACCGGTTGCACACGGCTGTCGGAGGGGGTACGCCGCCGCCGACGTCTCGCACCGTCAGACTCCGAATCCTGCCCCTCTTCCTCTTCCGTTTCTTCATCCTCGTCCAAGGGTCCGTCGCTGGTTGTCAGGCTGGAGCTCTGGGGCGGCCGTTGGATGCCAAACGGGCGCGTGGGCGGTTTCCGGATGTCGACATCCATCTGCGGCATCCAGAAAGGCAGGAGATTGATCTTGTCCGGGAAGAGGGTTGCGGTGCCGTGGATGAACTTGCTGAACTTGGGGACCGCCTCCACGAGGTGGCTGGCGGTGAGGTCTCTGATCCACTGGGGCGGTTCTTGCCCGGCCTGGGTCTGGAGTTTGACCTCCAGAACCGCATAGGGGAACCGCACCACATCCTCGGGGGGCAGCTGGGAGAACGGATGGTCGATCCCGATGTCCATCCTGCGCCAGTTGTCGCCGGCCCGTCTTCGGCCGATGTTGTCCTCCCGGATCATCGTCAGCTCCGTATCCAGCGAGATCCGGACTCGCGCGTCTCCCGGCAGCTGGAACGCCGTCCGGTGGTAGAAGGTCCGCGTGACGGGGACCAGCTTCCGGGAGATGACCCGATACTGGATCTCGCGCGCCAGCTGCTCCCAGTGCGCGATCTCGGCCTCGCTCTTCTTGCCCTCCTTCCGCATCTTCTCGAAGAGACGCTCGACCGTGATCTTGCCGGAGAGAAAGGCATTGACGTGCTTCTCCTTCATGGGGAAGCGGGCCTTGACGGACTTCTCTCCCGTCCAGTCCTCCCGGTGCGTCTTTCTCTCGACGAAGATCTGATCGCTCTCCATGCCACCGTACCACCGCAGCCGAATGGCTTCCGCTCCCTCGGTCTTCTTGAGCCGCCCGGTGTACAGCTCCCAGGTGTCTGGGTTGTCGAAGTAGACGGACGAGATGGCCGTGTCCTTCTCCTCGAACTCCTTGCGGGGGTTGAAGACCAGCACGGGGAGATGCTGCGATGGCTCATGAGCATCTGCATCAGAGAGTGGAGAGAGAAAAAAAAAGAGGACGAACCTTGAGAATGATGAGTTTGAGTTCCGTGATGTTGTCGGGATGCACCCAGTACTTGGTGGTCTGGCGGATGAAGTTGGCCTGCTGCCCTCCGGCGGCGCTGTCGCCCTTGACGGGGTTTCCCTTGGTGCGGACGAGGTCGTAGAGCTTGGACAGCTTGACGATGAAGGCGTCGTAGTTGTCCTTGAAGAAGGGCTTGGCCTTGAGGCGGGCGGCGAAGACCGGACGGAGGATCCATCCCGTTTGTTTCTACACCGGTCAGCAAGCTGCACTGTGTCCAAGAACCGTACCAAGGATGGAAGCAACGCACGTCGTGCTTCTTGATGATCTTCTGGAAGCCGGTGTAGTTGAGGCGGGTGAACTTGGCCAGGTCGTGCACGTCGGCGATGATGTCGCTCAGGTCCTCCTCGAGCAGCATGAAGTCCTGGTCGGTGGGGGGCGGCGAGTGTCTGGAGTCATGGGGGCGGGCGGCGTCGCGGTCGAGGCGGGCGACGACCTCGTTGACCTCGCGCTCGCTGGCCTGGATGCGGCGGACGATCTCGCCGCTCTTGAGGCGCTGGAAGGAGAAGACCTTGTCGAGCTCGCTCTCGAGCAGGGCGACGAAGCGCTTCTCGTCGTCCTCGGTCCAGGGCTTGCGGTCGGGCCTGGGGCGGTCCGGGGAGGGCTCCTCGACGTACTGGGGCTTGAGGGCGTCCTTGAGGTCCTCGTAGGCGATGTAGTGCCACCAGTACTCCTTGATCATGGACGAGCGGAGCTGCTCGCCGAACCTGCAGGCGTCAGGGATGGGAGAGCGGGCAAAGCCATTGGAGCGCTTACCTCATGGCGGGCTAGACGGGGTCGACGGATCCGAACGAGGTGAAGGTAGGAAAGAGACGTCAGGCGGAGCGATGGGAGGGCGATGGCACCATGAGCTCCAGATGAAATCAGGCGCTGGTGGACCATGCGGGAGGTGAGGATGGAGAAGAAGAAGAAGAAGAAGAAGATGGGAGCATGGGCCGGGTCGAGCCGTTGCTCCCAGCGGCCGCTGCTTATCGGCGGCGGAGCTCTCCGCCCGACTCCCGCCGTGCCTCTGCGCGCCAGACCCGGTCCATCGTGCTTTCCCCGTGGCAACCGAGCGCGGCTCGCCCACTCAGGCGGCGCGGCGGGCGAACGTGCCCGGCAGGCGCGCCCGGGGAGCAGGCCGGGGCGGTCCCGATCGGGCATGGCGCCTGGGCGGAGGGCACGTGCCGCGCAGGTTCCACGGTTCCTCCGCGCCCAGACCTCCGCCTGATCTCGCAAACGGAGCAGCAAGGCGGCCGGAGCGCATCCCAGATCGAGCGACACGCTCCGTCAGATGTCTGGGCTCCCCGGCCGCCGCAACGAGACCAGCATGTCCTCCGTCCGGTACGCACGAGACGCACATGACGAAACCGGCAGCTCGTCACGCCCGCGCATACCGCTTCCGTCGCGCCCTCCGGCCAGGCACGCGTCACGCCGCGTCTTGGCTGCAGGACCCTCACCCTGCCCTCACCGCCTGTCCTAGGTATTGTACCTACCGAGGTACCTTTCCTCCGATTCTCTCGGTCTTCATGTCCCATATCCCGGAGGAGCTACATCCTACGATCCAGCACCCTTTTCACCTGATGGTACAAGGCTCGCTCCAGTTGCACGCTGAAGATACCTTCGGTACCTCCGTAGGTACCTAGGTATCTGCCAGGTACTCTGGTCGAGCAGCGGCGCTACTGCACGCTCGACCGCCGGAGCCGCCACCCGGCCATCCGCCGCCCCACCCCGGTCATCGCCTCAGGTACGTTATCTACGGAATCGAGGATCCGATGTCCCCCTCCCCGGAAACCGTGGATATTATTATTATTATTATTATTATTATTATTATTATATCTTCCATGGGCTAGAGGAAGGAAGGAGAACGGAGGAGGAACACGGTAGGAAAAAAAAGAAAAGAAAAAAAAAACTCAGCAGATCACCGTTCTACGGATCTTTTTTATTTTTTTTCTTAGCTGACCCCGAGGCGGTGGCTGGCTGCGGAGTCGGTCGGGCGGTCAAGATGGATAGTGCTCATCCAGGACAAGCTAGCCTAGCCTGGTACAGTACCTGAGATATTTTATTCTGCCCAGGTTACACCCAGACGAGTAAATTCGTAGCAAAAAAAATCTTGTCGACAGATTATCGATTTAATATAGTACTATACTTCATTGCGTAGACTCTCATGCCCCCCGTTGCCCGTTACCCACCTCTGGACAGTCTCTGAAGAGAGAGAGAGAGAGAGAAAAGAAAAGAAAAAAAAGACATACAAGGTATTTACACCGAACTGCAGAATCAACGTAGACATATTACGTTTCGACCCATCCCGTCGTGCCATCTGACTCCGTGCATGAGACATCATCCGTCGTCCCTACCATGACGTGATCATGCTTGTATCCTGGGGTGACCGCTACAGAAAAGTGCCTCCAACCCGCCGGATGGACCGCCGCGCGCCCTCGCCCAGCACGTTGACCAGGCCCTCCGTCTCCAGCGCGCGCACCGCCGCCGCAAACTCGTCGGCCTCGACCGGCGCGCTGCTCTCCTCGTTGAGCCGGCGCAGCACCTCGGCCCAGCGCGCCGCGGTGCCGCCGCCGCTGTTGCACAGCTCCTCGACGACGGCCAGCACGCCGCGCTTGAGGTCCTCGCGGCGGCGGCGCTCGCTGGCGCTCGTGCCCTCGGTCAGCAGGCTCATGTCGATCAGCCCCGTGCGCGCGTCCGTCGCCGCCTGCTTGATGGCCGAGCGGATCAGCCGCACCGCCTCCTCCACGTCGTCCGGCGTCACCTCGGGCGACAGCCGCATGCGCGCGTGCGCCTCTGACAGCCGGATCATCGACTCCAGCTGCCGCGTCGTCGCCGTGATGCGCCGGTCCGCCGCGCGGATGTCGTCGCCCAGCTTGCGCATCGCCACGTACGCGTCCGTCAGCGCCTTGCCGGCCGCGGGCGTGAGGACCGGGTGGACGTTGGTCTTGGCGTACGTGATGTACGCCGTGAGGAACTCGACCGGCTGTGGCGAGTTAGCATCTATGTCTATGCAATTGAGATCGGATCGCCTCAACTTACCAGGATCTCTTGGCTGCTCGCGTTCTCCGGCCGGTCCTCCAGGTACATGCCGACGATGTGCTTGGCCAGCCGGCGGTCCTCCTGCTCGTCGACCCGGTCCAGCACGAGGTACACCAGGTCGAACCGCGACAGCAGCGTCGGAGGGAGGTCGATGTTCTGCGGAACGGGCAGGTTCGGGTTGTACTTGCTGCCGATGGGGTTCGCCGAGGCGAGGATGCTCGTCCGCGCGTTCAGCGTCGTGATGATGCCCGCCTTGGCGACCGACACCGTCTGCTGCTCCATGACCTCGTGGAGCACCGACCGCGTCGACTCGTTCATCTTGTCGAACTCGTCGATGCAGCAGATGCCGCCGTCCGAGAGCACCAGCGCACCGGACTCGAGGACCAGCTGGCGTGTCTCGGGGTCGCGGGTGACGTACGCCGTGAGACCGACGGCCGATGACCCCTTGCCGCTGGTGTACACGCCTCGGGGCGCGATCTTGTGAACATAGCGCAGGAGCTGCGACTTGGACGTCGAAGGGTCACCGCAGAGCAGGATGTTGATGTCGCCTCGGTACCGCGGGTTCCCGCCCTTCTGGAAGGTCTTGTTCGTCCCTCCGAACAGCTGAAGCAGGATGCCCTTCTTCACGTCGTCCATCTCATAGATGCTCGGCGCGATCGATCGAGCCAGGAGCTCGTAGACGTCCGGTCGGGCGGCCGTCTCCTTGATCTTCCGCTCCTCTTCCGCGGTGATCTTGCGGGTCTGCTCAACGTCGCCGGCCACCTGCTCGGAGAGCTCCTGCTCGATGGTCGACACGTCGATTCCGAGCTTCTTGCGGTCGATCTTCTGGATGTGCAGCACGTCGACGTAGGTCTTGAAGAGCGCCTTCTGCGTGCGCTGCCGCGGGTTGACGCGGACGGGGTTGCACCGGAAGATACCGGTGACTTCGATCCGATCACCGGCCTTGCAGGCATCCACCAACTCGTCGTAGGCGCAGAGGGAAACGGAGTGCGGCGTTTGGCCGTCCGGCACAGTGTCCGGAGTCTCCTGCAGCTTGATCACCTGCTTGTCCGCGAAGACACAGCGGTTGTGGATCAGCTGCATCGAATTCGCTTTCCTGCAGACGGGGCGTGGGCAGACAGTCGGCTCCGCGATCTTTCCTCGGTCGATGTCGACTTGGACGCTGTGGTTGCAGGCTTGGCAGCGGAAGAACGCTAAGGCGTGTTAGCACATAGACATTTCTGCAAACAAGGGCATCAAGATACCTTCTTTCATGTCGGGAATGATCGGGGTTGTTCGTATCACCAGACCCTTGATGCTGATAAGCTTGTCCATATCTGTTCCAGTCAGCAGTAATTCCACAAATCTCAGGAGGCAACGTACCTTTCGGATCGAGATCCCTCAGGTTCACCGTCTTATCCAGCCCAAAAGGCAGAACCTTGAAGATCTTGTTCTCCACTTCTTCAACCAGATCGGGGATCTCGGGTTGTGGAGGCCGGGCCGCCTCACTCATGGCATCCGAGCTGGGCACAGGCGGTGCCGAGCTGTTGTCTCGTGCCCGAGCATGGTTTCTCTGACTTCTCAGGGTCTCCATCTCCTTCAATGCGAGTTCGACCATCACGTCCTTCACAGTCTGATCCATCAACGGAATGATCTCCTGCGGATAGGCCTGCAGTTGATGCCACAGCTTCAGAGTCGGGGGGTATGCCTTCAGGTTCCTGGCATCCAGGTTGAGGCCTGTCACTCCGAGCTGACGCATGTTGTTCAGCATGGTAATGTATTCCTTCTCTTCGGCCACAGCCCCCATCGTGCGGGTCTGTTCTTCGGTCATGCCGTCGGCCCACATGCGGTACTTCTTGGTGAAGTTGTACAGGAAGTTCTTGAACGCGGACATGGAGTCCTGGATCGAGATATTCGTACCCCAGATGACGCGGGTCGAGCTGCCGCCCAGAGCCTCCGCCTCCGAGGTGTCCGGATGTATATTCGAGAAGGTCGCCTCCGACTGCGGCTCTCCATCGTTCACCGGCATGCCGTTGGCATCGACGAACAGCCTGCGGCGGCGATTGGGCGTGGATCCAAAGGCATCGGAGTGAATGTCCCCTCTGCGCGTGGAAGCAGGCCGGTATGGTGGGAAGCCAGACCGCGAGGAGCGGACGAACAGTCCGCTGCTACTGCTCGGGATGTCTGAGCGGGGCTCCCGGCGGGCGTTGCTCCTCGTGGGGCTCGAGCTGGACATGTAGCGGATCGGTGAAGAGTCTGCAGTCCTCGTCAGTATCCAGGACTTATCCAAGGAAAAGCGCCGCAAATAGCTGAGATGTGCATACCTGCCACGGGTCGTCTATTTGCCCGAGGGGTCGTCTCACCGTCGTCCACATTCGACGATGCTCTTGGGGGAGAGCTGATCTCCATCCTTTCCTCGGCGCCGCCAGCGCTCTGCTGTGTTCCATGCGCTGGGGAGGACTGGAAGAACATTGGCGACGAAGATGCCACTGGTTCCTCGCCCCTTAGCCGTCTCGATGCTTGCGGGGTCGCCTGCGAGCCGCTCTGCGACTGATCGTCCATGGCCCTGGGGGTCGGGCTGCTGGGGGGAGCAGGGTTCTGCTGGGAGGCTCGAGAGCGGGCAGAAGACGGTGTTGCCGAACGCCCGGCCGGCCGGCCTCGACGGCGACTGGAAGCTGGTGAGGACATGGCGAGAGCGGTCCTAAAGCGTCGTTGTCGAGGTGCGGTCGTCGGCAAGGACCGTGTCGGGTCGCTGTGGGAGCAAAATCGCAGGGACAGCTGGAGGTCTTGGCGGTGGGCGGCAGACGCGTCCCAACACGGTGCAGCGCGTTAAGTGCTTCCCCTTTTGGACGGCGTGTCACAAGCTTACATAAGCAGACTCCGGAACGTAGCCTGCTTACATAACACCAGTACACACGCACCAGCCTCATGGCCGCGTGGCTGCTGCAGGAACCAGGGGACGCACCGCCACCTCCAGGTCGGGCCGACGCGCATGCCCGCTGTTCCACGGCAGAGCCGATCCTCATAATCCCTGCCTCATTATCGTGGCCTTGTAGGGTCATCCCAGGGAGCAAACTAGCATAGGAACGGAACCTGCCGCTAACATTAATAGTATCCCTTGTCGGAGGGCGTTCCCGCCGCTCATGGCCTCTGCGCACCCACGAAGCGAGACGCCGAAAGAGTTGGGGCCGGCCAGCGGCCCTGCCAGGCCACGGCTGTCGTTTCAGGAAGCGCCTGATGTCATCGCGCCGGTCTTGACTCTTCCAAGCTAAAACGGTCCCCAACCCAACTCCTCACCGGATTGGAGTCGCTGCGCGCCTGCTGTGGAGGTGAGGCTGGTGAAGCCGTTGGCGAACGCTCTTCGCTTCTGCCATTCCCCGCTCCTGGAGCCTCCTTAAGGCTCTCCTTCACTGGCGCCCACGCTTGGTTGAGCCATTGTTGTCATTCCTTTCACCCTTCTGTCTTGGTTCCTGAGCGGGTTCTTGGCCCTGGTGGCTATCTACAAAAGCCTCTTTGACGATCGGGCCACCTTGGACCTCTGGCCACCGCCCTTCCTTCTCACCACCTTTGTCTTTTGTCCAGCAATAGATAACACCCTATCCCTAGCCGATCTGCTCGAAGTAAGCGGTTCGCGGCAGCAGATGGACCTGGCCGTGATCCATGGTGTTTCCTTCGCGCCCCCTCTGACACCTTTCGCTCCTTTGTAACCGACCTATACCTAGCGGCGGGCATTACCCCTCCTTCCATCCTGTCTTCTCTCCAGAATTCGCTTTCGACAAAATGCCGGACGTCGACTTTGGGCGCGCCCTCGACGGGTCGAGTGGCACTGCGCAGCGGAGCCAGGGCATGACCATCAACACCTTCTTGGCCTCGCTGGCGACCGCGATCATCGTCTTCGGTGTCGAACTCCTGTTGTTCCTGCTTCTCAAGGGAAAGCTTACCCGCATCTAGTGAGTGGTTTGGCGCATGCTTCTCCCTGGACGACCCGATGGTTGCTAATCCTGTGACTCTCTGACAGTCAACCGCGAACATACCTGGTCCCGGACCGAGAACGTACCGCCCCGTCACCACCGGGTCTGTTTCGGTGGATCATCCCCGTTTTCAAAACCTCAAATGCAGAGTTCATCCAGAAATGTGGCCTGGATGCCTATTTCTTCCTGAGATACCTGCGTATGCTGCTCAAGATCTTCGTCCCCCTGTCATTCCTTCTCCTGCCGGTCCTGATTCCGTTGAACAAGGTGGGAGGGAAGGACAATCGCCCTCGTGACGACACCCAAAACGGCACCACGTGGAATGTCACCGGTTTGGATCAGCTCGCCTGGGGCAACGTCGATCCGCATCATACAGGTCGCTACTGGGGCCATCTGATCATGGCCGTCGTGGTCGTGGTATATGTGTGCGCCGTGTTTTTCGATGAACTCAGGGGGTATATCCGTCTGCGACAGGCGTACCTGACGTCTCCGCAGCATCGACTGCGAGCGTCCGCGACGACCGTTCTCGTCACTGCCATCCCAGAGCGATGGCTCTCAGTGGAGGCCCTGGATGCATTGTATGACGTATTCCCGGGGGGCATCCGGAACATCTGGATTAATAGGAACTTTGACGAGCTCAGCGAGAAGGTGAAATTGCGAAACAAGCTAGCTTTGATGCTCGAGTCAGCCGAGACTGAATTGATCAAGAAATGCAAGAAGGCACAGCTCAAGCAGGCGAAGGCCGAGGCAAAGAAGGCTGGAAAGAGTGTGAAAGAGGTGGAGGCTCGAGAGATGGAAGCCGCTCAGAGGAGAATTTCGCAGATGAATATGAACTCGAAATCGGGCATAAGTTCAGGCGATCCGCACCAGATTGCTCATAGCGTTGGTGAAGCCGTAAAAAAGAACAAAAAGGCCGGAACCCACGCACGAAGCGCATCTCAGGGGAGCAGCTCATCCGAAGGCAGTAACACGTCCGGAAGGAGTCGACGGAGCTGGGGGCTTATTCCTGTCGTGGAGGAAGGACTCGATGTGATTGAGCACGGAATTGGCAAATTGGGGAAAACGGTCTTGGAAGGTCTTAAGAAGGTCGAGGATGAACTAGACGATCGTCTCCACGGAGGATATGTTCCGGATGCTGATCTTACAGTGAGACGAGATAGCCGGGTGGGTGACGGTATTGGCCCCGCCTATCGTCTCCAAACATCCAGCGATGATGACCATGCTGGCGCCATCGGTAGTAGTGCCGAGCGACAAGGAGAGCAAAATGAGCAGCCAACCGGCGGCGCTGAAAAGCCGCGTTCGGAAGCTGGACAGCCCTTTTGGAAGAAGATGTCTATCCACTCGAAGCAGACTGGCAAGTCGAATGCTCATCGCTATTCGGATGAATACCCGCTAACTCGCATCGTGACTTCAGAGAGCACACCTGGAACTAAAGAACCTGAGAAGAAGCAGCACGGAAGTGGCAAGGAAGGGGATGAAATAGAAGGGCAGGAATATCCGCTCGCGTACAATGAAGAATTTGAAGGCGAGGACTTGGGAGAGCCGCTGTGGAAGAAGTATATCAAGGAAAAAGATCGCGAGACGATGAGGTTACCCCTTTTTGGCCTCAGTTGGATGCCTTCTCTGCCGTTCATTGGTAAGAAGGTCGACACCATCGACTACTGCCGGAAAGAGGTTGCACGTCTGAATCTCGAGATCGAAATCGACCAGCAGCACCCCGAAAGATTCCCGCTGATGAACTCGGCCTTTATCCAATTTAATCACCAGGTCGCGGCGCACATGGCCTGTCAGGCAGTCAGTCACCACATCCCCAAGCAGATGGCCCCGCGAATTGTCGAGATATCCCCTGACGACGTCATCTGGGACAATATGTCAATCAAGTGGTGGGAACGCTATCTGCGAACCTTCGGCGTCATGCTCCTGGTCTCCGGTATGGTTATCGGTTGGGCGTTCCCGGTCGCTTTTACGGGACTGCTCTCTCAGCTTTCGTATCTGGAGGGTAAATTCACTTGGTTGGCCTGGATGTCTAAGCTTCCGCCATGGATCATTTCTGCCGTCCAAGGTATCTTGCCTCCCCTTGTCCTCGCCATCCTCATGGCCTTGCTGCCCCTTATGCTCCGATTCCTTTCGAAGACGCAGGGTGTGCATACGGGTATGGCCGTGGAGCTCACCGTCCAAAACTATTACTTTGCGTTCCTCTTCGTTCAGCTGTTCCTCGTCGTGTCTATATCCTCCAGTTTTTCGACCATCTTCGAATCCGTCACGAATGTCACCAGCTGGCCTGAGCTTCTTGCCCAGAATATCCCCAAAGCGAGCAACTATTTCTTTTCGTACATGATCCTGCAGGCCATGTCTGTCAGCGCTGGAGCCTTGGTCCAGATCTTTAATTTGATTAGCTGGTTCATTCTGGCGCCCATAATGGACAATACTGCAAGGATGAAGTGGGCTCGGACAACGAACCTGAACCAGATGCAATGGGGCACCTTCTTTCCTGTCTACACTACTCTTGCATCGATCGGTATGTCCCCAATATCACAAACCGTCTCTTTCACGTCTAACGAACGACAGGCCTGATTTATTGCGTAATTGCACCTCTCATCATGGTGTTTAATGTCATCACATTCAGCCTCTTCTGGTTCGTCTACCGCTACAATACTCTCTATGTGACCAAATTCCGCTTTGACACGGGTGGTCTCCTCTTCCCCAAAGCCATCAACCAACTGTTCACGGGACTCTATCTGATGGAGCTCTGCCTGATTGGAATGTTCTTCTTGGTACGTGACGCCGAGGGCGAAGTTGCTTGTGAGGGACAGGCAATCTGCATGATCATCGTCCTCATCCTGACGATCGCCTATCAATACCTTTTGAATGAGGCCTTCAATCCCCTGTTTCGCTATCTGCCCATCACATTGGAGGACGAGGCAGTCAAACGCGACGAAGAATTTGCCAGAGCTCAGCGTATAAGGCTGGGTCTAGAAAAGGACGATAATGAGCAGGAAAGCATTGAAGACCAGCTTGCGGAACGTGAACGAGAAGAGCGAGCTGAAGACAAAAGACTCCATGATATCGAGTTGAAGAATATCGAAGAAGAAAGGGAGCGGAGGAAACATCACACTGGAAAGAAGCATGACTCTGAGAACAAGGGCATCCTAGGTAATGCCAACAAGCTTGTAGCGCGCCAATCATGGGCCGATCGCTCCAGAAACACCCGCTCCAAGTACTTTGGTGGACATTCGGATCCCGTTATGCCTACGGTGCAACGCATGCGCGAGAAGCTGGCTCATGATGCCGAAGCTCAGGGTCCTTCGACAAACACGATCGGCCACGCGCTCTTCGCCGGCATCCACGACGAGCTCGAGGATCTGACACCCGAGGAGCGCGACGTGCTCGTGCAGCGCGCGTTCCAGCACGAGGCGTTGCGGGCGAAGCGGCCCGTCATCTGGATCCCACGTGACGATCTCGGCGTCAGCGATGACGAGATATATCGCACGCAGAGATTCAGCAAGCACATCTGGATCAGCAACGAGTACCAGGCGCTGGATGCCAAGTGCCGCCCCGTCTTCAGCCGGAGTCCGCCAGACTTCTCAGAGGTCGACCTCATCCAGTTGTAGACGAGACTATTTACAAGTTTCCCACCTGGATGTATGCTTGGGCGGCGTTAGTGCTTTTGGAGCGGACAGTTACGATGTAAAAACCACTGAAGAATCATGCATTACGACCTTTGTCCATGTCAACCATACGAACACACATACCTACTAATACTCTGTTCCTTCACTTGTCTCCTTGTGCTCGTCGGGTCGTTTGGTCTAGAAGTTTCGTGCTTCATTCTTTTCATTTTCTCGATAAGCCGTTAGACTGTACAGTACATTTCAATAGAGAAGGGCTGCTGACCTTCCTTGTTGTACAGTAAGTAGAAGAAAAGCAGGACTTCTCTCAATGGAATGATACCAAATCTTACATCCGAGTCTGGTTTCCTTTCATTTGAAGCTTGTCCTGTCTGTCCCTGTAGTATTAGACATAGATAGCCCATCCTGTTCGCTCCAATCGCGGAGTGTTTCCTTGGTTCTTTTTCCAAGTCGGGTAAAGATCCAAACAACTGACATCTATCTATCCGAGAAATCATACGACAGTGGACAAACTATTCCACAGATTTTCAATTTACGAGAGCACATTTCTTCTTTTAATGGAAAGTCCTCTAGTCTTCTCATTGATGTACAGTATTTATAACTCGTCCCTCTACTAGAGCATTGATTGCATATTGGATTTCCTTCCCCTCTTGCTGTTGATGCCATTGCTATTGCGGAGCAAGCAATGTCATCTATCTCTCTACGTAACTATCATTCACAACCATATAATTGACCTGTGTCTTGCCTAATGAATGGTTTTGAAATTGTCTATTAAAAATCTATATAGGGTTGCTCCTTGGATCAGGAGAGGTATATCTTAATTGATTAATGTATTCGACAAGGAAGGAGGGTGTCTTGACTGAGCAGTCCACGGGAATATCGATCAGCCATGTTATTATATTAGTAGTAGGGTGGATTTTCTTGCAGGTAGATGAGCATGAAATGCAGGTTCTAGATGTCGTCTCTTAAGAACAAATATGCTAGGAGTCGATATACCTCTGCATATATATGAAACCGGATGAGACGCCTGCAAATCTATTATTAGATGGCTGCAGGTGTGATCGATAAAAGAAAATAGAGGAATAATTTCCAGAGCTCGTGGGCAAAAAAAAATACCCAAATGATCACCTGTGGAAAAAAAAGAAAAGCTATGTATGTACATTGAGTACACTGAGCGCACGGTATCTACCTGATAGCCCCCTTTCTTTCCACTTATAGATGCATCCCAACATTGAATTAGACATTTCTTATCTCTCTATAGATCCCGAAGCTCACAATCCTGCCGTCTATTATCCACTGGGACTTTCCCAGATCGTATCTTGCTCTCTTTCTTTTATAGCTGTTATTCTTTGCGGAACTATGACAAAGGGGTATACCCATGTATTGTCGTCGTCGCCACGACGCTGCTTGTCGTATCTATTTCATTTTCCCACGATTGAAATGCACAAATTTCTTTGTCTCCTTCCTGCTGTTTTATTATTGCAGACATCTCCATCACCTCCTGTCATCATTGCTGATCAGGATTCTCGTCTGATATCAACTGCCCTAGAGGTCTTTCTGCTCGTAATAAGCTTCTTGTCCGACATCTGATATCAAAAAATAGACTTCAGAAGGAAGCCAAGATCTGTGACAAGGCAGGGACAATATGGCTCTGCACATTCTGACAGTTCTTGGTTCGATTCTGGCTGGCCTCATGGCCTGTCTCTTCTTCCCTGGTTTCTTCAGGTTCTTCACTGCTCCTTGCGGCGAAAAAGGTGGTTATGCCAACTCTTGTCCTCATAACCAGAATCGAATCACCAATCCAGATTTGTGTCACCTGCTTATTTCAGGAAAGTCTGTCGATCATGCTGGGCATAAACGGAATTTATTGTCTCCGCTGTGGTCTAAGGTTCTTCCAAGCCGGAGGTTACATGTGGCTTTCGGCATAGAGAACGCATTTACCAGCACGGACGAAGAATACGTCAAGCAATTGTCGACCGTGCACGCGCTCTTGTCAGCCTCTCGTCAGACAAATGGAACTCTCTCTCCGGATTCGCTCAGCACGCTGTTCTGGCCTGGCTTGCTGCGTACCAGGGGTCAGGGATGAGGATCAAGCTCAACAGCATGGTCCAAACCGTTTCTCTGCGCGTTGCCCTGAAAGTCCTTTTCAGCATCGAGAAAGACGAGGTTAGAGACTGCGATCTCGTTGCCCTCGCAGAAGCAATCAATCGTGTCTGGATCTCTTCCAAAAAGGAAGAAGGGATGATACCCGGATTCCTGGAGAATTGTGATCTGCAGGCTGCGCTGTCTGCTATCTTCCCGGATACGAACATCTTCGAGCGACGAGAGAACCCCTTGAATCTAATCCTCCCTGCTTTTGAAACCCTTTGGCGTATCGTCTTGAGGACGTTCGTTGAGGTGAAGTTCGCTACTGGTTGCAAGCATCCTGAATGGACAGATATCCTCGTTGCCTTCGCTCGGGAGCCGACCAGAGTCAGTTTGAACTGAGAGCGGCCATTGCTAACAAAGACGTGTCTGCGGAATCTCTCTCGTGTACAGAGCCCTTCGACTCTATCCTCCAACGAGACGCGTTCACCGAGCATTCAAATGGACGGAAACTGGAGAACATGTAACCATGTCCGCTGACATTGAATCCTGTCACACTGCTTCGAATATCTTGGGATCCGATGCGACAACGTCCAACCCGGCGAGGTGGAGCAAGTTGACGAAGGAACAGAAAGACGCGTTTATGCCTTTTGGGAGCTCCCCCTTCGTTTGTCCTGCGAAACCGGTCTTTGGTCCGAGAATGATCGCGCTGATTGTCGGAACCCTGCAAGTGAGTTTCATGGGGATTGGAAATTACATTCAAACGACAATAAGGTGATGAAGGAATTTGAGACCGGGAAGAGGCTCCGTTTAGATCGGGAGGCCTATGATGATGTGTTTATCGTTGGCGGGAGACACGGATAGAGATCAAATAAAGGACACGGTCATGGATTGCTTTTGCTGTTGACAATGGCTTAGGGGACTGCAATGTCCTAGTTCGAACATCATGAAAAAAAAAGGAAGAAAAAAGAAAAAAAAACCCTAATTGTGTCGAATGGGGAAGTGTGGTATCACTGTCGAGGACCTGAAATCCCCGGTTCTGGAAAATGAAAGGCGTTGGATGGTCGTACCCTCGATGTGTCCATAGCGAAAAGTAATAATAATGAACACCGAATCCGAGTTCAAAATCCTGTTTCCAAAGCAGTTAGTTCCCTCCAAATTATAATTGATCTTTCACAGTTTCCTCCATCTCAGGAGGGATAATTTCATAGTTTTTCACGTAGTCACTTTGTGATATTGCTCACAAAAAGCAATGGCACCTAAGTCAAGCATGGCCATTCTGCAAAGATAATGCAAGAAGGAGCGATGGGACAATTTCTGATAGGAATGGATATCAGTATTTGCTGGGATATACAGAGAAGGTATCAATCAATGATGGACGAGGGAGCTTTCTGAATTGTAACCTGGTGGAAGAGTCCATTCTATCTTTCGTGATAGCAGACATGGCAATAAGAAAGGCGTGTACCTTGGATTTAATATGACCTGAGCGTGGCAAGCCTCAGGATTACCAAGTTGTGCGATGGCATCGTCAACCCTGTATGCCGCAATACAGAGAAATACATGGTTCAAGGAGATCTGTAGCAAATATCCCGCACATTTCATTCACCATCAGACTGTGAAGTTAAGCATTGGATATAGCTGTTTGGTAAGATAGATGCGCTGCGGAAGCTGCTGAAGGAACAACTACTATACATAGGATATTGCTTTTGCAACATGACATCTCCTTTGAGGAGAACATTAGACATCGAAAATCATCGAAATGTGTAGGGTATCACTCTCCGCATTTGACGGGCAGCTGTGCAGACAACAAGGTGCTGAGATGCTCCATACTCTGGACTTTCTTGACAAAAGAAGCGTACAGAGACTGCCGCGTCCGGATTCATTCCGCTCTTTGTAAAATCCGTGATTTGGGGTATAATCTAATTTTAATCCATAAATATACACAGGGGCAATCGGTAGTTGTCCACGACCCAATAGGGTCTTCTAACGCCGTTCCACTCGCCCTCGAGGTCGGGAACCTTGATGTTCTCCCATTCGACATCGAAGCCGGCTTCGAACAGATCGATCTCCACGACCTTCTGGTAGACGTCATAGCTGATCTGCCTGTCGGCACCCATTCCATTGAAGAAACTCCATTTGCCGGTCGGGTCGAGCAGCCCGATAACCTGCTCCGAGAAGAACTTCCTGAAATCCGAATACGACTCGGCGAAGGTATCGTAGTAGATTGCGTCGAAGGTTTCGCCCTGTTCGACGAGCTTGGGAAGAACGTCCTGCCACCTCCCTTCGTGGATCGTGACGCCTGGCTTCTCATGCCATCCTTTGCTCTTCATGTCCGCGATGACGTCTGGATGCGCCTCGACGATGTGGTGCTCGGCGGGCGACTGCTCTTGGAAGAATTTATCTATGATGCCCATGCCGTGCCCGATGTTCAGCACGCGCAGGCCCGGCGTGGGGAGAAGCTTCTTCGCAGACTTTGCCATGATGTCGGATTCCCAAGCCATCATGACGCCATTCTTGTCTTGATCTAGTAGACGGTCATTCTGAAAGGTCAGATTGGACTGCAGGTACCGGGCGCTGGTGACGTCCGGCTCCGTTGCCGCTGCTTCCCTGGGCTCTTCCTGTGCTGTGGTCTCCGTAGTCTGCTCTGCAGTCTGGTCTCCTGTACCCTCTTCCTGCGCCTCGTTCTCATTATCGCCTTCTTCACCGTCATCGTCTGGAAGCGGTTCGTAATCATCCAAACGGTTGAGCAGCAACTCCGCTCTCACTCCTGCATCGACCATGAGCTCATAGAGTTCGGTCAAGCCCAGCCGTCTCGCGAGACATCCCGGCGTCTCATTGTTCATATCCAGGTCGTTCCATATAGCTCCTTCTTGCAGGAGAAACTTGACCGTTTCCCTTCCCGTCTCCAGGACGTTTGGTTTTTGGCTTTCTTGCGAGCCGTCAGCGTGGATACCGTTGGGCTCTCCGTTTGTGGTTGCTGCAGGCGTGGACTCGTCTTCATCTAATTCACAGGCCGCTATGGCAGCGTGAAGAGGGGAATATCCGGTCTCGGGGTCTTTGACATTAACCGCATTTGGGACTTTCTCGTTTCTTATCAGCTGGCGGAGCTTGGGGATGTCGTGTTGAGACGCGGCGAGGAGAATTTCTTGGGCGTCGATATCGACGTTTATCTCTGCCGCTAGATCGTCCATGGTGGGCTGGGCTCTGTGAAAGGCAATTGAATCTGGGTATAAGCAAAAGACTCAGCTAATATACAGGCTGCTTCGAGCGCGGTGGCGCGGTAACAACCAGATTTTTCGGGAAAAAGGTTGCACTCCGAAACGTCCTCGGGCCAATTTCACGTCCACCAAAGGCAGAGACGCCTTCAGCTCATTCAATGCCAGATTCCGCTGGCCTCGAGGGGCAAGATGCCAAAGGGGACCTTAAAGAGTGTGAGTTTCCGCCGACAAAAACTCGACAGAATTTATGCCCCGCCAGGTCTTCCCCGCCCCGCGGAGCTGGTGGAGCCCAGCCACTAACCCTAATCAATCAGCCAATCAGCCATCCAGGCATCATCAAAGGCTCGATGTATATACATACATCTCATACTATATCCTGCAACATGATGCATCTCATCTATAATACTTACGTAAATACCTGAAGTAAATATGGCCCTCTCAAATGGAGCTAAGGGAAATTAAACAACTGTCTCTCATGTACGCTTGCAGGGCAAAAAAAGCGCTGGTCACCGGCGGCGCCTGGGCATGAGCGAAGCCATCTCGCGAAAATTGGCAGGCGAAGGCGCAAAAATGCTGATTGCCGACTTCAACAAGGAAGAGAGTACACGGGTCGTCGAGTTTCTGGCGGACCACAGGTGCGCAGGCCGAGTTGTCTTTGCGAACGTCACCAAACGCGCCGACTGGGACCGCATTTGCTGTGGTCGCCTGGAGAAATTCAGCCGGCTGGACAACAGCGCAGGCATGGCATACCAAGTGCAGTCATCCCTAACAGTCCTCAAGGTCTCCTTTAATATGGTCTTCTCAGTCGACGTGAAATCAATCTTCCACTCAGCGTAGACTCTCTTCCGCATGATTATCGTACCCTTGCTACGTTGTCTGGCTTGAAGACAGGCGCGTGAGGATTCCAAGGAGAGAAATAACTTTTACCCAGGAGTAAAGGATATCATTCTACATCGATAATTGATATATACTGTTTCATCTCCAGAACTAATGCCCTCAAGCATGGACCCTTATGCAGTTTACTACTCCTGCGATTCTGTCTGTTACTTATAAACGCGGACCCGCCTATATTTTAGACTGATTGAAGGTCGAATAATAATAAAGAGATGGGAAAGATGAGTAGGAAATAGTATGGCTTGCAAGAAATAGTCCACATGGATATACCATGCACAGAGAGCTTTATACTTTTGCAGTTGCAGCCAAGCGGAGTTTGCACAGATTTATAAAGATTGCCTTGAATTGAAATTGCAATATCCTATAGGCCAGAAACAGAGTACATACATCGCATGGAGAGGAAACTAAGCCATGTCAAGTCTCGGAGTCCTTTACGCGTGCCCCCTACGCGTCCAAGTCCCGTATATGCCACTCACACCGTTACCCAGCAACAAGCCGGGGTCTCCTAGCTCAGCAAGTAAGGTGAGCAGTTGGCCTGCCTGCAGGCAAACAGCTCAATTGACTCCTGACTGCTAGGAGTCCCCGGCTCGAATCCCGGAGGGGGCGATGGTTGCAGCGGTGCGGTCATTACCAGTATTCCTGCTAACACCACCAGATGAACCCTGAGCTTCGGGATTGCAAAACCCTGCCCGCCAAAAGCAAGGTGGGGTTTTCGTAGCATTCCTTCCGCGCTGACTGCGGTCAATGAGCTAGGGATGTGAGCTTTTTTACCACTCGTGCTTTTTTATTATATGAAACGTCTCTTTTATGTTCTGGAAAGGCACCTTTTGCGAACGGCCTAGCATTTTATATATTTTAGACATGCTACTATAGCAATGCTGAACCCTGCAGCTTAGACCAGCTTGGAATTCTTCTATGATAGCTACCACTAGATATCATCAACTCCAAGTTGGTTAGAGGGGCCACTTCTCGAGCATTCCAAAAGGATGCACCTGAGTACCTGTGATTGGCTAGTATTCTTGTTACAGGCGCTTGGTGAAATGAACATGCGCTCAGATAAGGGGTGACTGTGCCGCACTGCATTGAGAAAGTAGATTGGAGGATTGAGTTGCAAGCGCTTATCTCAACCATTTCGACAACTAACTATAACTACAATCCCTTGTCAGCTGCTCACATGACGCGCATGCGGGGTACACATTAGGAATAGCTTGCAGTGCTGGAGTAGGACTAGTATCTCCTTTCATCATGTATTATATATCCTTGACCTCCTGGGAGTTTAGGAGGGCGAAGATCAGCCCTGCAATCTCCCTATACATTTCTTATTGCCACAATCCATCTATAATACAGTCTTCTTCATACTATCCTCTTCGAACTCCTGGTCTAGAGACCCCCCTCTCTAGCTCCTGACATTGGAGCGATATTGATGTTTCTGATATTATTTATCCATTACTAGATATTCCACACTGTGGCTTGATATTGTCTAAGTTTGTGAGGTTCAAAATGGAACAGATTTCAAGAGCGCGAGCGCGTGAAATGGTGGATGATATCAGAGAGAAGAACGGTGGAATTACTCAAGCTGACCGTGAGAGAACACCGCCAAGTGTGCTGAGGGCACTAGAGAACGTGCAACGCAAATTAGGAGCTGCAGTCCGGACATAAGATCTGAAGAACATCATTGTCTCATCTCTGGGCTTTGAATTGACAGATATGCACGCAGTCTTGCTACCAACCTCTATTCAAAAGACACACGATTTGTCTTTGAGCTGATTCAGAATGCGGAAGATAATAGCTACAACGAGGCGATAACACGAAGTAAAGATCCATATATAAAGTTCACCCTCCGCGGTGATCGAATTCTTGTGGACTCGAACGAGGACGGCTTCACTGAAAGCAACGTTCGCGCAATTTGTAGCACCGGAGAGAGCACAAAGACCAATACCAGCGGTTATGTCGGAGAGAAAGGGATTTGTTTCCAGTTTTCAAGGTTGCTTCCAAAGTCCATATCCAGTCCGGTCCTTTCTCGTTCTTTTTCGAGAATAAATTCGGTGATAGTGGTCTCGGAATGGTGACTCCGACAAATCAAGACCATGAAGACTTACCTGATGGTGTTCGCACCAGGATTACATTGATTCTGTCTGATCCCTCGAAGTTCGACGCCCACGTGAAAGAGTTTAGGGAGATCCCCGATACCCTCATACTCTTCCTTTCTAAACTTAAAAGTATTACTGTCTTGATAGAACCTCTGGTTGGGGATTCGTCTGAGACGATATACTCATGTGGTTATGATGAACAAAGTTCCTCGGTTAAGTTGACCAAGGTACTCAACGGAGAGTTTTTATCGTGTTGTGAAAAGGAACATTTTGCTCTTACCAGAGGATCCAGCCCGCGTCGGGCGAAATCAGGCCGAAGTTGTTCTCGCCTTTCCAGTTGACGTTCATTCTGTTCCGATTATCAGACAACAGTATGTTTTTTCCTTCTTGCCATTGTGCCAAGTTGGATTCAGCGTATGTCACTCCATTCCCAGATCGTCCAGGTTTGTCTACTCATCAGATGCAGTTCTTGATCCAGTCCGATTTTATCACCCAAGCCAGTCGAGAGTGTACCCATCAATGTCCGTGGAACGACGCACTCCTTGACGGGGTTGCAGAAACTTTCCGCGATGCGGTGCTACAATTCTGCGAACATCCTTCACCTCAATATTAGTGGGTGAGATATGTGCATGGGGACAGCATTTCTGATCCCTTTTGGGCTCAACTTAGAGATAAGATTTTTGGCTTAAAAAATACTACCCGGTTCTTCGAACATGGAGGGGCAACTACCTTGAACGTCCTTTCAAGCTTCGACGAGTGGTGCAGGTGTGTCTCACGGTCAACCACTCTTTGACGACCTGGAAGAAAAATTTATCTTTCTCCTCACTACAGACAGCCTGACATTCTCCAACACCTTGGAGCTGAAAATATCTCATATCCTAAACTTATCCCAAGGTTCCAAAAATATTTATCTGGAAACAATCCGAGAATTCTACAACCAAGTTATGACGACGACTGGCATACCAGGGCTGCGATGCTCCTTAAACGCGGACTAGAATGCAACAAGTCCAGTGTGGTTATGTCAATAAAACATTTGCCACTAATTCCACTCTCAAATGGAGGGCTGTCCTCCGCCGTCTCTAAGGACATCTTTTTCCCATATGACGAGAACAACATCCCCGTTCCTACAGACCTGAGTCTCATTCTTGTTGAGCCGTTATCGATCAAGAATGTAGCGCGGAAATCACTATTTGAAGCACTGGGAGTCAAGAATTGCAAGCCTGAGGTCGTCGTTGATCTGATTACACGCAGGTACGACAGGTCGTGTTGTGTAGACTTGAGAAACTGTATCTCATCTCCGCTACCTCTACTGGAATCTTCCGCAAAACGCGAGTCTGGATATCCGAATTTATCTGATGGATAGGGATGAGAAGCCGGTATACAGAAAGTTCGTCACCTTCGGCGCAGCAATTATCGTCGATGACCTCTATTTTGAGACGGACAATGCGTACGGAGTCAAGCAGTTAGCACAAGCAATCGGATCACAGGATATCCACTTCATTCACCCTTCGTACCTCAATGCGGTGTCTTCTGATGTGAAGCGACAGGGAAGATCTTGGGTGCAGTGGCTGGAAGTTGTGACTGGCGTTCGGGTGGATACCTAGACTCAGGGAATCATCAAGTTCACCCCGTCTTTCCAAACTTTTCCGGAACATTGTGGAGAGGTGCCCAGACTTGTTAATTGGAGTTTTGCGGACTTACTGGAAATACTATAATCATGATAAGACCCCGGAGATTTTACCTTGGTAATGCCATTGTTCCGTGTGAAAATACGGAGTCGACCTTATTACGGAACACATACCTTCCCATACCGGATTTAAAAGAAATGTGTGCAGAGTTTACGGTTTACGACAAATTACCTTTTTTTGCTTCTCCCAAGTGAGTTCAGGAATGATGATTTTCTGCAGTGGGAATTTCTAGCAGAACTCCAAGTCGGTACCAAGGCAAACTTGCATTTCTTGTAGATGCGCTTCGTTATCTGGTGCAAAAGAATCAACGGGGATTAGATCAAGAGGCACAAAAAGGCCTTCTCAAAGTTTATGAGGAGATTGGGGGACGTTGTCCAGGTGCAGAGTATAGCAATATCAGGTCAGCGTTTCCCGAACTAATTCAGAACTTATTATGAACAGGAAAACTTTTAATGATCTGCGAGCTATTTACGCACCGACCAGCGATTTACGTACTGGGACGTGGGCAACGACGCAAGAATGTGTTTGGAACGCTCCCAGATTCTTGAAAGTGAAATATACTCTTTATTTCTACGAAGAGTATTCTCAGAATACTAAAATAAAGCATTTGTTCTGTCAGATACTTGGAATTGGGAATGCAACATGGGAGACCTATGTGGATGAACTAAAATCGATGCAGAGAGAAAACCAAGCATCCTTCGACAATATTTGCGGCATATACAAAGAAATACTACGTGTGGCCAGTAGTGAACACTGGACCCTTGTGCGGTTAGAGTTCACTTCCCTATGGTTTGGTGAAATGGTAACTTACGTTAACCAGGGACGCATTTGAACGATATAAATTGGTTTATATCGTCTCAGAAAATTCGTGGCATTCCCCTGGTTCCTGCCTATGGACGAAAGCACCGCGAATTGGAAAACACTTCGGCATTAGCGACATTTATGCAGACATGAAGACTTTGTTCGCTGACAAATTGTCCATTGAGGCACCAACCATTTCAACATATGTCGACCAATTGAAGTATCTTCTCCAGTGGTCGGTCAAATATTAATGAGATCAAGAATGCCATAAAAAGCATCAATCGGCTATCCCCGAGAGAAGGCGATCTCAATGATCTCCGGGATTTTCAATGCTTGCCTATCAAATTGACATACGGTAAAACCGTGATAGGAGGCATCGAAGATAATTTCTTCATTGTCGACCGAGTAGAATATGGTGACGCATTTCGAAACAAAGTGTCAGTTCTCGACTTCCCTCTGGAAGAAATCCGTGCTCTACGGCCATTCCTGTTGTCGCTTGGGTTGCAAGATCGTTATAGGTCTTCGGCGATCACCGAGAGTACCAATGTGCGACAGCCATCCGCAGAACCAGCAGAGAATCTGACCCGTGATTTCCGAGAGAAAGCAAGAGCACTCTTCCGGTAGGTTATCCCAAACCTCGAAACGAAAAATATATTGATACTCCTTAGTTGTTCTGTTCATTACAATAGCAGAAGGGCACGGAACGGTGACCAGAGTCTTTATCAACTATTTCGCGAGACGTTCCTCTACGAGAGCGAAGGATTTTCGAAGACACTTAGTCTTCGTCAGCGTGGACGTACAATTACAGCAGAAAGTACCAGGGGTACAGTGCACCTTGATGAGCATAATGGAAAATTGCGAATTTTTGTTCCTCGAAACAAAAGGGACAGAGTTCTCTGTTACTCAAGTCAGTTGCCGAAGGCTTTGGTGCACTATCTTGGCATAAGTGGCCCAGCAGCGAGTGAAATTTTCCGAATTGTCATGACGAGTCCACACGATATTCTCGATGATCTCCTTGAAGACGATGGTATTATCCGAGTGCAAGGCCTGGAACCCTCAAACCAATACCAGAAGAAGACTCGGAACCTTCCCCTTCCACAAGCGATCCTCGCAATGTACAGAGGGCTTCTCGACCGTCTACGCCTCCTAGGCTGTACCAAGACATGCAGGACACTACTCATATAGTGCATGCAGATAGATCACCGTACGCAAGCCTCCTTGAACGCGTCGTTAATGCTGCACGTCGGGCAAGATTTCCCACTGTCGGGGCGTTCAACTTTCGTGAATTGGGAGAGACTCTACCTTCCACTAAACCCAACGGTTCTTTACCACAAGTAAGGCTCGAAGACTCACCTTTCGGCCTTCGATCGCAGAATCAAATCGACCATGATGTCAAAATCGGTGCTGCTGGAGAGCTTTTCGTAGGTTTTCTTTTTTTTCTTCCGTGCCCCTCCCGGTGCATTTTATATATACATATATATATATATATATATATATACTGACTGAGACATCATATATGTAGATTTTTGAGCTCCTTCTTCGGCTGGGGCTTCCAAGGTTCGGCCGAAACAACTGGCAAAGCACCATTCGGAAGGTGGTTCAGATCCACCACGACTATCGCGACCTGGAACCATGGAATGATGCCGAAACGGCGGACATCACGTATCAAGATTCAGATTCCGTCTTCACAAATCTTCTAATTGATAATGGCTACTTGCCAAAAGATCCATGGCGGTCTGCCCGTCCAAAGTACTATATGGAAGTGAAATCCACCACTGCAGGTTGTGCAACCCCGTTCTATATGAGTAGACATCAATTCCAACGCGTAAGACCTCCCCTCCCAAAAATACTTCTTTCCTTCGTGCAATACCGAAACTCTCCAGCTAACGTGTGTATTGTGTATGTCAAGGCACAAAAAAATGAAACTGTCTCCGGATCGATTGTCATCGGCAGAAGAAGTTTACCTCATTTTTAGTGTTCAACCTCGGTCGGGATGATATGGATGTCTGCATTTATCTGGATCCAGAGACGATGAGGTTGAATGGGACACTCGTCTTGACGACAGAGTCATACAGTATCATTCCGCGAAGACCCTCACTCCAAACTGAAAGCCTCTCAGGATAAGGTAGAGGTCCATTTTCTTTATCAGACACATAATTATATAACTCATTTGCTCGATCTCGGCTCTTGTTATAAAATTAAAAGAAAGCCTCGGTATTTTGGATTCACACAATGTCCATTGCCATATTCAAGTCTACATGGCTTCAATCTAACTTCCTTTTTTTCCAGAGTCATTCGCTTGCTTTCATGTTAATATTCCTACATCTCTTTCCAACAAGTCTTTAGCTTCAACCTAAGCTGAGAGAACGCGATGTTCAGCACAGTACATATCCTCTGTACAGGTAGGTATTTTGATCAGAAGACATAAAAACATTCCCAGGCGCTAATAAAAAAAAACTCACACCCACTTCTAAACCTCTCTTTGAAGCCCCCCCCCCCCCAGAAAAACCTCAGGGGTTAAGCCGGAGACCAGCTGCGCGCCGAAGTGCTACATATCTTATAAAGTCAAGAGATAACCCTCTCTTGCCGCACTTATAAATACCGAGGTCTGTCATGCCTGTCAATTCAGGATTCCTTATGCCCATTAGGTCCTGTACGGTCAGATTAACAGTTTGTTCAGTATCTCGGCTCCATACAAACCCACTTAACCATATTTTCCCCGGACTCTAGCACTCCACGTTCGCATGTTCGCCCGCACCGCATGTACTGTACTGTATGTACATGGTACAGGTATGTCAGGAATATACTTACGTTTTTTTTGTGTGATGTCCAGTATATATCCTCTTCATCATTTAATATAGATGTACGCACAACATAAAGTTGAAAACCGTGACCATAACACATATAATTCGAGTGCCTCATCTGGATATCCAGCGGAGCTTCCCCCCCCCCCCCCCCTTTGCTCGTAAACTAAAATAAAATGGAATAAAATAAAAAACTTAGAATAGAGAATTATCGACGAAACGAAGCAGAACGAATGGAAGGAGTCCTCAGACAGTCTGGGGGTATACAGTATTGTGGTGGAGGCCTGAACTAAGTACCTAAGTACCTGATTGAGTACGCTATCTAAGTACCTAGGCATGTAGATAGCTACCACCGCCCGTCTCGGATCTCACAAAAGCTGCTCAAGCGATGCTGAAGTCGACAGTCGGCGCCGGAGGCGTCACCTCGATGATGGCCGGCCCCGCGACAATGGCACTATCCACAATGGAGCCCGATACCTCCGCGTTGGTCATCATCGCATAGATCTGGCCCTGCGCCTGCTGGGGGATCGCGGCCGTGGCGACCCCGGCGGAGGGGACCTGGGCCGGCACGCTGACAATGTCGAGGCCGCTGACGAAGGTGATAAAAGGCGTGGCGGGGATGGCCAGCGACGGATCGAAGGAGAAAGATGCCACGGTGCCCGGGGCAGCCGGGTTGTCGCTGGTGAGTTTGAGAGTTGGGAAGGCCTGGAACGGGAGCGGAGGGTTCGACTCCGGGCAGGACTTGATGAAGGCGGACGCGATGGTGAAGATGGCGTTTGGCGGGACAGCCGTGCCGACGGGGTTGGGCGATGCAGCTTCCCCGATGGCCGTCCGCTGGACGGACTGGTGCAGGCCTTCAGCAACCAGGATCGCGCCCGCGGCGGCGAGGATGTCTTTGGATGTGATGACGGGCGCGCCGCCTAGGTAGGCGGAGACGCCAACGCCCTCCAGGACGGAAGACAGGGCCACAAAAGTGACGATGTCCGTGTACGGGAAGTTGTAGTCGCAGGCGACGACGGGTGTACCTCCGGCGCCGGTGATGGCTTGCTGGAGGAATTGGACATGCGCTTCCTCGTCATGGGCGATGAACATCAGATTCTGATAGAAGGCGTTGCTGAATCCGGCCGCGAGGAAGTCGGCCTGGCTAAATCGTTGGAGGGCGTTTTTGTAGAAGACGTTCTCGAGGTGTTCGAGCTGCGGAAGTCAGCGACATGTACCAGCAATATTAATATACCGACTGAGAGTGTATATTGGATATGCGCTTACCGTCAAGGCAAACTGCAGCACATCAAGATCGGTTACAGCTGCCTGGCGGCTTTCCAGAGACGAAGGAGCAGAAAGCACACCAGGTGCAAGAACAGTAGCGAGCGCAGCTCCAGAAGTGAACTTGGTGAACTTCATGATTAATTAAATCGAAACGAACGACAAAAATAGGTTATCTACAACAAAGATTGGATGAAATGACCAGCACTTCCAAGAAAGAGAGACAACAGCAAGGAGTGGAGTGATGTAGGAATAAAACCTCGAAAGGTTGAGTAAATAAGAAATAACAAGACAACGGGGAGATGGGCCCTTTTTGACAACAGATCGCCCCTTTTTCTCACAGCAGCCTCCCTCCTCCGATTTCCACCCGGCCGAGGAGGAGCATGAGGTCCTAGCCAGTAGGCCTTCTATCAAAGCGCTCTTGCGCGATCCGACGGCTGTTAAGGTCATGTAGCCCACTACCATCTTGAGACAGGGACCAGTGTCAAAATTTCCTATTTCAGTAATCTGAGACGTCAAGTGTAACTCGTACAGGTGCCAAGACTTGCTGCCAAGAAGCGGACTTGCAGCGCATTGACCATTATGGCACAAGGGCGTCAAGATCACCCCGAGCAGGATTCTATAACTGCCGGTTATTCTCGCTCCCGGAGGTGCCTAGGAGCGGTCAGAGTATGTGCGAAGTACTTAGTACTTAGTTGTAGAGGCAAATGGAGGTGCTTCCGCATGCTAATCCTGAGTGCCCGAGTTTCCGGAGAAATCTGCCAAACCCGTAGAACCTGATTTTTCGGGCAGATCCTAACTAGCAACTCTGCTCGAAAGCGCGAACTGAGCATAGGGTCCTGCGTCCAGAGATATCACTTAGTACCTGTTAGTATAAGTACCTATAAGCACCTAGATAGGCAACTTAATAATGCGCCCGACAAGTCACCATCCGAGATCCGTCGCTTAAGGGCCGGTTCCATCTCCGTTTCAGTCAGCCAGACCCGAGACGCATGGACGTTCATGGCCCAAACCCATTAGGAAAGAGTTAGCAGGCTGAATCCGTAAAGTGACAAGATGGGCATGTGCTGATTGCCCGCCTGGGTAGCCAGATATTAAGGGACATCAGGGATGATAGTCCCAGACGGGGTGTCTGGAGTCAGAGCCGGAGGCCCTCCTGTGAAACAACCTAAGTACGGTAGTTATAGCACAGCGCAATTATAATAATAATACCTACTAGGTAAGCCACGTGGTTCTGATTAAGCAGCGGAAACGATAGACAAGCCGTGGACAACAACTTCCTACGCTTTCCGGCTTGCTGTGTTGATATTTTAAGGGGAAGATTGCCGTAAGTCATCAGCTGGTGTCACGCATTGATCCTTTGCACGAAGGATGCTAACAGTCTGTCTTGTTGAGAGCAAGGCATTCAAATTCCGCTTGAATGGAATGGGATAGGGTACGTGACTATGAATACTACCGCTTCAGAAACTCACAGCGAGGTGTAGATAGCCCAGCGCTGTTGAAGCCGACTTCGAGCAGAAACACCACCGCAAATCAATGTTTCCAACGGTGATAGGTTCGGATCAATAGCATGAAGAGAAAAAGGAAAAGTCATAGATTTTGGGAGTCCCTAGAATCACTATTTGTACATGCACAATCTCCTGTCACATCATTGTATGCGCGTAATGAACGAGACCTTGCAATGAGAACAGCACTGCCCAAGTGCTAACCACCGAGTACATACCATTACACGTTGCCTATGTTATGCCCCTTTCCATCAACATTCTCTGGAACCTGTCGGCCCTTATTTCTTCTCATCGTCGAGACGACCCACATTGACATTCAGCCCCAGACCCTGCGAATCCAGATACACCTTGTTCTTGCCAGACTCCTGCAGGATCTGAGCAATGTTCCGGGCGTTCTCGATCCTCCGCAGCTCAATGTAACTCTTGCTCTTCTTGATGGCCTCGCCAATCAGCTCGGCAGAGCGGGCTTCACCCTGTGCGCGGACGATGGTGGCCTGCTTCTCTTGGCGAGCCTTGTCAACAAGGAAGGCTGCTCTCTGGGCCTCCTGCTGAGCGACTTGCTTCGCTTCGACGGCGGCAGTAAATTCGGGGGAAAAGGCAAGGTGCTAGACAAGGGCATGTCAGTCTTGTCTCTATCTCGGGAATCCCCGGAGAGAAGGACGTACGGTGAGGGAAACATCATCCAAGGTGATGTTGAAGCGAGCAGCTCGCCTAGCAAGGTTGTCGCGGACGAGTCTTGCGACGTTCTCTCGCTGCGTGATCAGCTGACTGGCGTTGAACTGCGCAACAACGCTCTTCAGCACCTCATTGACGATTGAGGGGAGCACCCTCTCGTCGAAGTCCAGTCCAAGTGTGCGGTAGATCTGAGGAAGCGCTTCGATTCTAGGTCTCGACAGCACACGGCAGGTGATGTTGACCATCTGCAGGTCCTTGGTGCCGGTCAAGGACGAGACATTGCGAGGCTTAGCGCGGACATCATAGATGATAGGAGTCTCCAGCCACGGAATCCGGAAATGAGTTCCTTGAGGAAAACAGATTATCAGTGTCCGCTGCAGCTCTCAAGACGACCGTTGGTGCGCTCAATACCTTCGCCGTAGATCTCCTTCTTCACCCCACCTATTCTGGAGTACTTGATCGCTCTGTGACCACCATCGACTAGAGCGTAACGCATTAGCAAGTTGCACCAAGACTAGCCTGTAATATATTCAGTTCTCACCGTTAAAGAGGGAGTTTGACAGCACGTATCCTCCGAGACCCAGCAAAATCGCGGATCCTACAAGGCCGAAGTTCCCTCTAGGGCCGCCGCCGGGGATGCCTCCCCATCCAAAACCCCGCTTTCCACGATTCTGCAGCATAAGCTGCAGCCTCTCCCACTGCTCCCGCGGGTTGCTAGCCATGATGTCGTTAGGAGTTCTTGGGGTTGCGACTGCACCGCCTTCGGGTTGTCTGGAGAGGGGCGTGCGGGTGGAGGAGTTCGCCGGAAGTTCAAAAGTTTGGACGATCGCCCTAGTACCGATGGGGACAGCAGGACTCGCAGGTTTCAACATCGCCGCGCAGCGACGCTTTCAAACACACCCGCCACTGCCCCGGCTTTCACAGGCAGAGAGCCGGCTGTTATTTCCCCTCTTCGTTCGCAGACACTGTCAGGTCGGTTCTGTTTAGATTACACTCCCTTTGAACGCCACTGTACGAGTTTCCCGGCTTGTTTCGAGTGACCGCGCCGTCGCAACATGGCTCCAGAGAGAACCGGCGGGAAGAGCGTCTTCCTGGGCAATATCCCATACAGTGAGTAATTCCCCTGAGCGGCCGAAGCGCTGTGAATTTGCTAACGGTCTCAAGACCTCACCGAGGAGCAGGTGAAGGACATCCTCAGCTCCGCCGGCACCGTGACCAAGTTCCGTCTCATGATGAACCCCGAGACAGGAAAGCCCAAGGGCTACGGATTCGCTGATTTTGCAGATGCGGACGCCGCTGCCTCCGCCGTGCGAAACTTGAACGACTACGAGATAATGGGAAGGAAGATCCGGGTGGATTGGCCGCACAACGAGAAGGACTCGGTGCCACCGGACTACTCGCAACAGTCGCAAGACGCTGGATTCCAGCAGCAGTCAACAGCTTTGCCTCCGCTCCCCCCGGGAGTCGAAGTACCACCGCATCTTGACTGTCCAAATGCAATCTCTCAGACGCTCTCCCAGCTGCCTGCGACTCAGCTGCTCGACGTCCTGTCCCAAATGAAGTCCCTAGTTATGGCGGACCCTGCCCGAGCCACTGAACTGCTGCGGCAAGCTCCGCAGCTCGCATACGCGATCTTCCAAGCCTTGCTCCTTATGAACCTCGTCGATTACAGCACCCTGGGCTCTGTTGTCGAACAGGCCACACAGCCTGCCCCTCAGACTACGCAGACTTACCAACCCTACGGTACCATGCCTGGCCAGATATCGACTCCACCTGTTCAGAGCACGCCCCATGCTCCGCCAGCTGCGCCGCAACAGATGCCGCAGCAGCAACAGCTCCCCAGCCAGGAAGAGCTAATACAGCAAGTCCTGAACATGCCCCAGTCTGCTATCGATTCACTTCCTCCGGTGGAGCGGAGCCAAATCATGTTACTAAGACAACAGTTGATGCAGACTCACGGTGGGGCGAGATAGCTCTGGTCTGGGACAGAACTATGAGGATATGTGTTGTGATTTTCGTTCTGCACATGTGTGGTGGTACTTTGACTGGGAATGGGATGGCGTAAACGGTGGTTCTGTGTTTGTTTTGCATTGTTCGGTGCTGAAATAATGCGTTCTTCTTTCAAGACAACTTCCGGCCATGACATTGTTGTCATATGGTTACTCAGACCATGGTTGTCACGTGCTTTGTCTTGATTCATTGAGTGTCTTTGGGTGTTCTCATTATGTAGGTAATTACCGAGTCTCTTGCATAGTAGAACCATAAATTTCTTTTTAAACCCAGCCAAGGTTTATGCTTGCGTTCTTAATAATCCCTGTGATCTTTGGAAAGCATTCTGTTCTTTGGACTTGGCAAGACCAAGTGATTGTAGAGTTAGTAAGCAGAGATACTTCTGAGGCCGTGTCTGAAATGCTTGGCAAAACTCTGTATCAACGTCTACTGATCGACTGTGAACCTTGCTAGCTATCATGAATTTGCCATCGAGTTGCAGATTTAAATCTTTCGTGATGTTTAAGACTGAGATGAAGTTGCTTTGATGAGTTTCTATTTCCTTGCTAGCTCTTTCTTGGGTTGTAATGTTCAGCCTTCGGGTGCTGCTCTCATTTAATAATCACTTTCGGCAGTCAAACCGCCTAACGTGCATCTCAAATACTGATCATTTCCCTTGGTCTTTTTTCATCCCTCCTTGTGAGGTTGACTTAGGAATATGGAATGTTCGGCACATATTCGAATAATTCCGATTTCCTTTAGCTCTGTTTCTTCGTCTGTAAATGCAGTTTTCTGCACACGGAATCTCAGGAGAGATGGACTTATGTTTCATATCAAGGCGTACAGACTTTCGATGTCGATAGAATCGGTTCACTTTTCATGCCTTGTCGGCCGAGGCCTTTTTTGCTGGCGGGGTCGTTGTTCCCTAAAATGAGGCCCGAAGAGTATTATCGATCGCTACCGGGTTTGCAATCTGTTGGTTGTTGTGTCTCCAGTTTCAAATAATTATTGACAGGACTTAAATCATAATAGAGAAAAGTTTTCAGTTGAGACAGCTTGATATGCATCCTTGGCGATGACAATTGCGACCAGGATCTGGCGAAAGAGCAGACGGACGAAGTGATCTACCTTATACGCATCTTCTTATGGAGCACGATGGAGTTCGGATGGAGCTGTCAAAGGCTCCACTGTTGGGAAATTCCTGAATGTATGGGCCATCCTTAGTCATATTGGGGAAGAAGTCATGAAATTTAATGGACACTTCTTCGGGGGATGGATCCCATGCTGTGCAGAGGAAAGGGGCAATGTTTGACAGGGATTTTGCATTGAGAATAGTTTCTTGGATTTGACAGATAAACAGATGACCACTGAACTTAGAGCAGGTTTATTTTTACATGGTCCCTACAGTGGTGCCGGTCATTTCATGTATCATGTGCTGCCATGAGCGACCACGGCGGCCCCCTGTCACCCCCTCCCCCCTCTCCTCCAGATGCATTGCGCAACAAAGGGCTTTTTCTGTTGCTTTCACGCATTGTTTACCTCTGTCACATCCATTCACTTCATGTGCCTAGCAGAATCCTCAAACCTCACCACCTTCACTTCCATCATCCTCTTCTCACCTTCACCCATGTGATTCACACGTGACTTATACTACCCTCTCTCATTATCCCCCATATCCTTTGCTTTTGGTATTCAAGTGGTCAATAATTGCCATAGAACTTGGATATTGTATTTTTGGGCCCTGACTACTGTTCTTTTGGTTTTGTTTTTTGGTGGCGGTCCATCTTCATCGCATCAATTTCTGAGCCCTCTCGTCTAGCAGACGGCAGAAGAGATGCCGCCCAAAAAGACTAAAACCAAGACTGAAACCATAAATTTGAAAGGTTCAGGGCAATCGACGCGTCGGTTTGGGAACTCTAAGTCGGCCCCTTCGACCCCTTCTACGCCTTCGACTCCTTCGACTCCTTCGACTCCCTCGACTCCCTCGAACCCTGTCAACAGTGATGATCCTCCTGAGGTTCTCAGGTCAAGTTATCCTGCCACGTCCAGGACGGGCCTTGACCTTACTCTCCCCCCTCTGTACAATTTGAGAGATATCTTCGATGATATCTGCCGAAACGCAATCAAGTTGGGGTTTGAAAATGTCCTTCGACACTTGGGGTCGAGGAAACTCCGCGTCGTTACCATGTGTTCCGGCACCGAGAGTCCGCTTTTGGCGTTGGAGATGGTCTCTGACGGTATGTTGAATTACATGAGCCAATTGTGGGTATAATTCTCATAATTCGCAGGACTCAAGCGGATTCACTGCCTGAACTTTGACATTGAACATCTGTTCAGCGCTGAGATTGTGCCTTTTAAACAAGCGTACATTGAGCGTAACTTTCATCCGCCATATCTGTTCCGCGACGTGAGCGAGCTGAAGGACGGTGAAGCGTAGGTCAACGTGCCAATTCTCCGGCAATTGTAACTGCTGCTGATCACCTATGTATTCAGCGTCACGGCTTATGGATCCCGGCAGAAAGTTCCGGGGAACGCTGATATCGTCATTGCTGGGTTCTCATGCGTCGACTTTTCAGCCCTCAATAACAGGAAAAAGAAATTGTCCGAGAAAGGCGAGAGCGGTGTCACATTTTATGGCATTCGCTCATACATCGAGAAGTACAGGCCTCCCTTGATCATACTAGAAAATGTCAAAAATGCTCCTTGGAAAATTGTGGCAGATAAATATAACGAAATCGGATATCATGTTGTATTTGACACAGGTATCGACACTAAGACCTATTATCTGCCTCAAACGCGCGAGCGAGGATACGCTCTTTGCATCGACAAAAACCGAATGGCAGAGCAAGACATAATGCAAAAAGGGTCTCTGAAGTCCAAGTGGTCCGTTGTCTTTGAGAAATTCAAGCGCCCTGCAAGCTCACCGGCGAGCATGTTTATTCTCGATGAAGATGACCAGCGTCTGCTCCACATCCAAAAAGACATGGCAATTAAGAACGCCAACGGTGTAACACGTCTCATTAACTGGTCAAGATACCAGGCTCGGCATCAGAGTTATCGCTTGGACAACAAACTCGGTTACAAACGCCCGATGACGCGTTTTCAAGACAATGGTACATGCAAGATGCCAGATTTCGTCTGGCAAGAGTGGTCGAAATGTCAACCTGAGAGAATATGGGACACGCTAGACATGAATTTCCTCCGCACCCTGGACAAAGGCTACGATCTTAATTTTAAAGAGTAAGGTCTAATTATGTTGCTTGCGAATGATCCAAGCTAACTTTTTTTGAAAGGCGTTATTTAGACCTCTCTCAGGGAATAGACCGGGAGATAGACGGTCGCGCGTTTGGAATCATGGGCTGTATTACTCCCTGTGGAATTCCGTACATCACAACCCGAGGAGGACCACTTTGTGGTCTCGAAGCCCTTTCACTCCAAGGTTTGCCTTTGGACAGACTCCTTTTGACGAAAGAGTCGCAGCGAGAGTTGCAAGACTTGGCTGGAAATGCTATGAGCTCAACTGTCGTCGGAGCCGCCACTCTATCAGCTTTGATCGTGGCATACAAGGCTCTTGATGCTGGAAGCACGGAAGAAATTTCTTCAAATTTAGACAAATACCATGACACTCCCAAAAAGATCGTTCCGAGGGAAGACCAAAAGTTAGTCCAAAGGAACTTGGACGCATCCGGATCACCGCTTTCTGTCCATGAGATCATTAAAATTGGAAACACAAGCAGGAGATTGTGTGTCTGTGAGGGCCAATCCATTATCAAACGCAAAGGAATTCAAAAATGCTCGTTGTGCGGGCATACATCTTGCACCTCTTGCGGGGGGAATCCCACGCACAACTATGAGACCATGAACGACATAGAGCGGAGCAGCCCGTTGACTTTCGGAAATATGTTGAAAGAGATACTTCCAATGCGGCTTGCCTTTTCAAACTTGTCTCCTGAGGAGTATCTGAGTATTTTGCCCGAGCAAGAGCTGAACTGTGAGACGAAAAACTGGGAGAAATTTTTGGAGGCCGTTACTCTCGCCTGTAAGGACGAGCTTCGTTTCTCTGCGATTAAGAGGGGCGAGAAGTGGCGTATTGTCTACGAAGGGCGTTCTTCCTTTTTGAATTTGGTCATTGGCGAGACAGCAGAATGGTTTTTCTTCGCGAAGCCATTGGATTCCGAACCAGCTCTCAGTCTCAACAGAGAAATACTCTCTAAACCAATTGCCAAAATGAAGCCCGTTTCCAGTTCACTTTTCGAAGGGCAGTGGGAGATCTGTGCTCCTATCAGTTCCAGTTTCAAATTGGATATCTCTGGTGTTGGAAAGAAGGTGGAGTCGTACGAGGCCAAATGCGGCCTTGAGGGCTCATTTTTTGGAACGACCGTTTGGAGTGGTCTTGCTATCTGTGGTCCTGATGATGTTGTATCCAACCTCGATGTTGATATTCGGGGTAACTATGAGCTATTGCAGAACTGTGGTACAGCTAACGGTTCACTGCACAAGAAGGCAGCCACAAACAACTCTCCGGCTGTGTATCTATTTCTCGATCCTACAAAGTTTGGCCCAGCGGATCTGGATTCGTTTGTATTTAGTTTGTCTCATGAACGCCTTGCGCGAAACGAATCGCGGCCTATCATAGCTGAACTGACACCCACATGGCGCCCTTCCAATGTTGACAGCCATGCCTCACAAGTGAAGGCTTTCTATCGGAAGTGGGTTAAATGTCCACGAGCGACTCTTGGGGTGTTTGATCCTTCCGCGGAAATTGTTTGCCGTTCTCTTGATCCAGATACGGCACTGAAGCTGAGCAGCGGAGAGTGTCACCACGAAAACACCACGCTTTTGGAATTCGCAGCGCGGGCTGAAGCTGTGAAGTTACCTTGGAAAAGTGGACCTTGGGAGGTTTTCAACCTCATGGAGTCATCAGTTGCTCTTCAGCACTTTTCTTGGTTATTACAGCGAGCGACAACTCTCAATTCTTTCGAAAAATGGCGCCAGGTAAGTTCCCAGGGCCCAATGGAACTTGACGCTGTGTGCACAGTCTGCGCCCCGATAAGACCGCGCATCTTGTGGGGGCGGGACCATAGAAATCGCATCAAACCTTACGAAAATCCAGAGGACGCTGCTGTCTATGAGCGTCAGATCAAGGCGCGACCGCCAGCTTTCTTGGGGTTCACCAGGATCGATGAGAACGGAATTGGTCATTTACGCATTTCTGTCAATGTGAACACCCTGCTACACCAAGCATATGAGAAGTTGGTTGGTTCAGGCAATGCACAAAAAAAGGCGTCATTCTATTGGCGTCTCCTTTCCAATGCTCCAGATGTGAGAGATCTTAATTTTGGAAAGTTCAATTTAACTCATAACCGCAAAGATCGTCCAAGTGGGCAACCTCCAAACTTCCACTCTTATCAACTTCGACCGGAGCAGCTGCGATCTTTGTCATGGATGATCGAACAGGAGGCGGAGGAGCCCGTCCCCTTCGAGGAAGAAGAAGTAGAGGAGGCTCTACTCCCTTTCATGATGTGGCGAGCCGAGGCAAAGGTCACCCATCAGAAATTTATCCGCGGTGGTGTGCTTGCTGACGAAGTTGGCTACGGCAAGACAGCATTGATTTTGGGGTTGATTGACACGCAGTTCGACAGAGACAGGCAGAAAGTCAGGCATACTGACGGCGCTATTCCTGTCAAAGCCACGCTCGTCGTGGTTCCAAAGATGATGGTAACGCAGTGGAAAGAGGAGATTTCCAAATTTTTGGGCAGGTCGTACAACGTCAAAGTCTTTGAGACATTAACGCAGCTATCAAAGATGTCAATCAAAGATATTGAAGATGCCGACATCATCTTATTATCATGGGGGGTACTTGAGACCGCAAGCTATCATTATCGGATGCAGCAATTTGCTGCAGTCCCAGCAGTTCCCAGAGGAGATGGACGTATTTTTGACGACTGGCTAAAAGATGCTGTCAAGTCGATTGAGAACCACGTTAACATCTTACGAGCCCATGGTCCAAAGGAGCTGCTCAACGCAATACATGCCAAGAGGAGGGCTCTTGAAGAAGCAGAGTCGTATTATACGTATTATCCGTCGAAGAGATTGAGGGGAGCAGCGCTCGCGCAGGCGGCTGAATCAGAAGCGTCCTCCGCAACTATGGCCACTGCGAAACAACAGACATCGAAACCTTCCGCACGGAAACGCAAAGCCGAGGAGCTCAAAACTGCAGGCTCGACTGACGATAGGCCGGCGCGAAAGACATGGGATGACATCAAAGATTTCAATATCTCATCGAAAGCTCGTCAGGCTTGGCAAAGCCTAACGATTCCGGTTCTCCATATGTTTGAGTTCAACCGTCTTGTGATAGACGAGTTCACCTACGTGAGCGAACGCAAACTAGGCCCCGTGTTGAACCTGAAGGCTCGGTCAGTCTGGGTCCTTTCTGGGACTCCACCCTTGAACAACTTTACCGATGTGCAGTCCATCGCGCCGTTCTTTGGTGTCCATCTTGGAGTCGACGCGGACGAGGGCGAGAAGAACCCGAGTACGCGATTGGCAAACATCCGTCGGGAGAGATCAGGTACTCGACAATATTCTGGGACCAAAGAGGATAACTTACTAACGCGATAGACAGATGCGGAGAACTTTCATTCTTTCAAGGCTCCACGCAGTGATGCATGGCATAGGCGTCGGCACAAGGTTGCTCAGCTCTTCCTCGACCGCTTCATGAGACAGGTAAGTCACATAGCATCGGAGGGAATATATGTACAGTACATCAGGTTACTGACTGAAGCAGAACATTGCGGAGATCGATGAAATCCCATGGGCTGAGCACATTTGTCCCGTGAAGTTGTCTCCCGCTGAAACAGCCATATATCTGGAGCTGTATATGCAGCTCATGTCGCAGAACCTGCAACTTCGCAGGACTGGCAAAGGTCGTTTCAATAACGATCAGGTCACGCGGCTTAACCAGATTATCGGCAGCAGTAAGAGCGCCGAGGAAGCTCTGTTGAAGCGATGCTCTTCCTTTGCTTTGGAAGGCAACTGGGACCGTGAGAGGCACGCCTCGACCAGCTGCAGTGATATCATAGAAACTCGCAAGGATCAACTGCTGAATGTCGAAGCAGACTTGAAAACAAAGCTGAAACTGGCCGCCTGGCTTTATTCGAACTGCAATGGGGTTCACACGCACTTCGAGAGGCTCATGCAGAATATTCAACGCGATAATTTCGGGGACATCCAAGTTACCACAGTGGTGAATGACCATGTCCATGCCGCCCTCCGTGATTCCAAGCCAGATGACTGGAAAGAATTCTTCCAGCCTCCTCTATCTACGGATAAGAAAGGAAAGGGCACGAAAGCGACCTTGGATGACGAACACCCGGAATTTCCAAAAGAACTTGATATCGACGGAGTATCAGGAGAGGAAAACGAAAATACTACCGACGATACCGATCAAGACCCCGCTGAGCCTGAACCGGAGCGCCCAGCCAAGAGGGCTAGGAAAAGCAAAAAGTCCCAGTCCGAATCTATCACCGAGGATACGGTCGAAAATCCTCAGCCTGTGTCCATAACAAAGGAGGACGAGAAGGCAACGCTGCCAACATATCCCAGGAACCCGGAGGACTTTGTGTCCATCCTCAGGGATGTGACGACGACATCACGAAGTCTAATCGCGGAATGGGTTACCCGACTGAGGGCTCTGAGATTCCTGGAAACGGTCCGTGGACTTCAGGGAGCCAAAGTGCTTCCCCCTTGCTCCTCGTGCAGTTACACCACGAACATCGTCAGCGAACTTAATGTCCTAGGCCAATGCGGACACGTCCTCTGCCATACGTGCATCAAAGACACGTTCGAGTCAGAGGAATGCAAAGTGCATGGTTGCAGAGGCTCCGCCAAGCCATTTCACGTTATTAATGCCTCCAGACTCGGCCGTGACGACGAGGAGGAGTCCGTTTCCCAAGGCGGGAAGAAGATGGAGGAGTTGGCCAGGCTCCTGAAAGACACAACCCGCATCCCCGAAGACGATCGTGTTCTCTTGTTTGTGCAGTTCCCGGAGCTCATACGCGTCGCTGGAAAGGTGCTTGATGACGCCGGTATCGGGTACACAGCTGTCGAGACGATCGGCCGTCCCTCGGCGAACAACATCAAGGAGTTCCAGGAAAAGTTGGAGAAAAAGGTCCTTATCTTGAACATGGGTTCTGAATCCGCGGCTGGCATGTAAGTTCTTCCTAGAATCTCAGCAATCCTAACCCCATACCACGTCCACCCACCCATCCCTCTCGCCCTTTTCCCATAAACTAACATCCGATAACCAAACCAGAAACCTCCAATGCGCCAACCACGTCATCTTCCTGCACCCCTTCCTCGCAAAGACCCAGTACGACTATGAGTCGACCATGACGCAAGCCATCGGCCGCGCCCGGCGCTTCGGACAGCAGAAGACGGTGCACATCCACCACTTCGTCTCGCTGCACACGATCGACGTGAACATCCTCCAGCAGCGCCGAGGGAAGGTGCTGGTGCTGCGGGAGGATGACGGGGGATTATTCAAGTTCGTCGGCGAGGACGAGGTGCGCGAGACGGATGTGGTGGGGTGGCAGGGGGCGTCGCTGGAGGGGGAGAATTCCGTTTAACAACCTTACCTATTGTTATAACCATGGCAATTCGGGATTGGTTGTTGAAATTGGAGACTACGGATACGGATACGGGTTCAGATCGATTGGAGAAGGTTGGATTGGAGCGCGATTGGACTAGAGATGATTAAGATTTCTTTTCTTTAGCTTTTTTCTTTTTTGAAATTTTTTGGTCTTTTGGTTTTCCTTTTTCTATCTTGTTGTGAGTATTAGATTGTGAATTGGTGATGGTGATGCTTGGCAATTTTTCTTTTGATTTGGAGGATTTGAACTCGAATCTGGAACCGGTGATGACCGTGAAGTGAGGAACGATTTGTCGAAAACGCCACAAGGCCTATATTTAGAGTATGAGAATGGAAATAATACGACTGTCTCAATTGAACGTTGACACGGTATACGAGGAGGGCTTGAAGGAAGGAACCAGTGCTATTTGGGAGGTACCGCCGGGCAAAAAGAGAGGTGCTGTACTGTACACATGTCATGTCTAGTTAGATAGATCGACGGCGTATTCCTTTTTCCTTCGCTGCCTTTTTTTTCTTTCCTCGTCTCTCTCTGCTCCGACAGAATAGGACAGAATAGATAAGGGGGACTCCTAATGGCATATCTATCCCATCTAACTAAAGAGGTATATAATATCACCCAGTTCCAGCCCTCGAATTGAACATCTTTATCATGTCTTTTCTTTATTTTTAAACAAGAATAATATTAAAGCTCACCATCCTTCCTCAGCATATCCGGGCTCCACGTCGGGTTATGCAGGCACGTCAGCCCGGCGCTGTTCTCGCAGCTCTTGCGCCCGCTCAGGGGGCCGGGCGGGGGCACCTTGACGGTCTTGCCGCTCTCGGTCGCGGTGGCGGACTCCTTGAGGGCCTTGAGGAGGTCGACGACTGTCTCGGGCGTCAGGTCCTCGTAGTAGTCGTCGTTGATCTGGACCATGGGGGCGTTGACGCAGGCGCCCAGGCACTCGACCTCGATGAAGGTGAAGAGGTTGTCCTCGGTCGTGTGGCCGGGGGTGATGCCCAGGTAGTCGGAGATGGCCTGGACGATCTTGTCGCTGCCGCTGCCGCCGAGTTGACAGGGGGTCTGTTTTGCAGGAGCAAATCAATGTGTTAGTCCCCCGTGTCCTGCAATATCGAAGTGACTTCTTGTCTTCCGATCAAAATAGGGATGTCTAGAGTACGTACCGTCGTGCACACCTGCACAAAGTACTTGCCCACGGGCTCGCGGTTGTACATGCTGTAAAATGTGGCGACCTCGTAGACGCGCATCGGGGGCATCTCCAGGATGCGAGCGACCTCGTTCATGACGCTGATGCTGGTGAAGCCGTGCTGGCGCTGGCCCAGGTCCAGCAGGGGCATGACGGCGGCCTTCTTGTACTGGGGCGGGTAGCGCTTGAGGATCTCATCGACGAGTTTGAGGTTCTGCTCGTTGAACTTGAAGGGGATGTTGGGGTTGTTGTGCGGTTTGTTGCGGTGCTGTGGTCGATCGATCAATTAGCATTGTTCCTATCGAATTGATGCGAAAATATAACTATCATCCCCCGCAGGCTGCGACACTTCATATCGAAAGTAATAGAGATATGGATGCCTTGGACGAAAGGACGACGTACCACAGCGAGGACATCACTCCGCAGCTGCGCCGCAGCGGAGAAGGGTCTGTATTGTTGCTTGGAGAGCTGGGAAACCAGCTGGCGCGAGGCCCGCGGGGCAGAGGGGAGGAGTTTTGAAGCCATTGCTGGCTGTGGCGTGCAGGAGGAGGATGCGAGAGAAGCCGACAGGGTCGCTGGGTCTCTCTCTGGGGTCTCGCGATGTTGGAGATGTGGATGAACGCCGGGGGTGGAGGCGCCTTGCGGGTGAGCCCGCGGCCAATCAGCGTGGGCGGAAATGCAGCCTAGGTCAGCCGGCTCCGCGAAGTATGTCAGGACACACAGCACGAGAAGAGCATTCTTCATAACCTGTGTGACGGAAAGGGAGTATGTTTTACAAAGTAGATTCAGGTCGAAGACTCGACTTGGAGGGCTGTGTACGGATTACCTGGAATGCAGGTAGTATTGCTTCCCAAATAGGAAACCTAACGACTATTCCAAGATTGTATTCATGTTCATTAAAATAGATGAACTGCTGACTAAAGCAGACATCTCGTTCGTCCAAAGAAATACCCTTTGGCACTGATCAATTCAGCTTCCATGATTGGAAGACTATATCCAGGCGCATCTGTCGTCATTGTAGACACGACATCCTGACAGCCCATCTCCACCACCAAGACCCATTGGCTCGCAGAACAAGCCCTATGGCATCTTTCCCATATCATAACCGTCGTTAACATCGTACATAGGTCCATCTCCAGAGAAACGGGCCTCATCCACCAAGGTCATGATCCATCCCCTCCACAGCTCCAAACTTACACATCCTCCAGCTTATAAACCTCATACGCCGGCTCCTCATACGGATGCGCTTTGAGCAGCGCCTCCACCGCCTTGCGCATGACCTCCTTCCCAACACAGAGGATCTCGACCCTCATCTCCTCGACTTTCTCCAGCGTGCCCACCTCGCCGATGTTCGGATTCGCGCCGTCCCCCGGTAGGAACTGGCCCGTTCCAGGACACTGCCAGCAGCACTTGCTATACTTGCCGCCGGGGAATGTTCCCGCGCCCGTGGCGAAGACGGCTTCCTTGCAGGCCTCGAGGTGCGGGTGGGGGACGAAGAAGACGAGCTTGTAGCGCTCGGTGACGGGCCGGGTGGTTGTTGTGGACGACATTGTCCGTGGGGTGGGGAAAGAGGGATAGTATGTAGGTCTCTTCTGGTAGATTGCAGTTAGAGGTGGGCGACGAGTTAGCAGTATGCGCGCTGGCTGTCTGAAGGTGAGCAGTCGCATTATTTTGTTGCAGTGATGTGAGGGGTGGATGGGTTCAAGTGGTTGTGACGGTTCTTGGCGTTTGGAGATGCTGGGATCTGCTTAGTCAGCATATTGGGGACCATCAGCATGCTATCATTCACGTTTGCAACCGAGTTATGGTAGGATTCAGATATCACGGCATGGACTTGACGGTTGTAGAGTGTACAGATCTATATTCTATTTATTGAATTCATATCTAGGGTATCACATTCCCTCCGAGGTTCATGACCACGATCTCTGCTTCCCCTGCTCAACGCTGCCCAGAACAGCCTACATACCTCCCAGGTAGCAATTAGATGCCCTATAAATCTGATACAGAATCATAAGATGTCGTCCCCCCTCTACCCAGTAATGTGTCTCTGCACATATTCATCGATCAGCCGTAACAACTCCGATTTCCTGGCATCACTAACCCAGCTGCCTCTCACACTATTCTCCGCGATAGTTCTCCATTCGTGCACCGAGAGATTAAATGCCTCCTGAACGGCACAGTAGTTCTTCAGTATGAATCCCCCGAAGTAAGCGGGGTCGTCACTGTTGATGGAGAACTTGATACCCGCATCCAAGAACGTCCTGATCGGGACTTGCGCTATCTCCTCGAAGCAGCAGAGGCGGACGTTGGACAGCGGGCAGACAGTCAGCAAGATCTCTTCCTTCGCCACACGCTTCATCAGCTCCGGATCCTGCACCAGCTTCACGCCATGGTCGATCCGCTGCGCCCCTATCTCGAGGGCCGCTCTGATGTAGCTTGCATCTCCTTCCTCGCCGGCATGCGCGGTGAGCGGGATGCCCTTGGAGCGGGCCGAAGCGTAGATCTCCCAGAACATGTCCTTAGGCGGGCCAACCTCCGTCGAGGAGCACCCGATACCGTGGACAATCCCAGACGTGAAGTGCCCACTGCCCAGGGCCTCGAAATAGAGCCCCTTCGCATCGTCCACAGGAAGATGCTTGACAAAGCAGAGAATCAGCCTCGTCGTCATCCCGAACAGCCGCTCCGCGCGCTGGCACGCGGCCGTCAGGCCCGCCACGACGGCGTTGTACGAGACGCCGCGGTTGACGTGGACCTGGGGGTCGAAGAAGACCTCTGCGTGGTGCACGCCGTCCGCGTGCGCGTGCTGGAAGTACTCCCAGGCCAGGTCCTCAAAGTCAGAGGTGTTGCGCAGGACGGACATGCCAGTGAAGTAGAAGGCCAGGAAGTCGTCCAGCGAGGTGAAGTGGTTGTACCGCTCGTCGAGCGCCTCGGGGGACGCGTACGCTGGGTTGTCCTTCGGGTCCGGCAGGCGGATGTTGTTCCTCTTTGCGAGCTCGAAGATCAGCCTGGGCGTCAGGCAGCCCTCGATGTGGACGTGATGCTCGCATTTGGGGAGGCGCCGGAGGAACTCATGCAGCGGGCCTTGACACATAGTGACGAAACGGACTTCCGCGCGCTCAGTCGACGTTGGATGTTGAAAAAGACGCAAGAAAAGAGAATCGCCAATTCTATATCGCCCTTCAAGAGAAACTGGAAAGCCAGCAAAAAAGGTATCAAAGTAGACAAAAGGAAAATTTGTCAAATCACTTCCACAACAAGTAACGGAAGACCACTTCACGGGCAGAACATAGAAAACTTAGGTACTGTGTAAGAACCTAGACAGACAACTTCTGTACACCGTCTGTGGATGTCCCACATGTATATATACATGCACCTCAGGGGGGCAGACGTTCGGCACCAGACGCTGGACGCGGGAATGACGGTCCACCCTGGAAGTGAACGATGCTCGCTGAAGACTTTCGGTTGGAAGCGAGGCAGCCTGCCAGGATTCAAGGAGACTCGATGGCACGGCCAGAAGCGTGGATTTTGATATCGAGAGGAGTTCGGAGACTTGCAAACCCGGACGTTCAGGTACCTGGTAGTACTGTTACACAGTAGGTACCTGCTCTTTGCACGGCCCAAGAGTTGATGAAGAAACAGGCTATGTTGTTCAATTGATAACACCTCCTTCCATACAGTCCTTATCTCCGCTGCACGAGCCCTTTCAACCAAGGACCCTACGTACCAGAGGCCGCAAGCAGCGCGATCTGCTCTCCGAATCTCGACAGAGGCCATCGTACACGGTTCTTAGTCATCAGGGCTAAGCCCAAAGCGGGCCTCCGACGTCATCGCCCGCCGGGGGAAGAGATCTCCGAGTCATCGCCCACAACCTCTCCAGATGCTCTCTCACCGCGCATCTCTGCGCAGACAGAGGCCCAGGCAGCTGAGCACATAATCCGGACGAGTCTCATTGTTGCGCACCCGTCGACTCTGATTTATCGTGAACTTCGCGCGTTCGAGGCCTCCCCGCAGTTATTTTCCCCGCGGCGGCCGCCACAATCACACCACGGCTTCAACCGGGATACACCCCAGTCTAGCACTCTGATCCGACCGTCTCCGTTATCTTTCTACAGACCTTACATCGGCGACCATCCGCGAGCCCGCAGGCTCGCTGTTGGTTGATTTGTTGTCTCATCGGGCATTCTCGATCGCCGGCCGCCATCGGCGCATCTTCCACAATTTCTTCGCGACAATGGCGGCCCGAGAGACGACGCGCATTCTGCCAGTGCACCGGCTGAGCAAAGGGCCTGAACCGGGCCAGTCTCTGAGCGAATGGTGGGAAGCGGAACGTAGTCGAGGAACCCCCGAAGCAGGTGCTGTCATTGAAGCCGCCGATGCTCTCCGGACGACCGACGTACCGGTGGCATTTCCTACGGAGACGGTGTATGGGCTGGGAGCAGATGCCACGCGGAGCGATGCAGTCAGAGGAATATACAAGGCGAAGCAGAGGCCGTCCGACAATCCTTTGATCGTCCATGTGGATTCCCTGAGCATGCTACAACGGCTTCTCAACCCCAACGCCGCGCAGCAGGCGAACAGCGCAGCGACAACCGCTGCTGGACCTGTCGCCGAGGCGAACCTGATCCCCCCGATATACCAGCCGCTGATATCGCGTTTCTGGCCCGGTCCCCTGACGATTATCCTCCCGAACCCACCAGGTTCTCTCCTGGCAAAGGAAGTCACCTCCAATTTGACCACCTTCGGCGTCCGCATCCCAGCCTCCCCCTTCGCACGCCTCCTCATCCATGTTACCGACAGACCCCTCGCCGCTCCCTCCGCGAACGCCTCGACGAGACCCTCCCCGACGACCGCGCAGCACGTCTACCACGACCTGCACGGCCGCATCAACCTCATCCTGGACGGCGGGCCCTGCGGCGTCGGCGTGGAAAGCACCGTCGTTGACGGCCTCAGTGATCCGCCCGCGATCCTCCGCCCCGGCGGGATCGGGATCGAAGAGATCCGTTCCTGTCCCGGATGGGAGAACGTCAAAATCGCATACCACGACGGCTCGCTGCAGGTGAAAGAAATCCCCCGCGCACCCGGAATGAAATACAGACACTACTCGCCCAAGGCGAAAGTCGTCCTCTTCGAGCCCGGTTCCAAACCTGCCTCCGTGACTCGTCGCGTGCGCGAGGATCTCGAAAACGGCGCCGTCGGCGCCCACAGCGTCGGGATCATCCGCACTCGGAACTGGGCCAAGGGACTGGGCATAGTTCCCGAAGACGAGCTCGCCAAAGCGACAGCCAGCCAGGAGCCATCGTCGATGCAGAACGGCGCCAGAAGACAGAGTCTAGATACAGAGTCTGCCCCAGAAGTCCTCGCAACGACCACTCCGCCATCCCCGGTCTGCTTCAAAGTCACCGTCCACGACAAAGCCACCGGTGCGCACAAAGTCAAGGACGTCTACGACTACCCGCTCGGCGCAGATCTCGAGTCCATCGCGCGCGGCCTGTTCGCTGCCCTCCGCTGCCTGGACGAGCTCAACGTTGACATCATCTACGTCGAGGGCATCCCAGATCGGGAGGGGGACCTGGCGGCCGCGATAATGAATAGACTGCGGAAGGCGGCCGAGGCGGAGATCAGGGTGTAGATATAGATTAGTAAATGAAAAAGATAGAAAACAAAGAAAACAGAAGGATATGGATAGATTCATGACTTGATGTGTTACGCTTGCTATTTCGGGTATTTATTTATGAGTATTTATGAGCTTTTTTTTCTTTTTTAACTTTTTGTAAACGACTACATAATGAACTGATTTAATGTTTCAAGGACCAAAATGTACTAACCTTCAGGTGGTAACTTGAACCCTATTGAGTTACCGAAAACGGACCTGTATCCATCCTGCCCTGTGGTTGAGGATGTAAGTATACCAGCAGGAATGAATCTTCCTCTTCTCATTGTTAAGGCATATCAAACTCTCATGCTGTTAACTAAGTGACAATCCAGGATCCTAGAGATTCCTCTGTACTCCACTTTGTCCAGGGGTAGATGGGATACATTTGCAACTACCTGCCTACCACCCAGAAACTTTCATGCCATCTTCAATTACTATATATATTTATGATAAAATAAACGTTGTCAAAAATGGCTGTTCCCTTGTATTGCACCCTCGCAGGTTGTCTACTCCGATTACAATGGGTGCTGTACCTCGATATAACGTTTTTGGTTCCGATGGTCATCGAGTCTTCCTCGCTCCCTACCGCATCCCCACCCTGTAATTGCAGCGCCCGTGAGAAATACCCTGGTTTCAGACTACAGTCTGATTCTTGGGTGCGTTTGACAAACTCCTTTTTTCATTCCGTGTGACAGTGTCATGGGGGCCACCATCGTTCACGTTCTATCTCATGATGACTTTGATCAGCATGCCAAATCTCTCTTGTACTACTTCTACGCTGACATCTAGCACTCTTGTAATTTATTACCTCATCTCCCTACATTTCGGGTTTTGAGACAGTACTGGATCGCGTACTACCCTTGTGTCCAGCCCCTCCTTCCCCAAATTCGGTTCCACTGTGACTTCGTACTGCCACCTTAGTCGGAAGGGAGCTACCCGATCAGGCCTTCTCCATTATCAACATCCTACCTTGTGAAGACCGGCAGAGTGTTCTCTTGTCTTGTTTATAAATTTATCCTCTTCACTGCTGGATAACGCTAATAAAAATACTCTTCATACCCCAAGTCATAGTTCAATCCAGTCCTGTCTGTATTCCGTGTCAGAACTCCCATTCTTCCAATGCATTTTATAATTACCTCCTTATCCCTTCTCGCGACGGCCGCCGGCGCTTTCGCAGCCCTGTCGACGGAAAATGCGTGGGATGAATGCAAAGCCCGCCTGAATGGCCAATTGCCGTACTACGTTCCTCCGAACTTCCATTTCTCGGGTACGGTTCGTCGATACTATGTAGCCGCTGAAATCGTGACTTGGGATTATGCACCGACAGGTATGATGGCGTCTTGAATGCAACTTCCATACTGTTCCAATAGAAATATCAAATGTATAGGCTGGGACAACTGGCTTGGTGTACCGATGAACGAGTCCTTTCGAGCCCAGACATGGGGATACATCGCCTCAAACACAAGCATCGGAACCAGATACGACAAGGCGCTGTACAGGGGCTATACAGATGCCACATTTGAGGAGAGATCTGAGCAGCCTCCCTGGCTCGGGTTTCAGGGTCCCATACTCCGCGCTGAAGTCGGTGATATGATCGAGGTTAGTGTTCAAAATAGGGAAATTCTCCCTTGGTCTATTCTTCTGCAGTGTGCTGAGTATCTAAAGATCATGTTTGTCAACAAAATGGAACATTTCTTCTCCAGCATGCATTCGATGGGGCTGTTCTATACCAAGGAATCAGAAGGCAGCGTGTACTACAATGGGACAAGTAGCGTTGCCATCGGAGACGCGGTTCCCCCGGGAGGGTGCTTTGTGTACAAATGGTACAGTACATAGCTACCTTATCCCCAGTTTTCTATGAATCTCATATATGGATGAAAACTGATGGCCAATGTGCATACAGGCTCGTCCCAGATAATATTGGTCCCAGCCCTGGTTCCGACAGCCAAATCTGGTCCTACCATCCATATGTCAGCATGTATCAAGACCAGGATGCTGGCGGCTTTGGGCCGGTGATTATCTACAATCCAGGAAAGATGGAGAGCGTAATGGCGCAGAACCGTGAATTTGTCCTTCTCTACTCGGACAACCAGGAGTCAAACTCGTTCCTTGCCCTGCACAACGTCCGCAAATACTTGCCTTCTATGGCATCGCAGGTTGCAAACTTGTCGGATGAATATCCAGAGGTGACCCAGGGCCTCGGAAATCGCAGCGTTTGGTATCCGCAGTTTATCAACACGCCAAAGACTAATGTGACATCTGAAATGGCCGCAAGTTTCTTCCCGGTAACTCTTCTCTCCCTTGCGCTCTTTTGTTTCAATTTCCTTAAACGTGTTCCAATGAATGAACGGCTGATATACGTGTGAATCTGCAGCTGAACGGCTATATCTTCGCCAATAACCCGCCCTTCGAAATGTGCGTTAACGATAATGTAATCTGGTACCTATACAACATGGGCTTTGACACGCACGTCTTCCATATGCATGGCGATAACGTCCTCGATCCTGTCACTAACGCCACGACCGCGTCTGTTACCATAAACCCAGGACAAATGATCACAGTGTTGATGTCCGCATTTAATCCCGGGTGGTGGCAATTGATTTGTCACTTCACTACGCATTTGAGTAAGGGAATGGAGGCGAACTATATTGTATATGGTGGGCCCTATGGGGAATGTCCTCTTGAACCTTTGCAGAAGCCCTAGCCGCGTCTTGTCCCTGTTAGAGACATGAGTACATAATTCTCGGCTTACCTGACACCCGTTATTCTTGGCACATTTTTATTTTATCACTAGAAATGGATCCCGCTCATTGGCCTCCACTTCTCTAAATGTGTATCTTCACAAAGCGGATTCCGCCGTGTAACAGTGGTTGTTGACAGATTTCTATTCTGCAGCAGACCGCAACTACAAGATGCAAATTTCCAACCGTCCATCCCCATAACACCGGGAGCAGCGGCAGCAAAATCACCGTTGTAGGATATGAGACACCACGGTGTCGTCAACCCTCGGGGAGTCACCACCCACAAATTCTCAGGTAATTTCGGAATCTGAGAAAACTCTGCCTTAACGACAGACCACGGTCGCAGGGGAAACCGAGAGTGTACCACCAGAAACCACCCGCACGCAGTACCTCCATCCTATGTACAGTACAACTACTCCCGCTTAGTCTACCATACCTCAATGAAAAAATCTACTTACCAAATAGGAATAAATTCGATCACTCCAATAACACGCAAGTGATCTGTTGATAGTCCAATCTATGTTAAAAAATTTCTCTCTGTATTTACCAGTTACGCTCAATCCAATCGATATTATAGATAGAAGGACGGCCCGAATCTCAGATTCCACATGAATCAGAACTATCTGTCCTGTATGATTCAATTCAATTTCACCTTTAAACCCCGCGCATTACATATCCATATTTTCTTGATAGGAAACGCTGGAGAGTATTGAATCTTCTCAAGTGGAGTTTAGTGGCCATTTGACCTTTTCCTTTTCCTTCTGGGATATTAGGTCGCTTGCGACTCCGATTTCTGGGGAACCATGTTTATGAGTGATACTAAGGATCGCCTTCGATGTATTGTTGTTTGGAAGATTTTGCAGAAAGGCTGCTTTGAAGAGAACTTCACAGTAAATTGAACAATATCAACATACATGTATGTACAATACATATAAGCATTGTTCTCGTCACACACCAGATTAGATCATATCTGCAGATAGATCGCAGATGGATGTATGTACAGTACCTTCTTCTTCCTCCTATTTACTGAGACAACGACTTTGCGAAAAAGTCAATCAGCTTCGGAATATGCCCCTCCACATGGTCATACAAAGAGACATGAGTGTGCCCCTTCACCAGGTACAGCTCCTTCGGCTCCTTGGCGCGCGCGATCCCCCCTCACTGAAGTAGAGCGTATCCGCCTCGGTCCCGGCGATCATCAGCAGCGGACGCGGCGAGATCAGGTCGATGAAGGCGTACGACGAGTAGTTCACGAGGAGATCCATGCTGCGGACGGGGAACCGGTTGGTCGATCGGCAGTGCTGAGCTCGCGGGGTGCGGTAGTACTCGCTTCCTTCCCGGAAGAGGGTGGGAACAGTGTCTGACAGTCCCTCGGGGCTGTCGGGGAGAAGGGGCTGCATGGGGACAGGCTCCCCCTTGGCCTCTGCAATGCGGGCCCGTCCGGCCTCCTGGAGGGTTTTAAACAGCGCCGCCCGATCTGTCGCCATTGCGGTGTTCTTCATCCCTTCACGGAACAGAGCGCCGACGTCCACCGCGCTCAGCGTCGCAACGGCCTTGATGCGCACGTCGGTCTGCGCGGCGAAGGGGACGTAGCCGCCAGACGCGCAGATGCCGAACGCGCCGATGCGCTCCGTGTCGACCTCGTCGAGCGTGGACAGGTACGTCACGGCGCTTTTGATATCTTCGACTCTGGTAGGGGTCTTCCAGGCCCCGCGGCTCTCCTCCGCTTTCGCCCTGGTACGCGGCGTCGAAGGTCAGGGCGATGAATCCAGCTTCCGCCAGGAGCTTGGCGTGCAGACCGGCGGTTTGCTCCTTGACTCCACCCATGGGATGGGAGATGACGATGGCGGCATGCTTGCGATCGGGCGCGGATTCGGGTGGAAGATAGAGCTCACCGACGACGGTGAGGCCTCTGCTGAGGAATTCGACGCGACGGGGCATGGTGTGATAATGATGAGAGCTGAAGACGGACAAGTATTTTTTTTTTCTCAATTCAAGTGTAATCCGTTATAACATCACTCTGCGACCTGTTTTCCGTGTCATTAAGATCATTCAAGACGTGTTGTATCCATTTTTTATATAGTCGAGGTCCAGATTCTGGAACCACGAAAATGTACAAGCTTCCCGAAGTATATCGAGAAGGCCCTCAGTGGAGGTGGCGGCGATCCGTTCTGCAGAACCCCTTACCTCCGGCCGATCCCTGGAGATAAGTGGATTTAATAGGCGTTAGTACTCTGGTCCATGCTGAAATTTAATAAAAGTTTCGCGGTAAGCTGGGCGCTCTGCATATGGAGTCTGATTATCGTGTGGGATGGCAGCCCCGAAAACTGTTTCCCCATAATATGTTTATTTCTCTTGCCGCTGGTCCATAACTCCGTATCAATGTCCGGTTATTGTGCCGAAGCGTCTAGCTCTTAGCTGCGCTATGGCATTCATGTTCCTATCGAAAACATGAGGCACTAAAAGACGCAGTTCAAGTATTGAGGCCTTCTGATTCTATGACGTCATCGTTCGACCGGCAACCGACACTGTCCAGTATCATCATCGTGAATGGTCTTGTAAATTAAATTTCGATAGAAAAATGAATAGCTCATTGACCAATTTTGGTTATCGAGAGCAGTCCAAAGGCCAGCTTGAACTTTTCGAGGTTTTTGGTGACGGAGCAGCCTCCTTGCCAAGTGAAGTCCCGTCGCATAATTCAAGTAATGACTGGTTCAAATTAATTTCTGTCCTTTGTTCTCGGTTTTAGACTTCGATTTTCAGAAAACAGTCGTTTTAATGCTCAGACCCAGGAAATATTGCAATTGAGGTAACAGCCAGTTAGAATCACAGGTCCAGATCGAGGTTCCCCCAGTCCCATATTTGGCCCAACTCGCCGACGTCAATGTTCGCGAGGTCGCTCAGGCCTATGGTTTGAGGAGGCTCCATTTCTGCAACAGGCAAATTCGGTATTGTGGGAGTTCTACTCTGGTCGAGAACATCTCGGATGAGACGGCATTCGGCGTAGAGACATTTCCAGGCGAAGATGCGCTCAAATCATCCTCAGCTTCAGAAGATCGTGGCCGTATACCTGAGTTCCCAAGAAAGGAGGGGTGGAAAGCTATTCTTTCTTCAGAAGATAAGTAGAGATTAGCCACCAGCTTTCTGAGGATTGCGTAGCATGTTGCACCGCTTTTTGTAAGTTGGCTGAGCTGCTCCATGATGCTCACGCCCATTCCGATAGCCTCGATGACCTTGTCTCGCTGGTGAAGGCTCCGGCTATTAACGTGAACGATGGCAGAGCACAGGAAGGCTGCTGTATCAAAAATCAAGAATATGGCGAAATGAAACTTCGCAGTAGTGGGGAAAAGTCGACGTGAAGCGTCCATTAGTTTCAGGGACAAGTCAACAGCCCTTGCTCGAAGACTTCTTTCAGTATCGGGCATGTTTGCGTCCATACTCCTCGTCAGACACGACTTTTAAAGGACAAAGCATCGTCATATAACCTATAACGTGCAGTTGGCAGCCACGTAGCGGTATTGCTTTTCCCACTGCATATCTGGATCTGTAATCCTATAAGCAGGGGGAAATGAGGCAAACCACTTCTCAGTTTCTTGCTGAATAGTGCCTGCGTGGGCCGGAGACAGAACTCCGGCGGCCACCCCAGGTATTTTAGATATTGCTCGGCCCAGCTGACACTGAAGAGCCATGTGGGTTATTGGAGAGGGTAATTCGGTATGGATATCTGGATTCTCCAGTCGCATATTGGGCAATTCAAAAGAGCAGCTGCTGTCATTAATGATCAAAGGCCGGGACAGTAATATAGACATTTGCCTTTTCCCATCTGTCAGCACTATTCTGCGTCAAATATCAAAAATAAAAGCCCATACCAATCCCAAGCGTATAGAAGGCACCAAACCCTCCTTCTCATTTCACGGTCAAACTCACTCATGCCTGCATTGAAAGAATTGTTGTGCATGCCTGAAGACAAAGCATGAGTCAGATTCTTCATGTTTCTAGATTATCTGCCTTAAATTCATATAAAAATGTAGTTCTGGATGCAGGTAGAATCATAACAATACCTAGTTCCTGGGCTTCGTGAATGGCAGCAGCCAAGATATGCCAGGAGTCAATAAACAGAGCTTCTGTCTTGAACCAATATGCCGTGAGGAACAGCTGCTGAACTTGCGTCAAGCCGCCTTTACCGTGCGAGATAATGTTACTTAGCCGCTGAGCAGCACGATGGTAGCGCTCGGTGAGACTTTGAGTCTTTTCACCCAGCTCCAGCTCGAGTTTCTGACGTGTTTTTAAATCCAGGAACTGGGTAGAGCATGCACAAACGCGCAATAGAAGGCATGTGAACTCTGGAGTGATGGTTTTGCCGCTGGCTCTATCCGCCCACCAACGGGAATAGTCATCCGAAAAGGTTGGCGGATAGAGACAATAATAGTGATAATTAGTATCATCCAGAAAATGTTGGACAAGAATATCTGGTATGAGGTGAGAAGAAATACTATGGACTGTGATTGCTTCAAGCTCCTACCTGTGTAGGGCTTCGGAGGAAGAGCACGTAGAGCACTTTCCATCTCGGGAGATAAGACGCTCTGAGACTCATTTATGTCGGAGCCCTTTTGGATGCCTCAGTATATCTTCAGCGGCTTGTCCCATGGTGAGCTTACTTCAATGCCGGCAGATCCTCCTTGCAAGGTCTGAGAGTCGGGAAGATATCCCAACACTCTGAGATCTTCTGCGCCGGTGACCGTTGATATATCAGTACTGGGCAAATTGCCCTGCTCTAATTCCTTGGAATTCACTTGGCGGCTTTTCAATGTCCTGATCTCGCATTAGATGACGGCAAACTTGAGTGTATAGATCTTATACAAGCCTTGACTGATCAATAGCTCTACTGGCAGTTCTGGACACCTTTGGCGCAAATCGACAAAGATGGGAGGATCCGCCTTGCCTGACAATGATTACAGGGCCATTCACGGCTGCACTAGAGAGATGGTCAGGACTGCTTTCTTTTACCTTGCTTACTTGTGCCTGTAGACATAGATGTACCTTTTGTTTCCGTCGCTGACACTCTGTGCATGCTGCAGCGAGGCGAACGGCTTTTCCACGGCCTGTCTGACGATCCATATTGCTTTGTCATCTCAATAAATAAAAAATGAGGCAAGATAACAAGCTGCAGTTTCAGAAAGGAGACTGACTGACTGAGAGACAGAGATAGAAGGGGAAGCAGGAGGAAGAGCAACCAATAATGGAAATGAGAGGCGGCAAATGTAGTCACGTGAGAGCAATGCAAAAAGCGGCGTAAGTTTCAACTTGACCACAATGCTCAGACACAGATTGCAACTGAAAATGGGGCAATAAAATAGTGTGGAGAGGTAGCAACGAGGCGGATAGCTCCATTATGACAAGGACGAGAAAAACGGTGAAGCGTAGAATAAAGAGGGAGGAATAGAAAGAAGAAAAAAAGATGTTATAAAAGCGAGAGGTTGCGGTGTTTGGACCACTGTACGGACAGTAGTAGTATTTCTGAAGAGTGCAAAACTAACCAAATGAGGTCATGTATATAATTTACAGCGGAGGTACTCGTTTTGCAGATAAATTTCATATTTATCTGTCAACCAAGAAAAATACCCATGTCGATGGCAATTAGATGCCATGGCCTCCTTTTGTAATCACGTATTTTTCTTTATTCAAGAATATCCGTGCACATATGGACAGTACAGTACATATCCGCTCTTGTATCAAGCATCCTTCATCTCTGACCGGCTGCCTCATATATGGCACCCAAAAGTTGAGGATTTCCCCAACTCGGCAGCTGTGGCCCTACCCCACATGGCTGGTGTGCGGGGTGTAGTTGGCGCGAGAGGAGCATGCGGTCCTGCATGGCGGCACAGCAGCATGATTCAAAGAATGGTTCGATTTTTTGCATGCGCCAGTTCTTCTATCATTATTACTCAGCCTTAAGAGAGAAATCCCGGTAAAGGAGGTTGCTAAGATTTTTCTATCCCCGCGCGGCTCATGGTGGGATAATTGTAAATACTTACTAATGATTCCTAACCTCGGTGTTTAACCCCAAACCGTCTCCTGGCCATCTCGACACATTTCACATGTCGAGCATCCTTACCATACAAAGAAAGTCCTGGTCATCTTAGACTTTTCATCAATCGCCGATCAGTAGACGCTGATGTCATTTTAGTCCTATCGGACGTACGGAGTCCTCTGAACTGTGGATACGGGCTGTGCGGCTGTGAGAACCCCGCCTTTCTTCCAGCCCTCCGTTGTACAATTTATTATTAAGTACTTTGGACTGCTTTTTTTCTTGGAAGTCAGAGAGGTTATTTCTTAACTCCGTATCTCCTAATAGACGTGAAGCTACCTATATTATTATCCACTACCTCATACCTCCCTACTCAACAATGGCAGTCAAAAGCATCACTTCGTAAGACAGCCAGGAACTCCATCAAGCCCATCATTGGTAGCCATTGACTGCCAAACTTGCTAACCAACTCCCAGCATTCAGGAGTTCAGAAACATCATCGATTCCGAACAACCCTCTGTCTTTGATTTCTGGGCCACCTGGTGCGGCCCCTGCAAGGCTATATCGCCAGTCTTTGAGAAATTCGCCGCAGACGAAGAATTCCAGGGAGTGTCCTTCTACAAGGTGGACGTCGACGCCGCCGAACAGATCGCTCAGGAAGCGGGGATAAGGGCAATGCCGACATTTGTGCTGTTCAAGAACGGGGAGAAGATATCTGATTTCTCTGGTGCGCATCCGGCGAAGTTGGAGGCCCTGATCAAAGAGGCAAAGTCTCTTGCTTAGGTAGCATCGTGGACTTTGACTGGTGGTGAGAACATTGCAATTAAACGTGACGCTGTGCTGAGTTTTCTATTTTATTCTGCAAAGCTTAGGTATGTTGCTGAAGCTATGGAAGAGGATGGGCTATCAGCGGATGACCGGGGGCAATTGTTCCCTCCAAGGGACGAGTTCTTTCAACTAGAACTCGGAACGATAGATATCTATTTTCATCTAAAATTCATGTATCTAGTCTAATCTATCATCATGATCCTTGTCCAACGATAGGTTATGTGATTGAGTTTTTATTGGACAAAAAGGTAAGCTACCTAATTATCTTGCAAGCTTCCGACCTTATATTCCAACAGTTTTCCCCTTATTCCCTGCAGCATACTTCTGCCACGGGATACTACATAGACGACAAGAATCTGTATACAGCTCTCTTGATATTAACCCTGAGTAGGGAGCAATTGCTAAAGTTCGAGGTGATGAATGTCAACAGATACGTCCACACCAGTGAGATGAGTATTAGATCGAAGCGGCCAGTTATACATATGCTATCATCGTAAACAATAAAGATATATGAAGACAACAGTCTTGTCTATAATTCTACAAATACAGCCCTATCCTATGTACAGTGTCCAACGAAGACATCACATCCAAGGCTAAAGTCCAGAATTGACATTTATTTCTTCTTGCCTCCCTTCCCTCCTTTATCTTTCCCTTTATCTTTCCCCTTTCCTTTACCATCACCTCCACCGGCAGCTCCGCCACCGCCGCCGGAGACAATCCTGACTTTACTCACCGGCAATGTATTGATAACCTCGACATCTCTCCACGCCTTGATGAGCTCAGCCTCCTTCGCCCTCATCCGCTCCGCCGTCGCCCGATCGAGACCCGCCTCCTCGAGGTACTCATCCTTCTTGCCCTTCTTGCCACCGGGACTCGCCTCCGCAATCCAATGGCCCAGGATCTCCTTGACCGCTTTGCCCTTCTTCACGGTCCCCGGCTGGAGCTTCGCGCGGTACTTGTACCTAGTGAGCGCGGCCCAGGGCGCGCAGACGGGGATCGCGGCGAGAACCTCGTCCTCGGGCAGCGGGGTGCCGACCAGGGCAGGGAGCCAGGCAAGATCCGCGGCCTCAGCCTCGGCCGTCTCCTCGTCATACTCGTCTGCTCCTTCTTCGAGGAGGGCCTGTCGTTTCCGCTCCGCTTCCGCGGCGCGCTCGTGCTGCGCCCGGCGGCGTTGCTTCTGCGCCTCGAGCTCCGCTTCGCGCGCCGCCTTGGCTGCCGCGGCCGCGGCCTTCTTGTCCTCCTTGGCTTTGGAGCCGAGGAGGCGAAGAGCCAGTTCACGCTCCTCCTCGTCCTGGTCGGCGTATTTGGCGGCGGCTTTCTTTGCCTTGCCCTTTTTGCCGCGCACTTGAGGGGCAGATATTTGCTTCGTAGGTTGTTGAGCTACAGAGGGGGTGGTTGAATGAGACGGTGTCTCTGTCGCTGGGGTCGGTGACTCTTCACCTGCGGCATCTTTAGTGGATGCCGGGCTGTCCAGGGGCTTGCCCTTCTTCAATAGCCGCCGTTCTCGTGCTGAAAGGTATCTCTTGCCTAGCGGGCGCGATGCAGAAGCCGACTCCGCGTTCTCAGCAGGGGCGGTTGTGTTATCCGGTGCTTCTTGGTTCTCCTCCTGATCGTGCGTGTGCTCCTTTTCATCTTCTCCTCCTCGACCAGAGACGAGTTCGTCGTTTTTCTCCATGACGGTCACGTCCTCCTTGACAGGCTCTGGGTCTCTGCTCTGCAGCGGATTTTCTGCAGGCAGCTCGTCGGAACGATCTTCCTCGGACTCGAATTCGGAACCCTCCTCTTGCCAGTCGACTTCATCTGCTTTCTCCTCTGCTTTCTCTTCTGCTTCCTCTTCCGCTTCCTCTTCCTCTTTCTCCTCCTCTTTCTCTACCTTGTCCTCCGCTTTCGCCGTTTCATCCTGCTCCTTATCAAGCTGTTCCTTCCGCGCTTTCGGTGCTTCGATACGCTCCGCGTCCGCCTCTGTTGCCGGTGGCGCCTGCTCCTGCTCCTGCTCCTGTATCCGATGCTTCCTATGGTTTGGAATACTCTCCAGAGTGATCTGGAACATGACAGCGAATCCCAGAACCAGCTGCGACGGAGCCAGGTAGTTCTTCTCGCCCTTGATTATGAAACCGCCCGTTTTCAACAGCTCTCCCGTTTCTGTGGTTTTTGACACCTGGTTCGCGTGGACCCACCAGGCGGACATCACTGCCTTGGAGTCCCAGGCGACCGAAGTAGCCACGCACAGGTTTCCGGCTTGCGATAGGGTTCCCGGGGGGATCGGTGCGTCAGGAGTGCCCTGCCTATTCTTCACAATGATAGGTGTGGCCCCATCTATATCAGCATGGACGAAGATGTCTCCTTTTTTGAGATAGCGGCGATAGAGTATCTCAGTCTGATTGGCGTCACGGCCTCTATTTTCCCAGTTAGAGTGGATACCGTAGCACAAAAGATTCAGACACCTACCCAAGAACCAAGTAGCCATCCGACGAGATAAAGAACATGTACTTTTCGAACCAGAACGGCTTTCGCGCGGGCCGCAGAACTTGCTTCTCCTGCTGTAGACTCCGCTTGAGATCCTCAGTGACCTTCTTTTCCTGGCTCTTGAGAGCCTTCGCGGATGATTCAATGGTCTTCTTCTCCTTCACAGCAGCTACCTTCTTCTGCTCGTAATACTGCGTAGCGTTTGCCCATGGAGACAGGCCAAGATCGATATCGATCTCCAGGAGTTTGGACTCCCTCTGCGCCTGTCTCTGCGCCTCCTTGGCCTGGAACCCCTCCTCACTTTCGGACTCGTCGGAGTCGCCGCTCACGTAGGCTTCATCTTCCTCATCTCCCTCGTAGCTCGCCTCGCTAAGGAGAAGCGTGATGGTATTCTCATACAATTTCAGCGGAAGTTTTATGATCTTCGCGACGGGGTTGCCCCTGCCCTGCTCCATCTCGATCAACCGCGCAATCTCCACCCAGTCCATGCCCTGGGCGATAAGGCCGTTGACCGCATCGATCGCCTCCTGGACCCGAAGGATGTTGGCCCCAATGGCTTCGGCTTTGCGGACGTGCAGTTCCTGGACCTCATGAAGGGCACCGATACGCTTCTCGTGCTCCTTTCTCGCAGCTTCGAGTTTCCTCTTCGCATTCTCTTCGCGCTCGGTCAGCCGCGACTCGAGTTTCTGTGACTCTATCGATGAGAAGTACTCGTCGACCGTCTTGTTGAATCCGTCGAATTCCAGGATAGTGATTCCAGGTTTCCCTTCAAACTGGTGGGGTTTGAAGGGATGGAAATCTTCGTAGAGAACGGTAGGTTTCTTTGAGGGAGCTGCCCCAGCAGGCGTTTCTGCCTGCTTATCGTCTTCCTTGGCCTTGTCTTCCCTGGCCACAATGTACCCGGGATGCTTGTCACCGACGGAGAGGCGCTTGTTGACGCTTTCTGCTTCCTCCAGCACTTCCATCACCTTTCCCAGTAACCCGTCATCTTGAAGGACCTGCTCCGGGGGCGTCGCAGGATCAAAGCCCTTCACCGAAAAGGCATGGTCCAGCAGAAGCGGAGGATATTCCGGAAAACCCTGCGACAGGGCCTTCCTCAAGACATCCACGGGCTTCTTCTTTGACTTCTTCGGCGCGGCCTCCTCCTCCTCCTGCGCAGCAGCTGCAGAGGCGACAGCCTTCTGCAGCGTCTCCCTGAGCCGTTCCACAGAGAGCTCCGGAACCCCACCATAGTTCTGCTTGTTCGATAGATTGTACTTCAGGCCGACCTTGACCTCCTCCTGATCGCCCCCCTCGGACACCTGGCGGAACAGCGCAAGGATTGTGTACTCGCGGTCTGTCAGGATGATGTTCCCTCCGGCAAAGAACTCGAGGAAGATGTGGTACTGGCCCTCGCTGAACTCGATGTCGATGATCCGGTCCGTCCCGATCTGGGAGACAGACGACACGCGTCTCGACTTGAGGAATTTACGCAGGCGACTGACGAAGCCGGAGGGCGCAGTCGCGGTCGCGCGCGAGTACTCGGTGATGTGGCATCGGAAACCTGAGTCGATGATTAACTGCTTGCGATGGTCCGGTTTGGCGAGCTTGAAGAGGAAGATGCGCTGTGCAATATCATCGTCGTCGCGTTAGCAGAGACTGGCTGCCGGAAGTATCAACCAGCTGGTAAGATAGGGATACCCACCGATGAAAGGTCGTAGATGTTGGAAACCCGCAAGCTGGTCAGCGCGGAGTTGAGTTCGCGGGATATGACCTGGATTCAGGTGTGAGTTTCTGAAAGACGGCACCCGCGCGCAGCCTGGGGAATGCAGGTTCTTCTCATACCTTGACATCTAAGGACGAGAATCTTTGCTTCATTTTGCCCTTTCCCGCGGAGCTCTGGAAGCAGTGTGTGCTCGCGGCGCAGGTCCGGGAGAAGTTGATGTTGTTCAGAATTTGAAAGCGGCGTTCGGACTGTGAACCGTGACGTATGCGGGGCAATATCAATCAACACGTCCCATGCCCCTTGCAGCATTGCGCGCATGGGGGAAATGTACATAAATTACCCTCAGCGCGAGAGTTTAAATTCATCTGGCTCTACGAAAAAGCACTGGTACACAACAAAGTCCGGTTCACTTCGCTCCATTGCCCCTTAGCTGTCACCGAATGTAACCACATGCCAGGTATTTTTTTTATATTTTCGCCTTGAAACCACAGCAAAATCAGGGGTCTCTAGTGGATAATCTCCATCTCTACGGATCCCTAGATCCCGAACTAAAAAAATTCTTCGAGGTAAAACATTAAAACGAAAACCCATACACACGCGCCAGCGAGGCCCAGGTGCCAAACAAAAATTCGAAACGATGAATCGACGAACAAGAAACGCCACAGCGCAGCACAGCTGCCATTTACAGTCCTTGTCGCAGACCCTCCGCAAGCCGTCTCTTGCCAAACTCCCAGGCATTGAGCAGACCCTGCTCTGACAGGTCGATACTCTTCATATTCGGCACGTCGGGCGGCGGCGCACGGCTGACACGGGAGGCGATCAGGACGGGGTCGGTCTCGAGGACGATTCCATCGTCGACAATCTCATCGACGGCCAAGGCGACGAGGTCGTAATTCTCGACAATGGTGCGCTTGTCCGTTGCGCCCCTGTAAAGCAGAACCGATCAGCACATAATAGCCCCCCAATTGACGATAAGCAGGAGAGAAATCACGCACTTGAACAAAATGCCCAATGTATCCCTCAGCGACAGCACGACATTGTAGAGCAGGACCTCGTTCTCTTCGGCGCTCCCGACAACGTAGAGCATGACATCGCTCTCCATCTTGAACACGACAACCCGGTTGTCGTACAGGATGACATCGGTCGTCTGCTTGAGCGTCTTCTCAAGCAGGCCCTTCTCAAAGGCCTTCTGCTCCTTGAGGGTCGGATAAGGGTTCGCGCCAGGGTAGTCGGTCGAGTTGGCTGGGACGCCGGCCGGGGGATGCGGCGGAGAGTAGTACTTGGCGAAGATGCGGGAGGAGTCGTCCGTCGACATGATGAGGATCGCGTTGACGGAGAAGAGGGAGATTGGGCCGGGCATGGTGGGCAAGCTGTATCGTAAGTCCTCAAAGCCCGGAAAGAAGGTGTTGGCGGCGCTATGACTGTGATTGTTCTGCGTCTTGATATCTCGATTTAGTCCGACGCGCAAGTTGTCCGCAGTCCAGCCCGGTCGGGGCCCGCTGCAACGTTGTTCCGGGCCGCATATATCAGCCGGAGGAAACCATGTCACAGATACTATGCCATGGCCTATACATCCGTATTAGTATTCTCTTGAAGAAAAATGCCTGCTCTGGATTGTACATTTACTTTCCCTTGTTATTTTCCTGCGCGCCTACGTAGAATCATATTCGCTTTTGCATAATGCTGTCTTAACGGCTCCAGTACCACGCCAAGGAAAGATATTAAGACCTTGTCACTTGGAGTCATATGAGTATGCCCTATTTTTTACATTCGCAAAATATAAAAACTCGGATGGAAATAGATTCATCTGTACCAATCCTATCTATCCATATCCTGTATATCATAGCACATAGACCCGAACGACATGAACAGAAAGGGAAAACAAACAAAGAGAATTCAACCCTAGAAAGATTCACCACAATCCACGTCGATGCTATCGCAGTGTCTACTCTTTTCTACACTATCCAAACCAAAATAACAAGCCTTCGACGCCTCCAGAATGGCGCCCCAAACCGCCTTGGCCGCCCACTCCTCTCTCCATCATAATTCGTATTCATATTCATTTCAAACCTAGGAGCGACAGCCGGCTCCATCAACAGCAACCGATCCAGGTGCCATATTCGCTTCTCCTCTCGCTGCTGCGCTTTCAGCGCCTCCATTCTCCGTATCGACCCCTCAGTGGTGCTGCTCCTCCCGTTGTTGAATATCTCAGCTCTGATGTGGAAATCGGTCAGGGTTCGTCTGTCGGTATGGAGTCAGACCGAAAGCGGAGACGAAAAAGCAGAAGGCGTTCCATTTCAGAACTTGGAAGGGATCCTCTGTGATTTCGGGTGGGAGGATAGCACGAATAGTATGATCATCATAGGAGCGCGAGTCCGATCTTTAACCTCGATTCTGGAGCAAAGAATTATTCCCGCACCAGGGCGCGATACGCGAGAGACTGGACATCAGGAAATCAGGAGATGGCCACGGAATGGCTTTCTCAGTTGCAGTAGTAGCTGAACTCAGGTTCCTGACAGTGAACTGGGAATCACATCGGGAGCCTAAAGTCGCAGGCCAGGCAGCATTGTATCTTTGGAACACAGTTTTCGCTTTGCCTTTCGAACGATTAGTCTCCCCATTTTCCTTGCGGGCGTATCCCGCCTCTTCTTCAACTGGATCATAGCCAGGTCGATGCGAAGTCGTGTTTATATCATTCAAGAACGAGCATCGCTCTCTCGCGCCCTGTCTTGTTACAAGGCTCTGGAATCTCGGTTCAACTACTGTAACAACCGTCTTTCATATCTGAGCTTCGGACTCTCGTCTCTTAGCTCTTGCAGAGGTCAGCCATGTTAGTTGAGAATGGAGCCCATCAGTTACTTCGCTCTGCCTGAAAAACTGCCTCATCATCGTAGTCCTTAGAGACCCAGCGCGCTCTGCGGACTGAGAACAAGGTCTTTCATGAGATGCTGTTATGGAGAATGGGGCTGTTCTTAGCCGTGGAGTTAGATCCGACCCTGCCTCTGCCTCACTGTCAGAGGAAGTGGGCACGAAAAGCTCATCGAGAGTTGCATGATTGTCAGCTTGTACAACGGGCACAGTGAAAGGTCTATTCCCGATATGCTCGTGCCATTCGACACTTTCGAGTCCATATGTATTGAAAATTGGTTGTGGACATGTATGTACGCGTAGGGTGCTTGCTGTGATGGTTCATCCGTCATCGTCTTCATGGACTCTCCTGGTCCGGAGTCGACATTCCGATATGGTCCAGACGAATTTAAGAGCTCAACGGCCAAACCATATCAATCGTGTCGTCAAATTGCAAGCGTTGAGGCATGTTGAAATAAGTTGCGTCCAATTTCCACCTTGATCACAAATGTGGATATGGCCCCTGCTGCCCATAAGTATCGGCTCGTCCTCTGTCACAAAGATGGATGTATAGTCTCAGGCGACTTCATTGCCGCTAAGGCGCGAACAGCTCTCATAACGGTAAATATCCCCATTTTGACTTTGAGAACAATCATGCCTTCCTCTCGCGAAGTAATCGTAATGAATACTGCACATGGCAGATTTGTCACCAGTACATGTAGTAAGCAGCAGTAACAGATTGTCTTGAGACTTTATCAATAAAGTTCCAAACAATCGACATTCGATGTTTCGACTGATATCGGTTACTGATGGGTCTAGAGCATGGCAGTCTTTTTCATTGAATGTCGCTAACTGGAGACACATAAAAATGGAAGAATGAGATGATTCGACACAGAAATCTTCATGTTCGGCGTGCCTCGACACAGTAGTGGGAATATGGCTCCGCTCCTTGCATCGAGGTACGACTGACTTATAAGATATAGAAGCCTTGGCCGGTATCAAGGAAGGAATGGAAGCTCTTCTGAGTGCTGACAATAGGAAAATAGATCAAATGAGTGGAATATATACTGGAGACTAGGAAACAATCACAGGGAAGTTCATCAGTAAGATATTTGAAATATGGGCATATATGTCTGATTGCCTTGCAGAACATCTGGAACATCAGTGGCGGCCCAACATTACCCGGGTGGAGACTGACAGAAGATCAACAGCAGAGTAAAGAAACAATTGGCAGGAAGAAAAAAGCAAGGCGAATCAAGATGCAACAGCGTACAGGATTCCGGCAGCCAGCATTACTGGGCTGAGAGCCTAGATCTTGTTTGCTTGTGCCGGTTGCCTCTAGCGTTGGACACAACCATGCAAACGTCAGTAATCATACATAGAATGTGCAAAAATAATAACGATTGGGTATTCAGTGCCACGTTAGAAGAAACACAGCTTAAGTCTCCAAAACGCCTTATACGGTTCAGGAAGTGACATAGGGGTAGCATCTCACAGAACAGCCAGGAGCATCAAACATCTAGGTAAACTCATCGCAACATGGCAAGAAATTAAGGAGGGCCCCTCGAAGATAATCTGTGACAAGGACAGTCAAGTCAGGTCTTCGAACTCTCGTCTTGGCTGGGACGGCTGAACCAGGAGATCCAGCTTCCTCGGTTTGCCTTCTTCCTTGCAGCTTCTTCCTCCTCGAGAGCTTCTTTGTTCTCCTGAACAAGTCGTAGAGGGCGCAGCTTGTTTTGAGCCATGACAGCTCCAGGGTAGTTTGTCATTCCCCCACTGGAGCGTCGTCCTGGGCTCGAAGTTGTTGCTTCAGTGGAGGCAGAATCACCGTTCTGGTCACTTGATAAACTGTCAGAACTGCTGAGTCTGTGGCGCTCCCGCTGGCTGGACAGTGATGAAGCACGCCCACCAGTGCTAGCACTGGAAATGTGACTTGCCCCGGAAAAGAGCCCGCTGTGGCGAGAGCCAGGTCCCATCGTTGTTGGGCTGATGCCTGGACTCATAGGACCACCGGAAGTGCTGCGACCCAGAGGTCCGCGATACATCTGACCGACAACTGCGGCCGCAGTTCCATCAGCTTGGTCAGATCTGGTTCTGCGGTGTCGCACAGACTGCGAACGAGCCAGAGGAATGCTAGGAGCAGTCTCTGGGTTCTCATGAGGCGTGGGACCATTAGGCCGAGGTGGCACATAGTAGCTTACGGGACGCGATCTCTGCTTCGATCGGTTGTCGTTGTTGCTGTTGCCATTATTCTGACCTCCTGAGACAACAGACTTAGCTCTTTGCAGGAATGACTGCCCAGCTTGTTCGTCCTTCTCGGAAGGTGCAGGGGGAAGTTCCTTGTCGGTTTTTGGGTTCCGCGGCTTGTTTACGGGCGGGTCATTTTCGTTCTTGTCCAGAATGGTCTCAAAGCCTTCATGCTGCAGGAGGCGGCCGATGATTCTCTCAATATAGAGCGTCAGTGCCTTGTTTTGGTCTTTGAGAGCCTTGATCTCCGCCTCCATTCTCCTTGTCTTTTCGGCCACTCCTCCTTCCGCAACCGACTCGAGCTCATCAGCAAGCGATCCAAGAGTATCAGAAGTTTGCTTGGTAGTTGGGGACGTGGACGCCCCGTGCAGGAAGTCACCCTTGCTGAAGTCGCCGTTCAAAGTCTTCTCGCTCAGAAGTAGCTGGTAGCTTTCATTGTCTTCCATCAAGCGTGCATTTGCCATCCGCGCCTCGAGGAGCTCCTTCTCCAGTTCTCGCTGGCGACCGCCACCCATGTTCTCCATCTCCACCAGCTTGAGCTGTGACTCAGCCAATTCGAGCCGCAGGGACTCGATCAGCTTGTCCTTCTGCAAGAGCAGCTGCGAATTACTACGGGATGGGCTACGTTCGAGTTGAGAGGAAGGAGCAAATTGTCCGTTTTCGGCGTCTGGAGTGGATCGATTGCGAAAGCTTGCTAAGCAGAGCATGAACGTTAGCTATGTATGAGCATAGACAAAGTAGTTTCTCATTGTGAACTTACACGACCGTGTCAGATTTTTCTCGTTATCTGCATTCATGCGCTCCTTCTGGGCGAGAGACTCTTTCAGACGCTGGATGGTCGCCTGGAGCTCTTCCTCCCGGCTGGCCTGCTGCTCCTTATCCTTAAGCATGGCATTTCGCTCCAGCTCATGGGCTTGCTCAAGCTCACGGATCTGTCGCGCATGCTCCCGTATTTCGTTTTGTAGGGCCTCGATTTTGCTGTCCTTTTCATGGGCCTGGTCCTCCAACTTTGCCTGCTCGCTGAGCGCCTCATCCAAGCGCATCTGTAGAACGCCTAGCTGTTTCTGATACTGTTCGGAGGCCATCTCTGCTTTCTGGAGTTGTTCCTTCAACTCCTCGATAAGCGCCGCGTTCTGCGCCTTTGCCTCCTCTTCGGACGGATCGCTGGTGATTGTCGGTACGCTGGACATGCTGAGATGCGACCGACCTGGTTTCCTTGCAGCCGCACGAGCAGACATTGGCGAGTTTCTACCGGAAGGGGTCCGACTGATGCCGTTGGTCGATGTACTCGGGGACTTCGAGGTACCCCGCGGCGAGGCACCATTCGGTGACGGGTTCTCAGTCATCGAGGACCGGTTGGAACTGGTGGGCGTGCCCGGTTTCTTAGGCGTCGCAGACATGTTGCAGCGGAGAGAACAATACGTGAAGTGTCTGCTCCGCTGGATATGTGATGCGACTCAAGGCGGGGGGAGACGTAAGGACGTAGGGTTCCGTTTCGCGACCAAGCAACCGGTAAATAATGGGCATCTAAGGGGTAGAAGCGAGCATCCGACCACGGGTCGCAAGTGGAAGACAGCGGCTTGAGCCTCCTCGAGAGATACCAATCTACCTGATGGAAGAAAACAGAAATATTGTCATGAACGGGGACACCAGCTGGAGAAGAGTGAAGAGGGGAAGGGGGAGTCGGCCATGGCCCTCGGGGGAGTTGAGGTGGCCGCAAGGTTGTATGGGCACAGCGGAGCTCCCATACACGGTACACCACGGCCGAGACACGCACGGGCGCTGGACCGTTCCGTTGTCGCGCACACCCGGACTCGAGGATGCTCGATAGAGAGCTCAACGTCAGAACAACGGATGCCAATGATGAGAGTCCACATCGTCGGGCTGAGAGATAACGGTCGCAGCCATCGTGTTCGATCCTGACATGCTGCGCCACCCCTGCGACAGCCTTCGACTCTCCGCTCCCGATCTTCGGGGTTTCCAAGGGCAGCTATACGTTCTCCGTCCTTACCTCCATAATAATAAGTTCGAGTCCTCATGGAGCCATTCAAATCACCGCATCTTTCCATGGAAGGGAGTAGCGCTGCTTCAACGTGTTACGCAGTGCTGTGACTGTGCACGGAGGAAGACGAGCAGACAGGTATATACCTAGGTACTGTACATGGGTACAGGGCATTAGGTAAGATCTAAAAGAAGTCTGCAGCTGGCTGAAATTCCAAGGTTATCCCCGGTTGTATGATGAGCCTTTTTCCTTTTCTCTTGTTTTCGCTTTGCCACAATATTTCCAATCCTTGGAAGCTGTGTGCAACTGGTGCTATTCTTATCAGTCTCAAGGACGGTAGATTCCGCGCAGCTCGAAAAACAAAAAGTCATCCTGTCATCTCGCTTTGCAAGTAATAACCTGATGGTTTACCGTGCCCCTGATTTGTACATTACACCTCAGCCCTGCTCAAGGGTGTCGGGAATCATGCTGGACTGGATATTTACCAGAGGCTGAATACTACTATCAATAGGATAGTGCAACGCCATAATCGTCTGGTCCCTGACCGCGGAGATTAGTGGCTGAAGATAGAAAATGTGCTTGGAAAGAGCCTAGGAGCTACAACCATTCTCAAAGTGCTCCTAGAATGCAGTTTGAGTCATGCAGGACGGGTGGTCTTTAAAGTTTCTACCCTCAGGATGCCTGCTGCTATGCTATATTTGGCGAGAATATCGATAGGCGGAATTAAGTTTCTTTCTTAGATGTGAGCAGGCCAGGTTAGGACAATAGTCTTCGATTTGCTCCATTTCTGTGTAACAAGATCCATGTTTGCACACGGGCAACTGCCGACTGCTAGAACGGGCGCCTTTGATGTCTGGTGTATATAGAAGGTTAGGGAGGGCTCCAGTGGTACCATCACCAGCAATTATGGAGAAATCACTTATTTCAAGCCATCTTTAGCAGAGAAATAGCTCGACTTGACAAAATATTGATCATTCTTTACAGTGAACGAGCAGATAGATATCAAAACAATGTAATACGGAGTAGTCTGGTAATACCGTAATAGTCACGGGGACGCCCCACGCTGCTATCATACATTGGCTCACCGCCTTTCGGCATCGTGGCGGCATGGGTCCCCACAGCTCTGCCTGGGCAGTGATGGCTGCCTTCTGCAATTGACTCGAGGAGATTCACTCATCATGGGGCATTTCTCTCTTATATTCACCGCTTTAAGCAACAGTTTTCTTGACTCTTCACTCTCCCACTCTAAATTCTTCTGCTGCTGCGTCCCTTACAGGCCTCCCAGAGAAAACAGCCCACTATGTCGCTGGTCTTGAAGATCGACCAGAACTTTGTCATGATAAAGAGAGTCGAAATCTGATATAATTTTCCCAGACGTGCCTCTCGAGCAGCTTGAGTAAATAATCTCTGAATGTTCTTCAATATGCAAATCGTCTCCGATCTCTCACGATTTAAATAAAAACTACAAACACACCTGTCTTGAAGCTCATGCCCTCCTTAGCACACGAGGGGGAAACGAGGTCATTTATATATTATATTTATTCATAAAGAGAATTACCAATATGAGATTATAAGACGATCTGATGCGAGCTGGGTCTCCAACTTTTCCATTTCGTGCCGTTAGTACGGTGACTAAACAACCTGATAGCCCTTGAATACCAGAAAGTCAGCCTCACCAGAACTGGCCGTCGGTTGTTGTGCCTGATGTCACTCCTGCAGTCTCATGCTCATGCAAGACTTGACATAGACACAAGGCGCTGGCTCGAGACCTCGGTCTGAACTCGCAGGTTGAGGGTCGTCACAATTACCGTTGCAACGATTGGGAGCCTGGCAGTCCTTTTCGAAAAGCTTTTCCTGCGTCCTCGAAATCCTGCCAACGATGCGCTCAAACAAAACGTTACTTTAAGCCAACAAGATCTGCGAAGTCTTGTGCGAGCGGTCTGGCGTGCACAGGGCCTGTGAAGTGCATATGTCCTACTAACTGAAGAGTGCCTCAGTATGTAGTATCAAGTTTGGCTGCGTCACCGTGCCCTGCCTAGTATACTTTACAGAAAGAGCGACAGATTTGCGTTGCGAAGTCACATTAGAAATGGATGTCTTCAGCAATTTGCTTGCCCCCTTATAGATAGAAGAGTCTAGTGATTACATCAGGCTTATCAATATATACAAAGTGCGAACTGGGCCTCTTTTGACCCAATGGCCACAATACCTGCACTTAGAGTACACATGCCTAGTATAAACCGTATATCTAGTACCTACTACCTTGGTATCCTGCCTGGAATAAATATGCCCACGGGGGTCTCGAAGACGCACGTTACAATACCTCCTAGTAGCCCATGGGGTTTAATGCCTAAGGCGTCAAGGCATACGTACGTCGGATCGTTTACCCTCGGAACGGAGAAACTACTTTCCCCGAGCCTTGCACCGCTCGCCAAGCCCACACAGGGCGGCCTATTCTTCCAAAACTTCCGAACCTCTCACAAAAAGTTTCAACCTCCATACAACCACCTGCCCGGCCGGAGCGCAACACCTTCAGATCGATACCCATCGGAAGCCAAACAGGAAGACTTCCAACGCGTAAAGATGGCCCCCAAGAAGACCAAGAAGTCCTCCGACAACATCAACTCGCGCTTGGCGCTTGTGATGAAGTCCGGAAAAGGTACGTCCCCGTTGTCTGTCTCTGTAGTCGATTACCATACCCCCAGCAGTCAACACTGTCGTCGATACCTTCTTCCTTTTTTGAGGAAACTCTCCCTGTTGTTCAATTGTCGCAGCTGCTGTGGATGCATGCTTTTTTATAGCTTATAGCTTAGCCTCTGGGCCTTCTGCTGAGCTCTCCATGGTTCAAATTTTCACATTTTCTGACCATGCTTTCTGAACAGTCACTCTGGGCTACAAGTCGACCATCAAGTCCCTCCGTTCTGGCAAAGCCAAGCTGGTTATCATCGCCGCCAACGCTCCTCCTCTCCGCAAGAGCGAGCTCGAGTACTACAGCATGTTGTCTAAGACCCCTGTTCACCACTTCAATGGCAGCAACGTAAGTTATTCCCGTTTCCTTTCAGTCAACAGTTGAATTATTTGCTTTCCTGCGCTGCTTCGATCCAATTCAATCCCCAGCCCCGATGGCCCGGCCTGGCCTAGCAGCCAAGCCGTGTGGTGGCCGTTGGGGCTGCACCCTGCGAAGAAGCCGTGGATCATGGCTTTGGAGGGTACCATACGTGATTGCTAACGTGTTCTGCTTCAACCTTAACAGATTGAGCTCGGTACCGCTTGCGGTAAGCTGTTCCGCTGCTCCACCATGGCCATCCTGGACGCTGGTGACTCGGACATCCTGAGCGGCACCCAGTAAAGTGTGATGATTCATCTCATCCCATGATCACGGGCTGTGCCTGCTGGCTTCAGCAGAAAAACGAAGGGAAAAAGGGCGCATGTTAGATAATGAAATAAAAATGCCTATGGGGTTTCAGCGGATGATTTTTCCTAGTTTTCGTCCATCTCATGCGTATCCTGCCATTTGGCACATGTATGCATATTCTTAAAATGAGAGGCAAAAGAAATGCCCTCAGAAAATAGTTGTAGTCATTCATCTTTGACGATTACTAAGATCCCATAGAAGCTGACAAAACCTCACCACTGTCTAAATTGTGTAGTAGATCAATGAGGTCGATCCAACCAATCACGATCCGCGGTCTGGTCTGGTCCGCTTCGACCACGCACTGGGCAGGCTAGGCCAACATCACGCTAAACCTATTACGGGGAAGTTAGGGCTTAGGGCTTCGTTCGCCACAGTGAGCACACTGGAGCGCTGACGGCGTTAGCGGCACTTGCTTGGAAATCAACGCCGCAGGTGACTTCAAAGCGCCCCCCTTCTTCTCTCTTCCCTTTCCCTTTTCTCTTGAGACCTTTTTCGACAACCAACCCAACCCATCGACAACCCTTCTTTGCAGAGGAAGAGTCACCCCCTCTCCAGCTAGTCAAGATGGCTCGTCGTCCCGCGAGGTGCTACCGCTACTGCAAGAACAAGGTCAGTTTGACATTTCGCTTGTTCCTTTTCGGATGAAATCGATCGAGGTTGTTGTGTGGGGGGACTGCGCGCGCAACCCCAAGGACGCCAAATACTGGGATACCCGACGATGAAAGCGAAGAGCTCGAGATGGCTGTCGTTGTATTTTGGATGGATTATTTTGAAAAGGAGATACAGGGAGAGGCAGGTGCTGACTGATGGTTAATACAGCCCTACCCCAAGTCCCGGTTCAACCGTGGTGTCCCGGACCCTAAGATCCGTATCTACGACCTGGGACGCAAGAAGGCCAACGTCGATGAGTTCCCTCTGTGCGTGCACATGGTCTCCAACGAGTACGAGCAGCTGTCCTCCGAGGCTCTCGAGGCTGCCCGTATCTGTGCCAACAAGTATGCCGACACCAACCGACCATATCTTCCTCCAGAGGAAGAAGAAACTAATACTAATACCCATCGAACAGGTACCTCGTGAAGATGTGCGGTAAGGAAGGTTTCCACCTCCGCGTCCGCGCGCACCCCTTCCACGTCGTCCGCATCAACAAGATGCTTTCGTGCGCCGGCGCCGATCGTCTCCAGACCGGTATGCGCGGCGCCTTCGGCAAGCCCAACGGCAGCGTCGCCCGTGTGCACATCGGCCAGATCCTGCTGTCCGTCCGCACGCGTGACGCCAACCGCGCCCACGCCGTCGAGGCCCTGCGCCGCTCCATGTACAAGTTCCCCGGCCGCCAGAAGATCATCGTCTCCAAGAACTGGGGCTTCACCCCGCTCCGCCGCGAGGAGTACGTCAAGCTGCGCCAGGAGGGCCGCGTCAAGCAGGACGGCGCCTACGTCCAGTTCCACCGCGAGCACGGCCCGATCGAGGAGAACATCCGCCGCTTCCCCGAGGCTTACGAGAACCGCGCGCAGGCCGCTGAGGCTGAGGCGTAAATATAGGAGAGAGCGAGTGTGTAGGTCTTGTGGTGGGCGTTTTGTTTTTTATCCTGGGCAGAGAAAATTGATCGATTGTTGATCCTGATTTTTCCCCCAACTTGATGCCACTGTAGTCCAAACGGCGGAGTTGTCATGATTTTCCCCGGCTTAAATTTATCCCATCTGACAGTTGATCGATGGTGGTAGATCTTCCAAGAGCGGATAAAAAGAACAAATGGGCTATGAGGAATGAATGAATAATAGGAAGTGGGGGGTTCCCCTTCCCCTCCTTTTCCTTCGTTCCCCGTTTCCTAGGAAAACGAAGATCCAATAGATATCCATTACCCACCTCACCTTTCTCAAGGGAAAACGAGCTGTACCTTATTATTCTCACGGAGAGAACAATCTATCGACCAGGAAATCCAGTCTCCGATCCTGCCAGCGCCCCCAATTTGGCGTCTTATACGCCTAGAAGTCGGAAGGGTAATCATAAGCACATGTAGCTTTCGATCTGAAACGATCCCTTAGTTGTTATATGTGAACCCCAAAAAACTCGACTGTCGATATTGACACCATTATGACCACTGTAAATGTACTGAGATATAGATAGATCGTATAAATATAACATGAAGATGTCCATCATCCGCACAAGCACACTTCCCGCCATAAATAACGACCCTCAACTCCCGAAAAGCCCACCTAAACAGACATAAAAGGGATAAGATTCTAGATGATGGACACACACACAGACACATAGAGACATATCCACCAAGGTAAGGTAAGCTAAGTATAGTATAGTATTTCGTAGAGAAATAGACATAGATAGATGGCCCTTCAGCATCAATGTTGAAACGAGTCAGGGGGGAAAAAAAAGAGGAGAGGAAGAGGTGAGAAAGGAGACAAGATGAAAGAGATGAAAGGGGAGGTAGAAACGCCGAAACCTTGAGGAGAGCATTGATAAATGGTAAATATGTGGCGAGATAGACATGTAGATCGATAGATAGAACGCCATGCACCATGTTGTTACGTCGTCTAGATTAGTCACCTCATACCTCATGTCTCATGTCATGCAGTCGAGTCATGTCATGGAGAAGAGAAGAGAAGAGAGAAGAGAAAGAGCCCTGCTCATCCATCCCTCTCAGATCCTTGTATATAATTCGTCCAAATGCCAGCATACCAAACGTGCAGAATGGACACGAAAGCTAAGGCTGTGGTCATGTTATGCCCCAGCCCGAAAAGATTTGCTGATGTAGATAGGTACTCTGTAAAACCCAACAGACCTGTCCCGACGATGAAGGACGCCCTCTTCGAACTCCACGAGAGGAAATAGGGAACTATGTATGTACTTGAGACTCGGAAAATCTCAACCGTTTCCAATCTTAAATGTCGCCCCAAGCGCCCACGCCGGCTGCGCCTCCAACGGACACAACGCTCCCGCTACCAACGCTCTCGCCAATGTCCCAGTAGTTTCGACTCGAGCCACTGCCGATACCGGCGAGTGTCCTTTTGCCGGAGACTTTCGTGCTCAGGCTCGCACAGCTCGAGCTCTGGCGACGTAACGGGCGGTGTGAGACCGGTGACGATGCGCAAGAAGAGTAAACGCCAATGTTCGGCTGCGCGTGGAGATGCAGTTGACGCTGGAACTGGCGGGCCTGAGAACGGGCATGCGCACGTGCAACCAGCGGATGGTGCTGACGGATGATGGCAGCGCGATTGGATGGGTCTTGAGGAGTGTATATGGTGGAGTTTGTACGACGGAGAGTGGATGTATTCGAGTTGCTATTTCCGCCGCGCCCAAAGCGGGCGCGAAGGTAGCGGAAAACCATCATGACGTCCAGCTCGCGCTCCCAGTACTCACGTTCTTGCTGCAGACGCGCTGATTCCGAGAGCCGCTCCTCTGCCGTAGAATCTTCGGCAGGCAGGACGGATTCTGTAGAATTTGGGTTCGCGGCAGTACTAAGGCCGATTTCTTCCTCTTCAATTCCCCATAAAGCAGCGTGATCCGCTGTTGGGTCCTTGAGAGTTGGAGAAAAGTAGGGAGACATAGTCGAAGACAGGTTGTTAGTACTGCCGTCAGACGGCGTTGTAGAAGGCAACTGTGAATGCTTCTTTGAAGGTATATGAGGCGTTTGGCGATAGAGAGGAATACCGGCATATTCATTCGACGTATCTTCAGAGGCGCGAAGGTATGTGCTGAACGCGCCTGGATGCTCACACAACTGGTGAACGAGGATCCCAAGCTCTCGAGCTATTCGCTGTAGCAGTCTGTCTTTCCATGTGTCGGTACCAGGGGCAACTTCCACGTCCCTCAACTCATGGTCGATATTGAGCGATGCCTCCCGCTCAGGATCAGCAGTGGATCTGCCCTCTTGCTTCTGCTCCGACGATTCCTCTTCCACTGTCGGCAGTGACTCCCCGAAGATGACAGAAAGCAGCGAATCATCGATCCCTATCAAGTCTCTGATTACCTTCCTTGTGATACGGCGCCAGAAGGACTCGTCTGTATCGGGGTCCCCTTGCTGCGTCGAAGCCGTTTCTGACGGAGGTGACGTATTACTGCTCATGGCTTTTGTGTCCGAGGTACCGTCCAATGCACAAGTACTGGCCCGACGATTAAGGACCCTGTTACTTGCAAGACTGGCACGGCTGTTTCGTCGTTGCCGTCTCGTCTCCCGTTCAATTTCCTGCAATATCGCTCTGCTCTGTTCCATCCTCCACTTCTCGATGCGCTGCCACCTCTCCCTCTCCATGTCTACGTTATCTAGCTCGTTCACAATGTCCAAGTGCCTCTGCACGCTGGATCGTCGCCTGTGCCGCACGTCCCCTCTAGATCGAGGGTTGTATTGCTCGTACTGCCACAGATAGTCTTGTACGGCTTGACTTGATGCCTGAAACGTTCCCAGTCCGTCGTGGGTCGGGAGCAACGCCGGATGGCTCTGGTCAACCCGTCCAGGAGCCGTCCTGAAAAGGGTCGGTTCTCGAAACGCGTGGAGTCCGTCATCCAAGCTATCCAACTCCGTTCCGTCATCCTCCAAGTTTCCATCAGCATTATTATCTTCCTGCTCAGTGCCGACAGACGCGGTAGGGGTATCAAGTGAGCCAAAATCACTCAATCGCGACAGGCCAGCTGTGCGCGGGGTGCATTCGGTGGAGTCGGAGTGAGTGCGGGTGGTCGAAGGAGCCTGCGACGGGGAGAACAGGATCCATTCTCTCGATTCATCGTCCTGCTGCTGGGACGGTGCAAGCGGAATCTCAAGCGCTGGGGCCTGTAACGACGTCGAATACGACTTCTGCCGGCGAGGAGCCTGGGGTGGCACGCGGAACGCCATGGGTGCGAGGTTGAATGGGGGGAAGAGATCAGATCAGGGGAAGCGGACGCCAAGTCCCCAGCTGCGAATGGCAATCGGGTTGAGGAGAGAAAACAAGAAAGAGCAGAAGAGCGCCAAGGGCCGTGTATAACAACCCGCTGGGCGACGTGATGGGGTCGATGCGGAGCACCGGGCGGGCGGGCGACTGAGACCGATATGATAAGGAACGGGACAACCAATTGTCGTAGCAACCAACGGCCGCGTCAACGGCCAGCGCTGTTCATGTCCACCCTTCCTTGCGATCCCAAGACGATATGTAGGGACTGACAGAAAAGCGAGCTCATACGACTCTTTGACCAGCCGGCAGACCGACCGGGATCCGGGTGACAATATCCTCACACCACGGGGAGCAACGGGGGCGGTGGCAGCGCAGGTCGGGAGACACCGGTCCCCGCAGAGTCAAGGTCGACCTGGAAACCAGGGTTGCTAGGGACTGTCTCAGTGTGCGCGCAGACTGACGCGACCGGTGCAGCTGGAGGAGGCAACGATGAGGCGGACAGGATATTATCGGGTGACCGACGCGGGGTTGTCCGTGGCCCTTTGTATCCAGCAGGTCATGCGAAGCGGCCGGGCACGGGACGGCGGCAGTCGTTCTGGACAACGCCTTTGCTGCCGATCTGCAGCGCTTCTTTCGAGGACGAAGAGCAAGATTCTACCATGTAGTATATAGTATATAGTGATGCGCTGGGAAGCGTCTACCAGGAGGGAGAGGTAAGAATACAGGATGACTAAATGCTGACGCCAGGGGGAAGAAAACGATCGCTTTCTATCTACGGTATCAGATGGACGGACCCTGGTCAGTCGAGGGAGTGAGGCTGTCTGGAGCAGGAGACAGGAGGGCTGCAGAGGAAAGGCCTTGTGCGGCGATCACGTCTGCTCCTTCGGCTTTGGATCCCCTTTGTGATGTCTTCTGAACTCATTTTTTTGTCCCTCTGTGGGCGGTGCCTTTCTGTGGGCGGCCACGATGCAGAGGGGCGTCGTGCAGCACAGCCGCCTATCAGTTGCCTTGGCTCAATACTTATTGAGCTTGCAAGGTTTTGCCTGTCCACACTCTAACTGTGGCTAAAGTGGTTGCGGCGCTCTTTTCCCGGTGGCGGATGCATCGAAGCACCTGCTTTTTTCCCCTCCGGGCAGCGGTGTAGCAACTATTCCGATGTCGGTTGCATTGTGAATGATGTTGTCTTCAAAAGAACCTTGACGGACAGCTCTCTTTGGGATATGTGTATCCCAAGGACATGCCATGCCGTTCCGCAGAACTATCCTGTCGCGGTTGACGCCGGAACCCGGGGTCGATGATGTCAAAAGCGGCGGCAGATGATCCGAGTCACGTGACTTGCGCTACACTAAGACATCAGAACAAGGGAAGGTCGGGTTTCCGATTTATTCCCTCTTCGGAGTAGAGACAGCCTACAACACACATAATAATATTGACCTTGTGTGGTTTTGATAGAATGTGTAGGAATATTATGTGATTGTCCGCCTCCGCGCAGACGGCGATGGGTGAAGATCCCGACGGACCGGATACTGGAACTCCCCCGGTTTTCGTCTGCGGGAACGCCGGCGCGCTGTTCCGCCATGGTCCTCCCGAGTGAGTCCGTATGCAGTTCTCCGTACAAGAACACCTCCTTCCTGTCTCCTCTGAATAATCGAAAGCATGACTCACGTTTCGGATATTCTCGGGAAGACGCGCAGGCATCACCTAATCCCGCCGCATCCCGAAGTTCTGGAATCTGATCCGCATTCGAACCCAGGTCGGGTTTAGGTCTCGTCCTACACGGGAACCTACTAATAGCATAATACAAACATCGCGATAGATCTGTTACAAGGAGCAGACAGACAAAACAGTCGGCGCTTAACCCAGCCCGCAGGTCCGGCCTTCGAGAACTTTTCTAGCGCCTCCCGTTCCTTGCTACCGTCGTACAGTACGAAGACGAAGACCCCTTCAGGTACAGTACTACCTCAGACCCGACCGACAGTAAGATCCCGTCCCAGTCCAGCGGCACAGTACTGTACAGTACATATGCAGGTGAGGTTCGCCACAAGGACTGGAGATTGGAAGCTGAACCTAGTTACAATGGTTACTTGATATAGAAACGCACCCAAGCACTTACTCCGTACAGTAAGCAAGTATGTAGGTAAGCGAATGTGGCTTACGCCACGCCCTACCTGAGAAACCATAGATTAGGCGGTGTGCATGCAGTCCTGTCAGCCCTGCAGGAGGCGTCTGCAAAGGACCAGGATGCAAACATAAGGTCAGGTCAGGTCAGGTCAGGCTAGACATGTCACATCCTGTCCTATTTATTCATCTACTTACGGAATATGCACTGCGCTGTGTGACAGCCATCTATCTGATCAGGTGTGGTCAGGATTTGATTAGGATTATGATAAGGCTGCATCAGCCTCACAATGAGCTCGGATATACTGTACTGTACGGAGGATTTTGAACGCATTATTAAGTCGGGCTCCGATCCTTATTGCCTGCCTACATTAATTACCAATCCTTGCTATTCTATTAGGGTTCGGTATGGAGGAAGCCACGGTGGCTTGGCTTACTGACCCCTGGCTACGTCCTGTAACAGTACTCTGTAAGTGGACACTAAGCTACAAGATGGCGATAATAAGGTGAATGATACTATGTAGAGAGATAGGGTACATATCGGGAAAAAAGGTCATGTACTAGATTCATATTGGAACAGCTCGTTAGCCTAACTGCTTTGTATTGGAAACGGTCCATGCGTTATATAATGTGAATTGCTGGGAGTGAATGCTTACAGCATCACGGAAAAAAAAGATTAAACAATAAATTGGGGATAACATTTCCAGTCCGTCAATCCGCCAGAAATGTACAGTACTCGAGAATTTACACTGACCTTGAGCAGTATAATGCGGGGAAGTGTATCAAGATACGATCATGTTGTTGAAATCTCTTGCCTGATTTTTGTTTCAACGCTGCCCGGCTGTATGCAGTTTTTTTTTACATATCCTGAGTCATGGTGCCCTAACCGAAAAGGGGGAAATGAAGCTTCGTATATACATTCCCAATAGATGTACAGTACATTACAATGCGCATAAAGTTGCGCATGACATCTAATACATGAACATATAGCACAATATGAAACCGACCACACTTCCCGCCTACTGCCTCGCCAACACTTCCCCGACCCAATCCATCTGCACGGCGCTCACGCCCCTCGCGTAGCTGCGGCTCGTGAACACGAACTCGTTGTACATGATCGCCTCGACCTTCTTTCCGTACAGCACGCTGGACGGGTGGATCGCGACGGTCTGGTTGCCCACGAGGGTGCGGTAGCTGCCGTCCGGGACAAGGCGGGCGACGTTGGTCGCGAAGCCGGTAAGGAAGGATTTCAGGATGAGGACGGCGGAGGGTTCGTTGGAGTTGTTGTTGTTATCGTTGTTTGTGTTGGTGTTGTTGGATTTGGAGGCGTTGGGGTTGTTCGGATCTGGAAGGAGTCTTGCTTGTCTGCATAGGGCGGTGAGTTGTTTGCGGACGTCCTGTAATTAATGTTAACTTCACCGTGTCGAATATGTTTTGTGTAATTGGGTGGGAAAGGGGGGAAAATACCATGACCGATTGCATCGCTCGGTGAGAGACCATGTGCTTCTCAGCCCACACCCTCCGGTCCACGTTCTCCGCTGCGTACCCTTGGACGGTCGCCAGCATGGTCAGATGGTCGCCCTCTCTCCTGAACAGGTCACGTCTGGCCTGCTCAGCCTCCTCCCTCTTTTCCTCTGTCGTGGTGTTCAGAAAGATGTTCTCCACGCTGAGGCAGGAGATGATATCGATCACGTCCGTCAGAATGTTGGGGCCGTACTCGGCAGCGGCCAGGAGCACCCTTCCCAGCGGTGGAGTGAGAGGGAGCTTGGCGATTTGCAGCCCGATCTTGCTGATTTTCCCAGTTTCCTCGAGTGCCTGTATGTTTAGTAGCTGGAGTAGTGCCTTCTCGAGGGCCTCTCTCGGCGGTCTTGTCAAGAACGGGAATCCCATAATGTCATCGACACCTCTAGCTTTCATCGTGAGAATAGCCTGGCTCAGATCGCATCTCAGAATCTCTGGCGTAGTCGTCTCCTGGAGCTCCAGGTAATCCTTCTCCGTGTAGAGTCTGTAGCACTGTCCCGGCGCTTCTCTTCCGGCTCGACCTTTCCTTTGAATGGCGGAAGACTTCGAGATCGGCTTCACCAATAGAGAATCCAGACCGAGGCGGGTGCGGAATTGCTTCATTTTGGCTTTGCCGCAGTCAACGACATATCGGACACCTGAAACAGTGACGGACGTCTCGGCGATGTTTGTCGCCAGAACAATCTTTCTCGTGTGCGGCGGAGTGGGTTGGAACACTCGCTGTTGAGCAGCCTGAGGGAGGGCAGCAAAGAGGGGGAGGACCAGAACCTTCGGTAAAGCCGGATCCATGCCCATAGCATAGTCGTTGACGAGGTGTTCCAAGGCCTCCACTGTTTCCTGACCCGTGAGAAACACGAGGATGTCGCCCGGAAGCGGTTCTTTGTAGTGAATTTGGAAGATGACCTTGAGAGCTGCGTCCACGAAGTCGTGGACCGGTTGGGGAGAATATATCACCTTCACGGGAAACATACGGCCCTTTATATGGCATACAGCAACCTCGCCTTGTTTTTCAGAGCTTGTGGTATTCGAGTTCCCATTGACAGATGCATCACTATTCTTTAAAGAGCTTGAATCATTCTTCGATGTGTCGTTCGAACTCGCATTTGCGCCTTCTCGAGTGTTCCCTTCTGTTGGATGAAACCCTTCGTTGAAAAAATCAAGCAAACTCTCCATATCCGCCGTCGCACTCATAACGACAACCTTCAGCGGCACGCCGCCTCGACCTTCCTTTTTGCCGCAGACCAGGTTTCTCAGGAAGCCCAGAACAAGGTCCACATTAACACCTCTCTCGTGGACCTCATCCACCAGAACGGCACTGTACTTGGTCAACCACGGATCGTGCAGCATCTCCTGTAGCAGCATTCCTTCTGTCAAGAACTTGATCCTCGTGCTCGGTGACGTAGAGGTATCAAAACGGACAGAGTAACCGACTTTGCTGGCCGGTGATGACGAGCCTAGCGGCGTGCCCATCTCCTCAGCCACGCGCCTCGCCAGCGAGATAGCCGCCACTCGTCTTGGTTCCGTGATCGCGATGCACCCGCCAACGGTGATATCTTTGCGCTTCCCATCTTCCTGCGTGATCTTGACATTCCTCGGACGACACCAGTCTTCGTTGACCAGGAACTGGGGGATCTGCGTACTCTTTCCGCTACCAGTCTCACCGACGAGCAGCATCACATCGCTCTTTCGAAGGCGCTGACGGATCTCGTCCGCATGTGGAAAGATAGGCAGATTCTTGCGAACCTCGTAGAGCGCCTTTGCCTTCTCCTTCAGCGACGGGGTAGTTGAAGGATTGTGCTTTTCTGGCTTTTGATGATCCTTGTGCTTCTGCTTCGGCTTTTTCGAGCTTCCCGGAACGGCTTTTACATTGCCATTTTCAACGCTCCCTTGATCCGTCGTTGTTGATGACGATGATGCTTTTGACTCTTCTCTGCCCTGCACCCCCACCCGCTGAGGAGCAGGCTGAGCTTCTTCGTGCTCTTCTCTCTTTCTCTTTTTCGATTTCTTATGCGACGACTCCTTTTCCGGCACTGGAGCCTTCGCCTGCCCTTGCTTCTTGGACTCGGCCTTCTTGGCGGCGTCCGAGTCGTCGGAGTCGTCGAACCTTGTATGCACTTTCTCCGGCATGCTGATTTCCAGTAATACTCAAATATGAAACATATACAATTAGAAAAAAAAAAGATAGAAATTAAAACAAAATCAAATGCTTAGATGAGGTTGGAAAACATATTGGGGTATCTGAACTGAAACATTGAAAGTCTCGGACACGGGGAGTTCCTAAAGTTTTGTTCCCCGAATTTTTTCTCGGCACGCAGCTTAAGCTTATCGATAAGCAATCGCCAGGACCCCGACCCACCAACAAAGTGTCCCGCAAGAGTTGTCTGGACCTCCTATTCGACTCCACACTCTTGTGTGCCTTTTTTTTTCGTCATTTTCATTCGCTTGAGCGTCTTATTAACGGCTTTCAATATGCTTCCCTAATGTAAATTGCTCTCTGCCCACGGGTGAGGGCCGAAATCGTCCAACATGACGATCAGCTTTGCTGTTATTTCCATCCTTGTTATGTAAAAAATTATTACACTGCAGGGGAGATAACATCGTGATTTCTGGGAGATATTGGTGACGAGGATCTCTCAAATGCTCAGGATTAAGGAGCAAGCCGTCCGCGACTCCCAGATTCCCGCCACAACTGAGAAGAGGAAGGGGCTCTTGTCAGTGTTGCCACCTTGCCGTGTCCCCAAAGCTTTGGGCGAGAGATGTCGGGTTACTGGTCTTCCTGGGCAGCTCGTATGTCTCCAGCAACGAGACATCATTGCTTTATTCACGTCATCATACGTTTTATTAAGTCTATGGAATTTCCCAGCTCTTCTCTATACTCTCTATACTCTACGATCTCAATAAACCCGGTCTATATGGCCCAAATGCGTCTATCTGGCGTATGATTCTTCGATGTCTTTCAAAAAATGGTAGATCCGAACATATATAGGATCCACAAGCTCTCGAATAATACTTACCGCGCCCGGCGTCGATAATAATAATTATAAAAACCAACAATCAGTTAGCAGTCAAAGTCCATTCCCCAACCTCTAACGCGTCTAAAGACGAATGCTCTGTCATTGCGCAGTCCGAATTCGGCCCAGTCATCTGTCAGCTTGTTATAGCTCCAAAATCCCTTCCAGATGAGCCTCGTATTCTTGGAGATATTAGGCGGCGACTGGTTAGGACCAGCAGCTCGCGCAGTCGGTGAACGAAGGGATAGATAAAGGTGGTACGTATACTTCGGGTCCACACCTTCCGTTTCAATGACGAGGTCGCGGGGGTCGGGGACTGTGGTCGAGTCGGACTTTTGTGACGGGGGTGTGGGACCCTTCAGATCTCCTCTGCCGCTTGCGCCTTCAGGAACAGGCGTGGGACGGGTTAGATGCCAGCGTCCACGTAAAGCATGCTTCATAGCTGCCATGGCAGCAGGAGGGACCGAAGTAGCACCTGCATCGGAGGCCGTGGATCCAGGATCGGATGTTTGGCGCTGATGGTGTTGCTGAGTAGACCCTAATGCCCTTGCTGCAATTAGATTCTCCTTGCTAATATGCGGAACAACTTCCAGAGGTTCCGTAGTGGTGAGCAGGGAGATGACCGTTCCATCACGGTAGAAACGAAGATATCGATAATAAGTCACGATGTGAATTGGTGTATTCCATGAGCTATTATCGTACGCGGAAGCAGCACCCGCACGAGTGTAATTGACCGTGCTGATATATATGCCTGTAAATCGAATACGCGGAAATGTCTGAAAGACCTGACTCCAAGTAGGAAGATGCTTGGGAAGCTGCACATTAACCCCGCGAGGGAACGGGGTATAACGAGGCCCAAGTGTGTATATCCGGTTTCCGACCACATCGCAGGCAAAGGAGTAGTGCATGCTTTCGAAACCGAACTCGGGCCCCTGACATAGCCTCTTCCAGATATGTTGCTCATGAGCGAAATGGTAGGCAAAACGCTTGCACACAAGGGCCATACGCGCCCACGATGCGGGATCCATCAGTGCCACATGTTTCATGATCTCGACGATCACCTCTGAGGGAACTTTGGAGATGGGGCATGGCGGCGGGGGTGTATTCTCGATGAGGGGTTCCGCCTGCGGAATCCTCAAGTTGGCAAAGGACGCGATGAGCTCGGCAGTAGATAAAGGCACGCCGCCTTCCTGTGAGTGGTGGGCGGTGTTCGGAACAGTGACTGGGGCATTTGAGGGGTTGGGCTGCGTGGGCTTCGACAAGTGGGCAAAATGCTTCTTCCTGTATGTTTGGTCGACGCTGGAGTCTAGCTGCAGAATGATCAGCACAAAACAGTCACAAGCGTATCAGCGGTTCCTACCCTGTATGCCTTTCTGTAGTAGCTCAAACTATCGCCCAAACTTCCCTCTGCCTCTTTCTGCACTGCCTTTTCGAAATGTTCCAGCGCTGAAATTGGCTCTCTCTGAGGGGCATGTTGAAACGCGTCCTGGTCTTCTGTGCCAAGACTCAGTTGCCCGACCTGCTGCACGATCTCCCCATAACTATGCTGTCCGGCATCTTCATATTCCTCCTCTTTTCGGTCCGCTGCTTCGTGTCGCGTGGGTGGAAATCGAGTCTGACTTGCAGAAGAGGACGCGGTATGATCGGGTCGCGGTTTATCAGCGGTCGCGGGCCTCGTCCGGCGGAGCACCTCCTCGCGCCACTGGCGTCGGAAGGACTCGAGTTCAGCGTTGTCTTCCATGGCGGGGACTGGAACAGCGGGGGAACTGGAGAAGATAAGACAAGAGTACAGCGCGTAGAGAACCACGAAAGGAGCAGTCTACCCGCTAGGATGGAAACGAAAGAAACGGCAAAATAAAGTTTAATATCTGCTTCCTGAACTATGCCATGCCGGGCAGTTTCTGTGTGTATAGATACATGGCAGAGGGTGTTCAGACAGTACTGGGCACACCCGCGCGTAGCTGCAGAGTCGGTCAGTCGAAGGCGAGACGGGCGGAGTTGTCCAGTCCAGACTCCAGGAGACCGAGCGCGATCTGATTAGGGTTCGCGGCGGTCACGGGCGGACGAATCTGCTTCTAATCTCCGAGGCCAGGTCCCATCGGGCCCATGCGCCACCGCGGGAAGCCGCGCAAAGTTACTGACTGCATCATGGTCTTTTGCTCATTCCAGATCCTTCTCACAGAGCGGCTCCTTCACCCTGGCTTTCCATCCCCTTCGCGCCGTATATCTGGCAGCTCGGCAACAGTCACTCGGTGCCAGTGAGGCAAGGAACAGGGGAAATCGTCCGGTTCGCTGACTTTCGACGGATGAATGTCCGCTATCTGGTCGTCTGAAGCCCCACGCGCGGAGGGAGGGCGATGCCGCTCTGATCTGGAGGGGCATGCAGAGGGCAACGGATCGGAGCAGTGGGATTATCATGAAAGGTCGACGATGACTAGCACAGTCGGAAATGGGGGGAGTCAGTCGGCCGCAGACGCCTCTCGAGGGAGTGATGATATCTCTGTCACCCAGAAGATGATATCTGCCTGTTGGGGCAGCCTCTTGACTTCTCTTCTTGGTACGTATACGGTTTTCCCGGCGCTGCCTATGTCTGAACTTGCAAAAGTTTGGTGGATACTAATAAATTGGTGCAGTCACTCCCCTGGATGTCGTCCGCGTCCGCCTCCAATCCCAATCTCAAACGATCAATGATACACCGCGGTTTACAGCCCACACCACGAACGCTTTCAAGAACCTTCCTCCCAATCTTGGAGTCACAGCATGTTGTCGGGAAGTCTTTTGGATTGGAGACAATGCACAGGTGTGCATGGTAGGATCCGGAGCAGGCAATATTGGTGGCATCTCAGCCGCTCCCACCGTTGACTGTGCGGTGGAGGAAACTCAGCGAAGGAGATTCACGTCGACCCTTGACGGACTGCGGAAGATTGCCCGAAACGAAGGACTATTGACGCTATGGCGTGGCCTCAGCCCAACACTCATAATGGCCATCCCGGCCAACGTCATCTACTTTACGGGGTACGACTGGCTGCGTTCGGATCATAGAAGCCCCGTTTATCAACTCTTCAGCGACACCTACGCCCCATTGGTAGCTGGCTCTGCCGCGAGAGTCGCCGCAGCCTCGGTTATCAGTCCCATAGAAATGTTCAGAACGCGTCTTCAGGCCACGCCAGGTAGAGGCGCTGATCACTTCAAAGCTACTCTGAGGGGCCTGTACCAGATGACCCAGGCTCGGGGTTACAGCTCTCTTTGGCGCGGTTTGACGCTGACTATGTGGCGTGACGTGCCTTTCTCTGGCCTTTACTGGTGGGGATACGAGAAAGTTCGGCAGTCTCTGACGAATCTGCGGGAGATGTCTCGTGGTGACCACCGACAGAGTCATCTCGCATCTCGGTCACATGAATCCAATGCATCTACCTTTGTCGACAGTTTCGTCGCAGGCTCGGTGTCTGGCGCAGTGGCTGCCTTTGTAACGACGCCATTCGACGTCGGAAAGACCCGTCAACAGGTTTTTAGGCAGAGCGGTGATGATCTCTCTACATCAGTATCCAGCAGAAACCCGGCTGCGCCTGCACCAAACGCCAAGCCTCCACAGTCTTCTATTCGTCCCGAGCAGCTTCCCATGCCCAAATTCCTCTTCCACATCTTCCGCGAAGAAGGCCTGTCCGGGCTTTTCCGCGGCTGGGTAGCACGTTGTCTGAAGGTGGCTCCGGCCTGCGCGATTATGATCTCCAGCTATGAGATCGGGAAGAAGATGGCCAGGGGCGTCAACGAGCGGCATCAGCTGAGCCACGGAGGTGCTGAAGGGGAAGCGATGTGATGGTTGCTGCGCATATCTCCAGATCCACGATCTTTCAGACGTCAAATCATGGAACAAAGTGCGTGCCAGAGCGAGTCGAGCCCACCCGCCCCGATTGGGATGATTTTTTTTTTCTCGCCCGAGGTAAATCTTTCTTTTTCTTGCACAGTGGATTCCCAGCAGTTTCGTCGTCCTTTTTAACGGTTTCTCTTCATTCTGCATTCTTTGCATCTCAATGTCTGGAAACCATTATAGAGCAGGTTAACGACTTTTTCCTTTCTCTTCCGACCTTTTCTTTCATGTTCTAAGAAAATCCGTCTTTGGCGTTCGATGATGTTGATGTTTGCAACGGCTTTTTTGAATCATAGAGAAGCAAAAATTTCAGTGAAGTGTCATGTCCGGATGTCTGCTTCAACAGTAATGGCTTTTTTTCGGGGGGTGATGTCTTGGCCTATGTCTATCTGAAGATGTACTGTACATACGTATATTACTGAGGCAGACCTCCTTCGTATGTAAATACTGCCTAGAGAAAGGGGGGAAAGTGAATGCAATCTCTGCTCTTCTTATAGCTTCTATATCCATCCCTGTGTGGAAGGAAGTGTGATACACAGGGCATAGACCTCCAATAGATGTAAGTTACAGGGTCTCCAAAAAAAAATTATGGTAAATGGACAATATATATTCGAATGTATGTATGAACAAAGACATGACAGGCCATGCCGTGGTAGAACCATCGGAGATGATAACTACTGATCGATTGGTTTCCTTTTGAAAAGCTTTCTTTTGATGAGCCTGATCCTGTCTACTGCGTACCGTGTATGCAGGTAGATAGATAGATAGAGCGGGGAGGGAGAGGGGCGGGGGGGGGGGGTTTCCACGCTGATATCATTATTCGGATGATACTCGAGTCTGCACCGCGATTTTTTTTTCCTCGATCACTTTGCTATCTATCTATTATCTCTCCTTGAATCAAGTAAGTAGTAGTAATAACATATACCAAGAGAAGTTCATCTGCAATTAATATAGAAAAAGAAGAAAGTACCAGCTTTTTAGGGGTATGTACAGTACCTCCCTCCCTCCCTCCCTCCTTACAGTTTACAGTAGAAGTAACAACAACAGTAGATAGCCAGGAAGGTAGGAACAGAACCAAGATAGGAACAGATACAGATCCATTATGATTGGTTATTGGTTATGTTCAATAGGTTACGGGAATGAACCAATCATGACCCACCGGCTTCAAACTTTTTCTTTCGGCAAACCTGCAGGATATGGAAGAAAGAGGGAAAAAAATTTTTTTTATTTATTATTGTATAGTGTTACTACTCCCTGGTACTCTGTGCAAAGAATGCCTGTGCGTCTGGAGCTGTGTTCACTGTTTTTCTTCTATCAGGAATGCAGTACACTGTGCACTTGATTAGATTATGACCTCACACCTCACAGATAAATGAATGTAGATAGATAGATAGATACCCGATAAGAGCTCTATCGGGCTCTATCAATCAAAGCTATCTATCTATCTATCCGATAAATCATTATCTACTGTGTAAATTAGACAAGACCACTGCGGGGAAGCTCCAACGGTACATAGGACGGGGCATATAACAGAATATACAGTATAGAATCATTGATTGATTACTAACGAGGTAGGTAGGTAGGTCCCTTTGTGGGTAGATTTTTTGTGCTGATGATTAGAAGCTGATGATTAAAAAAAAGTACCTACCTAACTTAAAAAGAAAGTCTGGCGATGATGGGTCTTTTTCTGCCTCCCCGCCATCGTTGCTTTTTCATCTCCATGCAGAGGATGACTGGCTGTCGGAGTCGATCTGAACCGAGGTCCGGGCAGCAGCCCACGCTGGCCTAGCCCGTCGCAGCCGCGGCGTCGGGGTGACCGTCTACTCCATGCAGCCTGCAGGGCGCACCGAAAGCGGTCGCCGGTGGTGTACCCTGGGAATGGATTGGGACGGGTTCGGCAGGGTTGCGGGTTGGCGACTAACGCATAGCACTGCGCGAAATCCCGGGATGATCTCGAGGCATGCGTCGTTTTCCTTTCGGCACGGCGGGCAAAGTACGGAGTCGTCTAGGACTCCAGAAGGAGGGGTAAGGTGGCAGGCAGGGATGCTGCAGGGGTTAGCAGTGATGGGGCCAGCGTGAGCAGGGCCAAGCAGCTTTGCCTGTGAGGGTCAGAGCTGTCTGTCTCCGGTAAGGTTTGGCCCTTTTGAGTTTGCACTGTGCAGGCGCTCATCCCACTTTTGAAAAATTTTTCACTCCGTACTTTTTTTCCCGCTTATCCGGCACGTTGTCAAAGATCTAAATAAAGACTGTCAATTCATCGTGGATTCTTGACCGTTTGAGATGCTGCTTCGTGCCTTGGGTCGTCATTTTTGTGGTCTGGTGGACAGGCCTGGAGAACAAGCTCCATCCCCCCAGCTCCCCTCCCCTCCACCTTGGGATCCGGAATGTCCAATGGTCGCGGCTCTCCGGGGCTTTTAGCGGTAACGGGTCTCTTCCAAATTAGAACCAACGGGATTGGCGCAAAAACGCTTCGATACGATCTGCCAAACGGGCTCCGGCCGCGAGTCGCGCGACCAAGCAAGCAGGACCGGACTGGAAACGCTGCGTACGACTATCAACTTTGAATGCAGCATCCGTAGACAAAGGTTGCGGTGCGCTGGGGATGATGACTAAGTGGTCGTAGTGCTACAGCACAATCGGAGCACTGTGCGCCTGCTCGCGGACAGATTGGGCACCAACCTCTGCACACGCGGAACCGCGTGCTTGGAGTTGGAGAATCTGACACCTGTCGGTCGGTGAGAGGCACCTGCTGGGCGGTAACATGGTTCATCGTCATCCGTCGTCATCTCACGGGGAAGCTGTCCCCGAAAACCCCTGTGTCGAATTTTCCACCCATTTTCTTTTCGACGGGAGCGTCCCAGGCCCAGGCACCGGAAACCGCCTGGCCCGGGTGGAGCTGGGTGTTTTAGCAGGTTTGGGATTTGCCACCGGAGACCCGAGCTTCGGGTGCAGCTCCAAGCTGGCCCTGACTGGAGCTAGGGGCAGAGCTGGGGAGAGCTGCGAAGCTCCAGCTGGCCAGGAGAAAATGAGGGGCCGCCGGGGCGGGTAGGAGGGCGAGACGAACGAAGCTCGTGGTTTTTGAAGGTTCGAGGTCTGGTCTGGCACGCTGGGCGATGGAACCCGTCGTCCCCATGGGTGCGAGAGCAGGAACAGAACGGCCTGAAAAACTTTGCCTGCTTGTGGTAGCTCCGAGCTGGAGCTCTGGGTGCGTCGCAGGTGGTCTTGGAGCGTGCGTGTGCGCTTCCTGGAGGGGTGACCCGAGGCCCCCGAAACAGGAGCAGAGCATGAGCCTGGAAGTCGTCAGCGCCGCACAGATGCGCTGGTGGATCGACGGAGGCTCTCAGCATCACTATTCATTTTTCTTGCAAAAGAGGGCTTCGCAATGGACTGATTGCTGGGCAGAGACCTCCGTCTGCTGCTTGAGGGGATCGTGACCCGCCGGTCGCACGTACCCCTCCTTCGTTTCTCCAACACCCCTCAGTGCCTCGTGCCCGCGCCCGCTCCAGTAGGCCGTGAGGTTGCGTCCGCGACGTACCGTATGGCGCTTGAGGACAGAGAGAGGGACCGCTCTCCTACACTGTTATTATATTATTATCATCCCACGACATGCGACGTGGTGGTGCATTCGATTCTGATTTCTGCTACGGTACCGTACCACTGTCCGGCTCGGGCGCTGTCCCACTCGACCTGGAACGAGGTTATCGATAGGCGCTGTCCCGCTCCGGCGCACCGTCTGGCATCTGATGATTATTATCATCGCTGGCCCTGACGGCCATCCCGTCCCGTAACTCCCGTTCCATCCAGATTATTATTATTATTCTTGCCTCTCTCCTGGCTCATCTCCGTGGTTGGTGCGCCTCAGCTTTGTGCCCTACGCTCTCCACCCCCTTGTACGCCCCCGGCAGCCCTGCCTCTTCCGAGAGCTAAGCCTCTCCCCGTCGCCGGCTCCCAGATCACTTCTTCCCACCCCAAACCCGCCCGTCCTCTTGCGACCGTCCTTGTGCGTGGATGTTCGGTCCTCGCCCTCCAGCTCGCCCGCGCCTCGAGAGCATGCACCGCCAGGATCCATCGCCCCGCGCACAATTGACCTCCGTCTGACCGCCCTGCTGTGGTTCCGGCCGTCCCAGAGAAACTAGCGCTGCTCGTGTTTGCTCCAGCTCCCTCCGATTCCCCTCCCCCGCCTCACCGCGAAGGATACATGCAGACCATGCCACCACGAACGTCTCTGACCAGCTCGTTTTCGGTCTCTGATGCCAACAACGAGGTCGTCTGCCCGCTGACCAACAATGACGGCTCCAATTGCCGCAAGCGATGTCTGGGAGTGAGTGTCGCGTTCCACCCTAGCCCTCTTCTCTGGAGAGAGATCCCCGGTCCCCTCGTTCCCCGCGCAGTCTAGCAAACAACCCGGGATCAATGAGATGTAATGGACGATAAGAAAAAGAAAAAAAATGACAGAGAATCTGACACGGGGACCCGATCTTTTAGGAGAAACGCTTTCGCTCCATGCAGGAGCATATTCGACGGGCTCATCCCAATTACTATATCCCGAAGCTCCCTGCCACCGAGGAGAGCTTCCTTCTGATGGTCAACACCCCTCCAGACCAGCGGGCACACCTTCAAACCCAAAACGCATCCAATAATTCCAGGAAAAATAACGGTCCGTCATCGAGCGCCTTCGCAGGGGACGCAGAGTCGGTGCTGACAACGGGCCAGCAGAACCTCCAGATCGAGACGTCCATGTCGCCGATGCAAGCTCCCCGGTGACTCCTCGAACAGTCGAGGAAACACATCCCGCGGCGGCCACCGCTGCCGTCGCTCTTGCGCAATTACACCATCACCGCCTGGCGTCGGACTGGGACTCGGAAATGGTGGGCTTCGAGATGCTCCTGCGTTATTGAAAGATGCTGCTTGCCCTGGCTGACCTTGTGCGACCCTGAAGGATGTCCATTCGGACAACGACATCGGTCGAGAACGGATGCGCTCATCAATTGAGCTCCCTCCACTGCGCGATCATCTCAAGCAAGAGTCTCTTCCGCCCTTTCAGTCGCCCCGTCCTCGAGAGCTATTGCCTTCCATCCTGAATTACTCGCCTCCTGGGCGCTCATCGACGCTTCCGCCACTTAACCGGGATAACAAAATCCAAAGGCCGCGAAAGTCGTCTATTACGCAGAGCGTGCGCAAGCCAAAGCATGACCGAACTGGACGGCGGCCCAGCCTCGGTGATCGGAAGGCACTCTCCGCAGAACCGCAAACTGCTGCATGGGCCCAGGGGAAGCGCTGGGAAGATTTGATCGAGGCTGCCACCTCTGCTACGGAAGTCGATGACGATCGAGATTTAACTTCGGTGAGTTGTCCCTATCGATTCAGTTCATCCTTCGAATGGATGGCTCGGGCTTAAACTCGTGCCCTATTATTAAACGTGGAAATCTAAACGGCAATTAACGGTACGATAGGCCCCGCATTCACCTTCTGTCCCGCCGCTTCTCGGAAGCGCAACATCAGCACCCTCAATCAAGAGCCGAGCTTCATTACCCCCGGCATTTCAATCGACCTCTCTGCCGCCGCCCACATCACACCGCCCGTTCCAGCCCCTGTCATACACCGCATCCCCTCTTCAGAAGGCACTCACCCCTCCTCCATCATATGAAGCCCATCGCACTCGCGATCCCGATCTCGAACCGTTTCCGTCGATCGAGTCTTCCCTCGATTCGGGATCTTCTGTTTCAGGGAAGAATTTCCACCTGCCAGTTTCGGGACTAGCCCGCTCGGATTCTAGCCCGGTCCCGCCCTCGTTCAATACGTATCCAACGTCCCACCCATATCAGAATCATCAACGTCCACACCACCGTTTCTCCAATCCGACTCCGTCGTCGTTTAGGAGTAGGGACATCCAGATCTACTGTGCAAACTGCTCACGGCCTTGGCCGCTGGCGGAGTGCTACGCCTGCACCGAGTGCATATGCGGCATATGCAAAGAGTGCGTGGTGATGTTTACCAGCAGCCCCACAGCCCCAATATTGAATGCGACGAGTAGCCCCGGCAATGGAGCAACCGGCAATGGGAACAGAACCAGCACTCCCGGACCGACAAGCTACCCTAATCCAAGAGGATGCCCTCGATGTAGGACCGTCGGAGGCAAGTGGAAAGCGTTCCAATTGGATTTCAGGTGAAGTATCATCGCTTCTCTTGCCGCTTTCTTCTGTTTTATTCCTTGTCTTTACCCAGCATTTACGTACGATTCTCGCAGTGCTTTCGGAGGATATCTGACATGGCTGAACGTATCTCACGATTAACGGTTCTGGTGGTCCATAAAATATCTAACTATCGTTAAACGGCTACGCTATATATATATATATATATATGCCCGTCACGTGGAGATGCTCTGGTGTGGCTCACGCTGCTTTCGTTTCTCAGATTTCTTTTTACGTCTATCTTTGTCATCTGTATGACCACGTCCGAGTAAGTCAAGAGTATGAAGGATATGGGCGTTTCATTGGAAAACAAGCGATGGTCTATTTTTGGCCGTGTCGTGTGCATTTTTCTTTCTCAAAGGGGGAAAAAAAGAAAAAGCTGGTCTTTTCCAAGCATTACGGGCATCGAAGTTCGAAGTTGGATGGAATTTTGGTATTTGTTCTCCTCCTCTCTGTCGTTCTCGAGCCATGTCTTGGTCTTCGTTATTTTTGGGTCTATGATATCATGTTGAGACGATGTGTCCGATGACTGCTGCACTACACTACAGATGAATTTCAGACGAGTGAGACTAGATACCTCGAGCACAATCTACTCTGTTAGGGATTTATTTCGTCTTTCGTCTTTCCCGTGTTTCATGTCTATGCTTCTTCTATATGCTCGTCCCGTGACTTTGTCTTGTGCTCTATTTATTTGATCCTTGGAGACGGGGCCAGCGCCAGTTATTGGTCCCTGATACGGTGACTCAGTTGACACTGTTGGTCCAACCTGGATTAATTCCGTTCGTCCATATTCCCTATATAAAAAGGTTCTTTAACCACAAGGTATGTTGGCATACGGCTGCGGCTCTCCTGGAGTTCCTCTTCCTCCTCTTCTTCTTTCTTCTGATCCCTATTGTATATTTTTTTTTCTTTTTCTTCTCCATCCATGTCGTATGGTACAAGCACTCGAGCCGGGTCATTAGGTCATGTTATTAGGTAATATTCGTGAGAGAGAGAGAGAGAGAGAGAGAGAAATTATTGGGGCTATAACTACAACCAGGTAAGGTGATGTTATTGAATTCTACAGTACGTTGAAATTATTGAAAATAAATCCGCAGTTCATTTCCATTTGTTGCTTCTCTCTCATTTTTTCCCGCTGACCTAATCACTAACCTTAGTCAGGGGAGACTTTTATTGGATATATTGCTTGCTGTCATGCTATGTATGTACAGAGATAAGACCGAAATACCGAAAGCGAACACGAAAAATAATGGTTGTACATAGTTGTACATACAGTACGGTGCAAGTAGGATTGATTATCCATGACCCATCGGATCCCGAAGCCTGTCGACGTCAAGGAACTTCAAGGAATGAAGAGAGAACCGCTGCTTTTTTTTGCCTACTAGAAAAATTCTACTACTCTACTCACCCCAGACGATGCTGCTCAACCCCTGCGCCGTCCCCGGCGTCCCGGGCTCCCCGACATCCAGACTCGCGACGACTCCATCATCGCCCAGCAGCTCCCCCGTCTTCGGGTCCCGCTTGATAATGACCACGGTCGACGACGCCTGGTTGCCCACGGCGACGAGGTCGCCTGCTTTATTGATCGCGAATGTGCGGGGGACTTTGCCGTGCGAGGAGGTGAGACGCTGGAAGGTCACCGTCGTCTGCTGCGTCTCGTCGGGGGAGTCGGAGAGGGACAATGTGGCCAGGGAGTCGTTGTTGGCTGGCTGGAAGGCGTGGTCGTTCCGGACGGAGACGTACAGGGAGTGGTCTCGCGCGAGGATCTCGGCGAGGGAGGCGCCGGGTGGGATGCCTTTGCCATTATTGTGATCTGGAGGGTAAGGAGTCAACGACTGTGTCTGGTTGAAGGAGAGACACGTCGCGTTCTTGCTGTACGAGACTGAGAAGGCGGTCACAGTGTTGCCGAGCTCGCTGGCGACGAAGAGCATGGTGTCCTCGACGCTTCTTTTCCCCATTCCTCCTCCTCCTCCTCCTCTTCTTCTCGTCCTATCACGATCATGACCATGACCATGACCATGACCTGGATCTGCAACCACTGCCAGATTCGCCGCCGAGTCCGGATTCCAAAACACCCCGTGCCGCGGCCCGCTCCCCGCCGCGAACGCGATCCCGGGACACTCGTTGAGCCGGCCCGAGGTCGCGTTGACGGCGTACACGCGGACGAGGTCGGCACCCAGGTCCGGCGAGAGCAGGAACGAGCCCGTCGGGTCAAGGAGCACCTGGTGCGGGTGCGGCGCGTCCTGGCGGGAGGGGTCGGCACCGGGTTTTGGGAGTGTGTATGTGAATGTCTGGAGGGCGGGGGCGTCGGGGCGCAGGGGGAGTTCGAATGTCGAGAGGGCGGAGCCTTGACTGGTAGATATATCTCTCTCATCAGTTCTCTTGCAATGTAGGCCGTAGGCCATGAAGTTAGAAAAAAAAAAAAGTAGGCACATAACATAACATAACACATAGTCAGGTAGTGATAACATACTAATGCGCAACCGCAATAAACTTCCTCCCATCCGCGCTGCTGTACACGACATTCGACACCCCGCCCACGGGGGTATTCGTCTTGGCCAGCTCGGTCAGGTTCCCACTGCCCCCACTACCATCTCCTTGATGATCAACGTCGACGGCCAGCGCCGTCAGCGAACCGATCCCGCCCTCCCAGGACTCGTCGGAGCAGTACAGCGTGCGCGTGGCCGCGTCGAACGTGAGCCAGCTGGGCATGAGGCCGCATGTTTTCAGGGAGGAGGAGAGCGAGAGGGAGTAGGTTGCGTTGTTGTTGGATTCGAGGGAGAGGGAGTAGATGTGCCCGTTGTAGTGGGAGGCGTAGAGGTGGTATTTGGTTACTGGAGCTGTTGTTGCTGCGAGGACGACGGCGGTGGTGGGAAAGGTGGAGATGGAGAGGAGGAGGAAAAGAGGGAGAAGGGGTAGAAGATGGCGGTGGAGGTGGAGAGGTAGGGCCATCTTCTCTTCTTGACGGATTTGTTTCCTTTTTCTCCTTCTTTTCTGGAGGATTGCTTGAAAAGAAAATGGCGGCTGCAGGTCCACCAAAGGTGGGTGGTAAGTGGAGAACTCGAGAAGAGCTCTCTCTTATCCTGCTCCTGCGGAGCAGCTGCTGTTGAGCGAGCGGGCAAGTGAAGTGAAGTGATGGGATTGGGATGGATGGGATGGGATGGCAAAAGAGTGAACCACCTGAATCACTGTGGCACAGCAGTAACCTGTCTGCTTCCCCGCGGGGAACAAACCCCGTGGGAAAAGAGATCCGAGGGGAAGAGGAAGATGGATGCGATGTCAGTGACACGTCGTACAGCGCTCAGTCTTGTGGTGCTCCTGTTTGTATGTATGTACAGTTCTGTGCCCACCTTGTGTGCCTTGTGCCCCATACCTACAAAGAAAGAATGGGGTACACAGTACTGGGCATGTGACTGGGATTTTTCGACACTTGACCTTCAGAGATCCCAGGTGATGCTGCACAGCTGCTGGTGATCTGCAGTGGGGCACCTCTCAGAGAGCTCAGTCAAGCTTGTTTGCTCGTTTGCAGGTTATCCTTGTATACCATGCAAGGGTATCCACTTCATGCAAGGGGACCTGACTGACTGACTCTCAGACTGAGACGAAATGACAACATCACAGCTGCAACCCACATGATCAGATCACATCAGATCCATAATCGATTTGGGAACTAAACTGGCCCGGGCCGTACAAGGGCTCCTTCACGTAAAGGCAGAATAGAATAGGGAGTAGAAAGAAAGTGGTCGATGGAAGATCAGAGAGTGGTGGTGTAGCAGATTTGCGTAAGGAGATAGATGTGTTTAGCACTAATGTATAATACATGGCATTCAAATGATGTAGATTTATCGACTTGTCCTATTCAAGTGCTAGAAGATACCCATCTAAGTGCTCTGGTCTATATCTGCCTCTATATCTGTACTGTATGATTGCCTGCTCGATTTAACCATCCTTGATTCCAGCCAAAAAAAACAAACATATATATATATATATATATATATAAAGGCAGGCGTTCGACTCAACATGTGATTCAGAACTACTGCTGAACACATAACGCAGTAGCTCACCTCACCACATCGGTCTCCATTAACGGCGGCGTGATCAGCCCGCTGTGCGAATCTGCCACCGTGCTCTCACCCTCCGAGCCCTCAGACACAGCAGTCCTGGCAGGAGTAGACACATCTCGATCCTCCCCCGCCAAAAACATAATCACAACCTCGGCCGCGACTTTCGCGTCATCATTGTCCTCCTCCCCGGGGGCAGGCAGCGGCCCGATCCGGTCCAGACCCGCTGCCACGTCGGTCTCGGACCACCCCCAGCGGCGCCCGAACTCGAGACACGTCTCGCGGTTGATGAAGGTGTCGAACTCAAAGTGACCCTGGTAGGTCAGGACTCGAGCGGGGTGGTAGAGGCCCTGGATGGGGGATTTGGTGGTGCTGCCGATGTTTATCCACGGGGTTGGCAGGAAGTTGGTTGAACTTGTTGCAGTACTCTGGGCAGGATCCCAGGAGGGGGTATCTAACGAAGATACAGGCATCACCCTGTCGCCATGGATGAGCTGGATCCGGAGCTTCCCGTCCGAATGCGAAAGCCGTTTGAGCGGTGGAAAGACGCTGGTGAACGCGGGTTCGAGCGCGATTGGCTCGATCCCGATCTCGTACCCCGAGGGGCAGGCTGCGACGGAGACGTAGCCTTTCTTCTTCTTCTCGTCTTCAACATGGCCAGCACTCTCCTGGAAAAGCCGCGGGTAGTGATGCGACAGCAACGCCTGAGCAACAATCTGATGTCCAAAGCACGACCCGAAGATCTTCACCTCGGGATACTCAGCGTACACCGTCTGGATGAAGGCCTGCAGCGGCCTGATCCACGGGTACTTGTCCAGCTCGTACGCGGAGGCCGAAGACCCCGTGATGAGGATTGCATCGATGGGGCCGAGGGGTCCATACCCTTCTTCAGCTCCGGTGCATCCTCGAGGTTTCTTTCTCAGCAGTTCCAGTGGCGGTAAGGATCCACCCACGACGTCGAACGCTGTCGTGTGGATTTCAACATTAGAATTATTGAGTAGTTGGCCGCGCGCGTTGAGCCGCGCGGCGGCCGCTTGGAGGAGGACTCGGAATTGCGAGCTGTAGAGGCCGCGCGATGCGTAGACTTGGGGGACGGGGACGTCAGTGTCGAGGACGGCGACATGGATAGAAGTTGTTGTACGGTGCGGGGCCATGCAGTCGGGTTATGGGTACAGTGTGGGGGATGGGGATAGCGGGCGATTTGGATGCGCACAAAGAACGGGAGAGAGAAAAAAAGATGGACGGGAAAAAAGAATTAGGCGTCACACAAAGAGCTGAATTAGATGCAGAGAGCAGTATAGACAGCAAGGAAGAGGGTAATGAACAAGCAAAAAGAGGGTGCAGGATTTTGTGCAGGCAAGAAGATGCGGGATCGGATCTGGCTGCCAGACGCGGCATATGCCCAGATAAGATAAGGACCTGGATCGATCAGGCTTTTCCGACGGTCTGGAAACTCCGAGTTCCCCGGCCTTCAAAAACTCTACCCGATTAGGCAAACGGCTCCAGGGCCGGGCCGTGGCCGGGGGGCCAAACAAATTAAACAACGGATCGACTGACTGACAGAGACAGATGGAACTCCTGTTGCAGTCGTCTCATATCATGTGGTATTAATGTGCTTTTGTGTCAATGGAATCGTATACTTCATCCTATCTTGTAAACTGCTGGCGACGAGGATCACATTCCTTGGTGAAATACAGGCAGACGATAAGCATGCTCCGCTTTTTTTTTTCGAGCCCTTGGAAGTCATACTTTTGTTCACTCAATCAGATAGGTAACCATGGATTGCGCGGCTTTGTCCGCCAGCTTGTCCGGAATAAGGGGCAGAAGATTATTGGGGATACAGAGATCCTAGAGAAGTTACAGGCTTGTGGGCAAGTCCGATCCCTTCAAGAAGGCTGTACCTGGTGGGTTCAAAGTGTCAGAGGCAACCTTCAGTGAGTGACGAATGCTCGACTTCGCGCTCGACTGCGTATACTACCCTCTCTTTGGACACTGGATGAAGATTCTTTGTCTAACGTGAGTGGATGGAACGGATTTGACTAGGGAATAATGGGGCCTTTCCAGCATCTTGATTCGAGCGCAGAAAAGTCTTGTTCTGAAGCATATTGTTTTTTTGGGAGTGTATCTTGAAGTGGGCTGTCGAAGGGTGATAAAAAGAGAAGCATCTGCTTAGCATCAGGTCACTTCTGTGCAAGGTATCCATACCAAAGAAGCCATAAGCCAACGTCAGGTGGCTGCCACAAGGTCCAGGATTGGGTCTCGGGGCCAAAAGAAAATCGAGTTTCTTTATCTACTCTGTGTCCCGGAGATAACAAACCTCTGTCGTGACCGTTTCAAGACTGGTTGAGGCTCTTTGCAGGTAGACTTGGATGTCAGAGTGACTGTCTTCACGAACTGACACCCACGCGCAGCTGAAACTTAGAAGCACAACTGCCGATCTGGACTGCCTGACAATCTATGACATTGAACATACATGTACAACAGAGATGCTGCGACAGGCACAGTGTCCAAGAACCGGTGCAGCAGAAGTGACTCGGTTGTCAGACTCCAGAAGACCGGGAGCACGACACTACCCCATGCATCCACAGTCCACATTTCCCCTGCGCTCTGACTGTCGATCGTAGCGATCTGGAAGATACCTGCTAGTTAAGTCCAGTGGAATTGGAGAATTCTGCAGGCATGGGTATGTACCTTAGGTACAGTACTTTATGTATCAAGTATAGTGAATCTCTGGTCAGTCCTTTTTTTTTCATCAATGACAAAAGGATTTTACAAACTATCTGAAAGCCTATCCCCCAGCATTTTCCGACAGAAACGTGGTTCTTACATGCGACGTTCTAAATTAGTAGTGCTACTATGGAGTATCGAGTGCCAAGAACAGGACATACTACCACTATCGTGCTTCTATATCAGAACAAGTTCTGCAACATTGTGCGTAGCACCGAAGCATCTGGAATCGCATTCTCACGCAGCGTCTAGAACAACAGAGCTCATTTTTTCCGAGATGCAATTCCTCGTACGATGTTGCGATCGTCGGTGCCGTCGAGGTCGCTGCGGGACGTCGCGCAGCCGCCGCCATCACAACATCGACCCCCGCGGATTGCGCCATCCTGGCGTGCTCCAACCAGCGCCGCCTCCACCACCGCAACCTCGTGTGAGTTGCCTGTATCGGCCGACCAGCAGCCGTCTCGGCTGGCCTGTTCAGGAACGTCTCGCGTGGTTGTGATCGTGCTGCGTGCCCTCGGCGCCGCCGTCCTATGAGCGCCAGGCTCGACGACGATAACAACAGCCCCTCCAGGACCCGCGCACGTCATGCGAGTCCCGCACCACGAGGGGCTCTGCGATCGAATAAATCCGGGGCAGATGCTCCTCGCTGCTCCTGATCTTCGATTCCATCCTGCAGGTTCGAGCGTCTCTGTTGTGTTACACCACCGATATATACATCCATAGTTCACCATGGCTCCCGGCCTGACTGAGACCCTGCCTACCCCGCCGCACCAGCTCGGCCCTGTCGACCGCAACATCTTCCCGGATGGCCTGAAGACCACGGGGCAGCACCCTCCCATCTACGAGCTCCTCCAGCCTTTCGAGAAGTTCCCCAAGGAGATCACGGGGCCGACCGTCTGGAAGGCCGAGGACTTCAAGGACCACCCGGAGAAGTGGACGCACCGCTTCACGGACGAGGAGCTCGAGGAGCTCAGCACCGCTGCGGACAACTTCATTGCGTCCGGGACCCCATTGACCGCTATCTCCAAGGTGAGCGATTCTTTTCTTCGTTGTCGCGTGCTCAGACTGACACCGCTGCAGAGCAACTTCCCGCTCCCCAACCTGAGCAAATTCCTGGCTGAGTTGCGGGACGACCTCCTGAACGGCAAGGGATTCATCCTCTTCAAGGGCTTCCCTGTCCAGAAATGGGGCAACCACAAGTCCGCCGTCGCCTACATGGGTCTCGGCACCTACCTGGGCTACTTCGTCAGCCAGAACAGCCGTGGCCATGTCCTGGGCCACGTCAAGGATCTGGGAGAGGACCCGACCCAGATCGACAAGGTCCGCATCTACAGAACAAACGCTCGGTATGTACCGTCTCTTAGACAAGTTCTTTATGGAAGAACTCCCTAGCTGACTGTTTACAGCCAATTTTTCCATGCAGACGACGCCGACATTGTGGGCTTGCTCTGCATCGCCAAGGCCCTCGAGGGAGGAGAGTCGGACATTGTCTCGTCGCACCACGTCTACAACACCCTGATGAAGGAGCGCCCAGACGTGCTCAAGACTCTGATTGAGCCGATCTGGTACTTCGACCGCAAGGGTGAGACCAGCAAGGGTCAGGAGGAGTACATCCGCACCAGCGTCATCTACCTGGAGAAAGGAGAGAACGGCCGTGTCTACACGAAGTGAGTTCCCCCATACCGTTATTTCTCAACTGTATGTCAAGAATCCATATTGCTAACCGCACTCAAGGTGGGACCCCTACTACGTCCGCTCCCTGACCCGCTTCTCCGACAAGGGCATCATCCCACCCCTGTCCCCCGCCCAGCTGGAGGCCCTCGAGGTCCTCGAGGCCACCTGCAACCGCCTCTCGCTGCACATGATCCTCGACATCGGCGACATCCAGTTCCTGGCCAACTCGCACATCCTGCACGCCCGCACGGCGTACACCGACTACCCGCCCCCCGCGCCCCGCCGGCACCTGATGCGCCTCTGGCTCGCGACGCCTGAGGACGAGGGCGGCTGGAAGCTGCCCTTCTGGGACAGCAACGAGAAGAAGCGGGGCGGCATCCAGGTCGACGACACCCCGCCGGTGGCGCCTTTGGATGCGGAGTAAACGGTGTAATCCGGGTGGATGATTTCTTTTTTTTTCATTCATGATTTTGTGTTGATGATACGATGAAGTAGTTTGTGTTTGTGTTTTTATAAAAAGTACGTGTACAGGTATATGTAGATACATAGAGCATGAATATAAAAGTCATGAATAACAGAAAACTTTTTGCTTCCTCAAACAAGAGAGTCCTGGCCTTTCCCTTTTACCTATTATCCAAATACAGAACTTCCTCACAGAATGTTAAAATGTTATGTAATCCCTTTCCTTTCTGTTCCATACATAGTTTAACAACTCTAGTAGAAAATTACCCATAACTCAACACTCTCTGTTGCATCCAGAGACACTATTTCAGAATCATTAAGACTCAAAGAAAATCTTGCACCTCCTTTGTGGATCGAACCTGGTGAATCTTCTACCAGATGCTTACACATACATACACAATGTTTCCTGATCTGCTGTGTCCATAGGTCCCCCTCATCGGGAGCAATTGTATGTAATGCATAGCAGAGTAGATTTGAGTTGCGTGGGAGCGGAGCAGCAGTAGGGTTATGTAAATTATATATAGGTGGAATCGAATTATGCGGATGATAATATCGTATCTATCTGAGGGAATATTATTAAATGGTTCTGTTTGGTTGATTGATTACCTCCTGCGCAGTACATTTATATAGTAGCGGGTGGCAAGCAAGCGGCCTGTGAGTGAGGGATCTTGCTACCTATACCTACCAGGTAGGCAGATACTGTTACCTAAATTCAAGGATTCAAAGAAGCAATAAAGAAAAGAAGGATGGGGCAGGCGCTGAAAGGCTATTTTGTAGTTAGCAAGTCGCCATCGGGGCAGTGCCAGTTAGGTCTCGAGGTCAAAACTTGGAGCAGCTAGACTATTGCCAAATCAGGAACATAGGTATCGAAGGAAGTTGGACCTTGGAAGTGGACAGTGGGACAGTGGGCTGTGTCCTTGAGCCCCCTTACATTAGGGCTTATAATTATAATCACTCCGTGGGCGGCGGCGCTTCGCACCTCTGGTGCTCGCGCAGACTGACTGTATCTGCTGTTTGAAGAGACCAGACTTCACCTGGATCCGATTCCTAGTTGGATGGCAATGTTGAATGACATGTCTAACGGGGGTCCAAATTGCAGGTCTAATGAATGGGGGGGGGGGTCTGAATAGAGTATCACATGTATGCAACCCTCGGGAGAACAAGACTTATTTATCGATATGGATCCACCCTTTCCCAACTCAAAAAGGGAATGAATTCACAGCAAAGGAACCCGGTGGTCGAGGCTCTACGCAAGCAACTCCAGACCTAAAATTGGAAATTACTGGACTTGGAAGAAGGATCAATCACATCCTTGTTGTGTGGAGAGAAGAGAAGAGAGAAATCTTTGCCTCGGGAGAGAGAGAGGAATGGTCAGGAGGACAGCGAGAGAGAGAAAGGTTTTTCTTGATTCACGGTGACCTGCACCGGAGTAACTCCATTCCTTCAGGATAAAGTAGTGTGACCTGCACCTAAGAGTGACTTGATCTTTTTAGAATAGTTGTGTAGGTGGGATTGTGGAGAGAGGTTTTTCCCCCTCACGCTGACGGCCGATACCGGCGCCTTTCATGGGAAACTAGGATTGCTTTCTTGTCTCAAGGGTTTTCCCAGTTATTTCCAGTCGCTTTCTTGTCTTCCCAATCCTTTCTTCCAAGTCTCAGCAGTGTCACGAGGGACAAGTCCATTGTCCTCATGTCTTTTTTAAAGCATTGACTGCCCAGTGCTGAGAATTTTCTAAACTGTTACTTGGTACCTCCAGACTGGCGACAAGTTCGATGGTTTGACCCGGTGGTCGTCATTCAGATTTGTGATTTTGCACTCCCCCTCGGAAAGCGGAGTAGTCAATTGAAATTTCCAGTAATGTCTGAACTGTACCAATGCCTGAACAGATCATTTTCCATTGTGAGATAGAGGATGTCACAGGAAGTGTGTTGTGGGTGATGCATCATGAGCCTCATTGGGATGAATGATCAGGGCCCATGCTATTGCGGTATACAGCAAGGGAGAGCCTGGATGCCATGATTTCTGTTTTCTTTCACTGTTTATAGTACTATTAAGCTGAAGTCCAATGCATCACAATGCAATATGAGAAAAAATTACCTTGAAAACTGAATTCTGAAGAATAACACAGCACATATAAAAACCCACTTCAGGAGCAATGACAGCTTGCACAAACCGCAGGAGCAATAAAAGCCGTTGATATCAATCTCAGTAACTGGAACTTGTGGACTGTCACTTGAGCGTGTGGAGTGGAAAGCATTTGAGAGAACTGCTCAAGCCATAATTTATAGACAGTTCCCTCCTTTGAACGGCCTGAGATGTTGCCAGTGGCTTTTTGGCTTTTTGCTAATCCTTTGAACCCTTTATCATAAGTTCAGCCACCTGACATCCTCAAGCAGTCCTGATGAAAGGATGAGTATATATCCCTTTGACAGGAGCTGTCAAAGGGCATGGCAGGGGAGAGGGGGAGGGGGGCGCGCAAGGGGGTAAAGAGATGATTATCATTCAGAATAATGGCATAGTTACTGGGATTGTGGACTGGAGTGCAGCTAACTTGATATCAGACTATTAGGTAGAAGGGAATAAATACCTTAGGTTTGGGTGGGCAGCCATAAATCTATGTAGCATTGAGGGAATCTACTGTACAGCACATGCACATCTGCCATACTTGAATGCGGACAAATATGATTTTTTGGGCCGAGGTCAACTCATTCATTCTATGTTTTTTTTTTCTAAATAGATATTGCCAGAGCTTTCTTCTCACATCAACAGCCAATACCAGTGTGGGAACGCCATCTGCGAGCCAGCGCAGGATTCCCATGATGCAGAAGCAAAGATGCAGGTGCCTCAGTGCATTTCATGGGAAAGTAGGGTTGCTTTCTTTTCTCAAGTCTTTCCAGGCACTCCCAAGCTCTTGTTGGAGCTGTTCTGGCGTCTTCCCAATCATTCTTCTCCAAATGTCGGCGGTGCCTTGAGGAATAAACTCACTGTCTTCAAGTATTTTCAAAGCACAGACCACCCAGTCATTAGAGTTTTTATTATCATGAGTCTTTGGATCTGGTGTCTGCGCCTCCATGATCTTATCGGTGACTTCGGACCGCTGTTCAGGACTCAGACCGCCTTTGATTTTGCACATTCCCTTGGAATTTTCATCAACTTTTTTCTTGCCCATGAGATGCCAGGGCAAGTACGAATCACTCCCGACCGGATTATAAAACCGTGTGACTTGCATTAGGTCACCGGACTTGCATTTTGGTAGATGAATCATGATCCCCCACTGAGACGGAATTTCAGGCTCTACGTATCTGCAGTATACGTAAAGGGATATTTCGTATCCTTCACTTTCTCCTGACATGATTTGTGTTTGTTTCGCTGTTTATATAGTACTATTTAGCCGCAGTCCGCTGCATCATAATGCAATATGAGAAGAAAACTTACCTAGAAATCTGAATTCTGAAGAATAACACGGCACGTATATAAAAACTCAGGAACTTTCGGTAGCGGTGAAGCTGTCGTTGATTTCGATCCAAGGAGTTCTGATACGTGGACTGGAAAAGCACTCGAGAGCAGGCTGATCGAGCCATAATTTATAGACAAGTCCCTCCTTTGAACAGTCTGAGATGCCTCCTATGGCTTTTTGGCTTTTTTCCTAATCCTTTGAACTCTTTATCATAAGAGCTTCTGTCACCTTGAGGTTCCTCCAGTGGCTTTGCCAATCCTTTGAACTCTTTATGACAAGTTCAGCCACATGAGATCCTCAAACAGTCCTGATGAAAGGATGAGTATGAAAGGATGAGTATATATCCCTTTGATGGGAACTGGAATGAGGACCACGGATACGGGCATGTTAGAAACATCAAGAATGCAAAGGGGGGCGGAGGGAAGGGGAAGAGAGATAATCATTCAGAATAATGTCATAACTGGGATTGTGGACTGTGTGCGGCCGGCTATCAGAGTATTTAGTAGCAAGGGAATAAATACTTCAGGTTCAGGTGGGCAGACGCGGATCTATGTAGCATGGAGGGAATGTGCTGTACTGTACAGTCCCGTGCCAAAAGTCTTCGTCTACACCACCAAAATATATACAGTGTACAGTAGGTTGCCGAAATCTTGGTTACATCCCTGGGTCGCCTCTATTAGATCTGGGCTGACTTGGCTTTGTTTGCTTAGGTTCTGCTACCTATCATAATGCTTGATCACCTTTCAGAGCTCCAACATCACGTGGGTATAGAAGAACAGTCTACAAAGTCACTAGGGAGGGACTTTGGTGTAACGAGAACTTTTGCAAGATACTGCGTGTCTGCGCAATCAACCCATCAATTATGTTTCATCACCACACAACCATCTTAAGTTTTAATACGTTCAAAATTAGATATATTATATAGAAATGGATGTACGAATACATATCTTAATTTGAACTAAATATATGCAGATTTGCACTTATAAGCTTCTGTTAAGTTTAATATCTAAATTCTAGCTTTCTATTGTATTGGAGCGTTCTGCCGGGTAAGCCACCAGGTCCCACTATGGAGCCTAATCCTCGGCGATATACTCTTTTTTACATCATCTTTATTCATACATTCGACAAGTCTTCTTCTTCTTTGTGTGCCGATATGAGTTCTCTTTGGTAGGAGGAAATCCGACAGGTTCTCGCTGGGTATACGCCAGGCCAAGGTAGCCTTCAAACGCCCCTTTCCTTCCTTTTTTGCGCTCTTTATGTACAGTGGGGCCAAAGAAGTCATTGGACGATTTAGTCACGCGAGCTCCCTACTATGTAATACCGCCTTTTCCCTTCATTCTTTCTACCCAACTTTTATCCTTATACCCATCATGCCTAGTCATCCTAAAACCTCCCGTCGTGAGCATTCATCTGAGACTATTGCAGTCATTCTAAAGTTTCATGATCTAGGCTATTCCCTTGGTCAAATTAGCCGCGAAATCAATGTCCCTAAAAGCACCATTCATCATATCATTCATACCCGGGATCCTACCTCTAAGGATTATATGGAGCCTGCCAAACGCCCGGGCAGGCCTCCTAAGCTAAGTCTGCGTGCAGAACGAGCTCTTCTTCGCTATGTGGCTAAGAATCCCCGTGATACCCTTGCGGCATTGTCAACCCCTAGTAAATCAGGTCACCGTCTTCATCCTGATACCACACGGCGATATCTTGCTAAAAATAAAGTGTATGCATTCAAACCTCGTCGAAAGCCCTATCTATCCAAAAAGCATAAAAGAGATTGGCTAAGATGGGCCAAGGACCATGTCAAATGGTGAGTGGAAGATTGGAAGAAAGTGATCTTTTCGGACGAATCGACATTTGAACTTGGACCCGACCTTTCATCTTTATATGTTCGGCGACCACAGGGCAAAGCATATGAATCTCGATATCTTCTTCCTACTTTCAAGTCCGGATGACAATCCATTGGTGCTTGGGGGTGTATCAACTATCAATTCAAGGGTTTGTTAATTGTTTTCAACAAGGGGGAGCACATGAATGGACCCATCTATTGCAATCGGATTTTGAAGCGTTTTGCCTTACCGTTTTATAAGAAGGTCCGAAGGGAATTTGGTGAGGCAATATGGCAGGATGACGGAGCCAAATACCATACTTCCAAAGAGGTGAAGAAGTGGCAAGAAGATCATAGGATGACTCGAATGGAATGGCCTGCACAATCCCCTGATCTGAATCCCATTGAAAATCTATGGCATATCATCAAGAGGAAGATCTGTAGACGACGTCATAGAATTCAATCCCTTGATGAATTAGCCGAGATCATTATCAAAGAATGGGACCAGATTAGTATGGATGAAGTTAGGAAGATTATAGGGAGTATGGGGAAACGCTGCCGCGCCTGTGAGAAGGCAAGAGGGGGATCCACTAAATACTGATCTATATATTAATGGCATGATCTGACTAGTCATATATTGAAGTTTGAAGTCAAATGGTCTAATATTGGGTCAGTTATGAGCATTGGTATGAAGGGGTTATGTAGCGCCTCGCTTAGGAATCATAGCGCTGTCCAATGACTTCCTCGGCCCCACTGTACATATATACTTGATATCGAATTGACATTCTTCTTGATCTACTCCCTTCCTGGTCGTTACGTGGCCTCTCTCCCGGCCTAATTCCTTCTCTCCTTCGGCTAGCCTGCCTTTGCAGAGGGTTTGCCGATTAAGGCAGTTCACTATAAAACTAGCATATTTCGGATCATATTTTCTCAACAGAATTATATTGCAAGAGTATTATTAAAATATACCTATAGATAGAGGACTGAATGTTATAGCCGGAGTTGGCATAAAGGAGGGGTATGTCATACAAAGGTCATGTGACATGGATCAAAATGATCCATCTGCCATCTTGATCCAACAAGGCCTATGATCCAACACCCTGAATGATCCAAACAACCCACCGATCCAGACAGGCAGGCATGTATATAATGACGCTCCTTTCAGACAGACTTCGACCCTTGTGGTCGACTCACATAGCAATCCGGCATATAGGCGTTGCTAGTAACACGGGTCTATTCTTACTGTTATATTGCTCACCCCCTCGTTTTCTGTCTTCAAGATAAACCAAACGACCCCTTTGGTCTAGTCACCTAGGCCTGTCGTTACAGTTAAATGTGCCCCTAAGACTCGTAGTTCTTTATTAATAAATTATCTTTTTAGATAGGGAATTGATTTAGGTATCTTTTAAGAGTATTTTTTTAATTCCTACAAATATGACTTATTTTTTAAGCGCGTTACCGCACCTAATAGGCGCCTTCAGTTAGGGCATAGCCCCGATCACGTGATACGCATGTAATACAATAGGTACCTCCCTTCGGGCTGCCTACTAGGCTCCAGTGTTCAGTTGGCTACTAATCCAACCCCTCTTATCCCCTTGCTGCCGAAATTGTGACACCTTGAAGGCTATTTGAAAAATAGTGAGACTCTTCTTGGTGGTAATTTTTGTAATTCCCTGGTATCATGACCTAGTCCCTATAGTATAATTATGTTGCGAAAAGAAGCTCTGAAATGTGCTAGTTTTGCGGGAAAATGGGGGTTGTTTTCAGAGACTTTCTGTTACAACACAAAGCGGAAGGACTAACAGAGAGGGGGTCGTCATGTGACACCAGGGGATCCTCTATGATCCAACTCCATGATCCAACCCCGCGATCCAAGACTACGATCCTGACCTACGATCTCGGAGGACGATCCAGGCAAGGCATCATGTATATAATGGCACTCGTTCTAGATAGATTCGGACCCTCGTGGTCAACTCATGCAGCGATAGGACACCCTAAGATAGCAATAGCACCTCGTTACTCATCCATATCTGACGCCCTTGTCTGTCTTCAAGATAAACCCTACGACTATCAAACCACTCTAGGCCTGTCGTTACACTTTCGAACTAGTACTGTACATATGCATCTGCTATACTTGAAAGTGGGCAAATAAGATTTCTGGGCCGAGGTCAACTCATTCATTCCATGATGTGGTCTACACAGATTTTCTTTTTTTTTTTCTTTTTTTTAAATAGATATTGCCAGAGTTGTCCTCTCACACCGATAGCCAATACCAGTATGGGAATGCTATCTGTGAACCAGCGCAGGATGCCCGTGATGCCAAAGCCAAGATGCAGGCGCCTCAGTGCCTTTCATGGGTCATGATCCTTTATCCTTTTTTTCCTTTATCAAATCCGCCCAGGCATCTCCGGCCTTTTTCTTGATCTCCTGTACCGATTTTCCACGCAGTCCTTCCCAAATTTCGGCGGTGTCCTCAGGAACAAGCTTTTTGTTACCGTCACCATCCGTGTCCATAAGTGTGAGCAAAACATTGATCACCCAGTCTTGGCAGTTCTTTTTACCGTCCTTTGGTGCCTTCTCATTTTTCATAACTTGGACGGCTTTGGACCGCTCTGTCGGAGTCAGATTTGCGATTTTGCACTTTCCCACGGAGTGATTAGATGGTAACACCACTTCACGAGTTTCAAATTGGAACAACCAACGCTTGTTTTTATCAGGCAGCTCGACATGGAGGAGCTCACCCCAAGTGTTTGGTGGTTGATGAATAATGAACCCCCAGTGAGATTCATCATCAGGGTCTGTTCTATCACGGAATATTCCAATGGAGAGCTCAAAGGTCTTTGTGGCCATAGTTTTGTTGGTTTCACTGTTTATGCCATTGAGCCGAAGTCCGCTGCATCATAATGCAATATGAGGGGAAAAAACTTGCCTTAAAATAATCAACACTGAATTCTGAAGAAATGTAACGCAGCACGTGTAAATTCAGGAACTTCGGGAGACTGTTGACTGACTCGAACGTGTGGACTAGAAAAGTACTTGAGAAGACTACTTGAGCCATGATTTATAGATACTTCCTTCCTTTGGACAACGTAAGATTCTTCCAAAGGCTTTTTACTAATCTTTTGAACCCTTTATAATAAGTGCTTCTGCCACCTGAGATCCTCAGACAGTCCTGATAAAGGGAATGAGTGTGTATCGCATTGAACGGAGCTGGATGAGGACCACAGATATGAGCATATCAAACCCTGCGGTGGACCTATACGGGCAGTTTAGTCAATGAGTTGATCTGATCTGAGACCGCCCCCTCCTCCTCACTCATTCAACAAATTCCGTGTGCTTTGTGGGATCAATCACCTTTGAAGAAAAGACTTCCTTTTTATAACACATATTTCTTGCTCCCTCGACGTTGGATAATTGATTTGCTCAGATATCAGATGGCGTTTTCACAATGGCGCCACTATATTAATATATAAAGCAAATGGGCTCGATTGATAATCGACGACTTCCGGTAGCAGGTATCAAGTCATCATAACATAATCCATCGATCAAAGTCGTGTTTCAAAATAATTCACGGCTTCGTGATAAAATGATGAATGGGGGTACTCGTGTAACTTTAAAAAAAACTTCTTCATAACTTGGGGGCGGTCCGATGAAACAAGCAAAGCAAACAAGTTCAGGCAGGGAATATTTGCGCGATATGCCGACAAATCACCGAGCACCTCGATGCGCCACGGGAAGGAAGGGCGTGGATATATCCATAGCCGCCAACAGATGTTTCTATGTTGTTTAAAAGATGTCTCGTTGCTTTTTTTTTCTTTTTTTCACGCTTTCGAGTTTATCTAATAATAATTATGCTCTTAATTTAGCATAAAGCTTATACTTTTATTACGTCGACCTTGGCAACCTCGGGAAGGTGGAAGAAACGGTGAGGGAAGAGACATATTTGCAGAAATGAAATTTTTGAAGTTGGACTACTTTCGGCGTCAAAAAATATATTTGAATAATGAAGCTACTGTCGCATGCAATGAATTTTTTTCTGTTCAAGCTCAAGTTAGGGTAAGGTACAGTAGATTAAGCCAGACCAGGTCGGGAGATCAGGGTAGTTATCGCAGATCTCCGCCCCGGAATCCCCACATCTGTGTAGCCCTAAGTTTGTATATTCAGAGACTAAAACAAAGTTGCCTATTACCTAAGAATTACCATACCTCATCCATATGAAACCGTTTGACATAGACACGGGGATGTAAGTGAATAAGATAAATGAACGAACAGACAGATCAAGTACCTGAAGGATCCATTCTCCCAAAAAGGAAAATAAGGATATTCCAGCACAACACAGTTCAAATTCCGCCTAAAAGCCTGGATTATCCATTTGCAGCGATACCATAGGTACTACATGCTCGAAGGAATGAATAAAAAGGAATGGAATAAAAGCAATGGGTCCGAAGAAAAGATAAAAAAGATAATTAAAGAAAGAAAGTTAATAAGCCAGAGTTGAAAGTCAGTCGCCGGTTCTACTGACTCCGCGTTCGGACCCGAATCCGAATCCACGTCGAATCCACAACCCACACCGTCGTCATTTGGGCTGTATTTGAAACAGGCGTCCTCTTATATCATCTCTTTCTCACAACCAGCGGGCGAAGAAATGGTCCGAAGTGTATCTTGTCTTAGTGCTATACCAAGAATTGGATCAGCAGATTGACATCTTCGGGCCTTTTTTAATAAATAAAAGAAGGGAAAAAAAAGAAAAGAGTGTGTATGTAGGTGTAGATAGGTATATGCATACTCCGCAGCTAGCACACTTGCACCCGTCGCAGCCGCCGGAGCAGGAGGTAGAGCAGGCGTTGCAGGAGCAGGGCGTCATTTTGCTTTTTTGCTTTTTTTCTTTGTTCTGATTTGGACTGATTTGATATGGAGGTTGAAGGAGGACCAGGAAAAGGCGGTGGTGATAAAAGTGTGTGTGGTACAGGTAGGTAGGTAGTTGAATTGATGATCTGTTTCTATTTTCGTCTGTTTCGTTAGCTTGATTTGATGCATTGTTGATCATATATATAGATGCATTGCATACATTAGATTAAGTAGTTAGTATCTGGATCTTCTTATCTTTTAAAAAAGAATAGTTTGAGTTCAGCTTTCTGTGCTTGTGTGTCGAGCATTGATCTAGGTTAGGAACTTTGGGTAGGTATCCAAAAGAAATAAGAAGATCCAGAACGCATAAGCCTCTCCGTGCAGCTTAATATAAACTCTCTCTCGATCTCTTTCTTCTCTTCCTCGCATCCATCGATCCATATGACCCCCTGCTCCCTCATCTATCATCTGTCCGGGTAGGTAGGTAGGTCACAAGGCCAGCCACCTGCAGTCACCCCTAAGGAGATGGTGGAGAACGAAAGATGCACACAGCTCGAGAGGTCCGAGCTTCCACCCATCATCCATCGTCCATCCACCACCCATTAATCCAAACAGAGAGAAGAGATCTAACAAGGATAGGATCGGGCGGGATAAGATGGGATGGGATACAACAGCAAAGCCCGTGCGCGCGCACAAGAGAGAGGAGGACGACTGTCTCATAGGTAGGTCGGACCTACCGTCGTGAGGGTTCATCCCTGTATTTACGCGCGGGGCCAAAGATGCATGCATTCATGCTTGGCTGCTGTCCCACCAACATGGATGAACACGATTCGAGGCGATACGCGGATGATCAATCGTCAGTGCCCTTCCTTCTATTCCAATCCTTCGTATCCAATCCAATGGATCTGGGCCGGAAAAGGCGGGAAAGAAATCTTGGAAAAGACGTGGCGTTCGTCTAGACCTACCTACTCACCTACCTATTTATTAGGGTAGATGGGTGAGCATGGATTGGGTGCTATGGAGATTAGTAGGTGAGTGCCATGTCTATGTGTTTGCTTTTTTTTTTCACATGTCGACTGTGTTGGAGTCTGCAGGATAGAGGAAACGCGGCAGCACGATATTATCCATCCATTGAGAAAGAACGAAATTAAAGCCATTGCGGATGGTGTTCAATTGATCAGGGTTTATAGTAGTGAATACTGGTTGCAGGGTGGGTGCCTGGAGTAGTTGAGTATTTGCTGATACGAGAGCTAGGGCCTTTGATTCTGCAGAACGAATTGCTGAGCGAATCCGTGAGCATAAACGAACTCTCCATTCGCCGGAGCAACCAATGGATATTAATAATACAGCGTTCCGAATCCAGGATATTAACGTCTACATGGATATGTATCATCATTCCAAACCCGTCTGGAAACACGATAACAACATGAAGCAAGCGCAAGCGGGAAATGCCATACCATGCGATGCAAATGCTATATGCTACGACGAAATGAGCTTATAGCTCCCTCCACTCACAATCTCCAGCTTCCCCTTCGCAACCATGCCGGCCAGAAACTCCCTCAGCTCCTCATTGCTGAACGGAAACCCGCCGGGAACCGCGATCTTCAGCATCATCACGATCCGCTGCAGCGGCAGCGCGCCCTGGTTCGTCAACATGCCCACGATGAACTGCCAGTAGAGCTTCATCTTCTCCATCTGAGCCGCGTCGGCGGATTCCTTCGCTGCTGCCGCCGCCGCTGCGTCCGCCTCGGCGGCCGCGCTGGCGGCTCCGGCCGAGGAAGCGCCGGCGTTGTCCGCGTCGTCGGCGCCTCCATCGCCATCTTCTTCCTCATTTGGCAGAACTTCGAGGACGCGGAATGTGTCGCGCTTGGTTTCCGTGAGGATCCGTTTGCTCACCCAGAACAGGCACGCGCTGCGGACGAGGGATGCGGACATCTCGAGCTGCTGAGAGAGCTCGGTGACAGTTTTCGTCACGGGGGTGGAGTCGTCGTTATTGGGCGACTGGAAGGCATATATGACCGTAGCTTGCCAGGTGGTCACCTCATCCACGAATACGCGATCTTCGAGATCCAGCTCGACGGTGACTTGACCTAGTCCGTTGAGCCAAGTGAGCTTGCGGGACTGTTTGAGCGCTTCAAAGCCAGCAGCGTAACGCTGCTGCAATTCCGAAATTTCGTCTGGGACTTTGAAAGCCTGCTCTTGCAGATTCGGCCAGAAGAAACGCGAAACGATTTTGGCGTGCAGTTGTGGCATCTCCTCAGACGGGCCCGCAGCCTTCCCTCTCTGGTCGGGAGTAACGGGGAAGCGCGGAGAGGGCTCTCTTCGTGCCAACCCCTGATCGCTTCTGACGACTGCGTCAATCCTCTTCGAGTCGAGGACGTCCCGCAACATGACCTCACAAGCTTGCAGGGCCGAATCGCCGAAACGGACCTTCAGCAGCTCCAGGACAGACATCTCCTGTTCGAAGTCCGCGCGTTTCTTGAGCAGACGTTCTGCGAGCGTATTCTGCAGTTCCTTCACGAAGGTCTCTTTCGATTCAAACAAGCTAACGAGGCTGCCAATGACATCTGAATTCTTCGACTTTCTGAAGTCCGGTGCAGCGTCGATCGGATCCGGCATCCAGTTCATGTCGTCCCAGTCCAGCTCTCCAGAATCATGTTGGAGGGATGCCGCATGAGCCTTGGCCAGTTCAGCGGACAGTTCGACCAGAGTTTCGCCACCGGGGGGAAGCGGCTGGCCGTCCGCATCCACGGTATCTGCCAGAAGCCCAGCAACAATGACCTTTATGGTATCATCACGATCTCTCAGATATCTCCGGATCGGCCGAGCGACCCTATCCAAGATCACGCCTTTCGGATCGAGAAGGTTGAAGGCTCGGATGATCGAAATGTAAAGCTGGAGGATCTCGACCGTCGAAGCACCCGGATGCAACAAACGCTGATTGAGCATGGTTATGAACGAGTTTGCCACGTAGAATCGAGCAGCGGGATGAGTCGTGAAGTGCTTCAGGTCTTCGATTACTCCCGTGCTTGCTGGCCACTCGACAATCACATCGAAGAGCTCACTGGTCCGCAGTACGCCCAGACGAGCGATGCCAATCTCCTGCCACTTCTCAACATCACTCAGGCTGACATCCAGATGATCGTCCGGCTTCGATTCGGAGTCAGAGTCTTTGAGAATGGACAGGACCTCCACCACAAGGCGAGCAAAGAGGTTCTCTATCCAATGTCGTAGGTGCTGCATGACCAGAGATGGAGCCTCCCACTGGCCGGCATAGGCGGCTCTGACGAACTCCGTCATCATGTTATTCATCACGACAGCAAAGACTTTCTGCGCCCTGTTTCCACCAAGGCCCACTGCCTGTAGATTCTCGAGCAGAGACAGCAGACGCTCCCGGGCCGCGGTGACCTGCGCATCTTCTCCCTCCGTCATCATCTGGTTCCGAGCTTCTTCAGAAGTCTCTTCTCTCCAGAGCCTGTACGAGGTGGAATATCTTCTGTCGATATCCATGCCATCCTCGCCCACTTCAGACTCCCTTTCCTCACTTGCAATGTCGACTCCCAGAATGACAAATGCCTCCTTCGTGAGCTCCTTGAGCAGCAACTCCGAAGTCCTCGACCAGGGCAACGAATAGGCGACGGCGGCATGAAAGCCCCGTCGGAACTTGATAAACGTTGCCTCCTGCTCCGCCGTATCCAGCAGCGGCAGCACAAAGTTCACAAACGGCGTGAAATATATCTTCCGCGCCAGTTGAAGGCAGCGGACGTACCTGTGTAGCAGGCCCTCTTCGTCCGGCTCATCTAGTAGCTTTCGTAAAAGTTCAGTCAATAACCAAAATAAGCTTCACAAAAGCAAATTGATAACACGCACCTTAATCAAACCCCCTCTAAAATTCTTGAGAAAATGCCTTTGCATCTCGTTCCCGTACCACTCGATCAGATCGTACTCTTTCGATCCCAATCCAAACCCTGCACCAGCACTAGCACCAGAACCAAAACCAACGGCACTGGCACGTAAACTGCTCCTCCTCCTCATCCTCTCACGCAATGAAGACGACGACGAAGTCAAGATATACGCCAACGCATCACCCGTCTCTCTGTCCGGCGGATCGTACACGCCCCACTGTCTGAGGAATTGCTCCTCATCTACTTCCCCATTTTCATCTTTATCTGCAGCTGCTGCAGCCAGCTCCGCGAACCCCCGATCTTCAATCGAGAGGTAGTTCGTCGCGGCGCGCCAGGCCTGGTCCCAGATGGAGAGCTCCTGCTCTGACGGTTCATCTTCATCTTCGTCTTCCTGATGCTGATGCTGGTGGCCCGCCACAGAAGAAGAAGGAGAGAAGCCAAAAACGGGCGTTGCAGGCGCGGTTGGCGCGTCTTTGCTGAAGTTGAAGTTGGGGGTGGGGTTGAACGCCGCGGGGCCGAAGACCGAGTCGAAGATGCGCCTGGCGCGGGATGCGCTGGGGGCGTTGGGGAACATTGTTTTTTTTTTCTTGTCTTGATTTGTTTTGGCTTGTTCGTTTGTAGTTCGTTTGTTGTCTGTTTGTTTCAAGTCGAGTTGACTTGCAGCTTCCGACTTGATCCAAGTCAAATCAAATCAGATCAAGCTTTCCCCTATTGGAGGCATGGTGTTCCCATTCACACACTCTCAGTCCTGTTTCTTTTCTTTTCTTTTCTTTTTTTGATACAATTGTTGAGATAGAATGTTGATGGTACTACAGCCCTAGGTGGCGCCAACTGGACACGGGATACGTTGTTCCTCGTGTCGTCTGTTCCCTTTTTGATGTTGTCGCGCAGCTGCATTGATTTCCGAGTATCGCGAGTGCCAAGACATGTCAATGTCACGTGATCCGTGGGTGGGTACTAAGCAGGCGCGGTGTGGCCGAGCTCTCGCCCGGGCAGGAAAACATCAGCAGAAAAGTATTAATTAGGAACAGTGGAAGTTCTATTATTAGCTTAGAGATGATCCTAATGCATATCTACATTCAGCATTATGCATACATGTGAGGTTAAGTCTCTAGGTTAGGTAGGTGTAGGTCTAAGTTAGGTAGGTATCGATTCGCGAAGCCATGATCGTCGGGCATCTATCGGGTATCGTTGAACCAGGTAGGTAACCCCCGCCGGCGCCTGCTCCCAGATTCCGAATCAGGAATGAACAAAACAGGAAAAAACCCACAAAACTCTAGAACTCCCGTAGATATACCTAATATAGTGGATATATATATAATAGAATATGCATGGCATGCCAAATATAAACATTCTCGGGCGGCATGTTTCTTCTTCTCAGCGTCTCTGATCGTCGTGAAGCACACATGGAAGTCACGCACGCAAGAGATACGAATCGAGGGCTTTTTTCATGAAGCCTTGTCGTCCACCTTTTCCCACTCACTGTCCGTGCTGATGTACCCGGAGCCGTCTCCTATGCTGCGGCGCTTCCTGAACCCATCGTCCCCGGGCGAGAGCTGCTGTGGCTGCAGAGTAGTGACGGTTGCCTCGACGGGTCTGGCAGCAGCAGACGTCGCAGCGGCGGCAGGAGCAGGAGCAGGGGCAGCAGGGGCAGCAGAAACCCTGGACCTCTCTCCTCCATCGAGGCTCTCCGTCTCCGTCTCACTTTCGTCGGTGCTCTCGGCGGCACCGGTGGTGCTCGACTCGTCTCCAGCAGTATCAGCAGCAGCAGCAGCAGCCGTCTGTTTGCTCTTCTCCGCAAGCAGCTTCTCCCGCTGCCTCTCCTTCTCCTCCTCGCGGGCCTGCGTCTCCCGGACTTCCCTTGCGAACCAGTTGATCGACCACCACAGCGCACCGCACAGGAAGGATAGGACGACGAAGTGGATGCTGTAGGTGGCCAGGAGCAGCGCGAAGAGGAGGACCTGGAGCGCGGCGAAGGTAGCGTTTGTCGCGACGAGGAGGGTCGGAGTAGGACCGGGCGTGAAGATGCTAGACCAGACACCCTCCACAAAGGACGCCATAATTATAATATTATTGATTCCCAATTCTCTTCAGGGGACGACGTCGCTGGTCAAGAGGTGTTTTCGCGAGACTGGTGACAGAGTACTGCGGTGTTGAGAGGTTCGGTGTCGGAAACCGGTTTCCGTCGCCAGGCAACCCGACGGCGATAGAAAAGGGGGCTCGTTGGCCTGCAAAACGGTCCGGGGGGGACCTTGCTTGGTCGTTCAGCGCGGAGAAGGATGCGGAGGGCTTGCAGAAACCGGTAAGCTCCAGACAGAGGTGAAAGGGGAGGTTGCTGACGCGGGGGAGGTCGGAAATCGACTGGAGACGGAGCGGCTATCGGGTTTTGGATAGAGCCTGGGGGTGGAGCACGGCGGCAACTGGAGCAAACCTTCTCCAGACGGTGCAGGGGCCGGCGTGTAGATCCAGATGAACGAACCTTGACCCCGTGGGGAAGACGGGAACACGGGGAAAGCTCGTGGTGGGATGTGGTGGTGAAGATACAACTGCCAGGATGTCTCTTGGACAGCGGTCTAGTTGTCGGCGTCACACAGCGCGGGGCTGCCAGCGCTGGCACGGCCAACCTCACCGCCCTCGCCCGCCAGATGGCCCTCAGCAGACATCGCCTGATGCCTCATTGATGCCTGAGGCAGAAACTGGATGCCTGGCCGGATGCCTGCGCGCGCCACCCGCCGCCAAGCTCGCCCAAGCATTGCTCGCCGCAGCCACGCTCTCCTGACCCGACCCGGGCGTTGGCTGCGCTGCGCGGGAGGCGCGCCGCCAAAGGGCTTGTCCCGTGTCTTGTGCTCAGCATCAGGAGACATCACCGCGCACATCTCGGATGCAGACCGGCGTTCTCTGTCTTGCCTCCATCTTGGCCCCATCCCTTTGATTACGACAATCCTCCTTTGGCTGATGATGAACGCCAAGGCTCTCGGGGAGGCTCCGTCGCATCCATCCTTGCTGCAGTCCAATTGCCGGCCTCTGCGGGTGAGTCCTTAGCAGGCGCTAATAATTAGGAGATCCCCGCATTGTCTGTGCTGATCCCCAGTGAGATTGCAGCCGGCGCTCTTCTAGTTACCCCGAGAGGCATGGGGTCGACTCTTGAGTTGCAGGACGAGCACGGAATGTTTCCAGTCACGATGGCATCGAGAGCAGGTCAATTGCCTCGTTAACAGGCAAAAAAAAAAAAAGAGTGGAGACGGTGGCATGGATCGCTAATCAGCACAACGCCGCAATTTTTTCTGTCTGCAGAGGGCAACCCTGCCTGCACGTGCTCGTTCCCGCGCTCGACTACCCGCCTGGGCAAGTCTGCGAATGAAAATTGTGCGCCGTGACGTAGTGTCTGCGACGCTGCAGTCTGCTTTCATCATCGCCAATTATGATGCTCGTCAGATCGCCGCACTGCGCTCAGCTTCTAGCACCTTCTGACATCCCGTCCGGATGAGGTCCATCTTAGCTCCTCCGAGCGCGAGACGGGAGCATCCCGAATCGACCCTGGAGAGCTAATTGCCCGGTTGCCGGCCAAGCTCCCGGCCCACCCTCGCCACTATCCAGACAACCCAGGCTTTCTATTCGATCTCGCGGCGACGCGCTCGACCGTGGGACGACCTCCTCTGCCCGCTCGGGTAGGCGGTCGACCCGGCGTCAGCCTCTCCTCGAGTTTCACCTGGATGGGACTGCTCTTTTCAGCTTTCCGCGGAGCTCCTTGATCCGTGTCTGCCATCTCAGCGAATCACTCTCGGCCTGGCCCTCGTGGATCCCCCCGGAGGGGTTTTGTCAAAGTGATAAGAGAGGCACGGATGAGGCTATATAATCTCCCTACCCGTCCTCCTGGTGGTTGTCTGCTTCAGTCCCTGTCTTGTCTCTCATCGATATATTGATCATCCGTTAACCCTGCCACCCTCTCAGAGCATGGCAGACAAGGTTCAAGCAAAGGATGAGGAGGCCCCTCGCACCTCCTCCATCCAAGGATTCAGTCACCATGCGGAAGCGGTCTTTGGCAGAGAGACATACGGGCCACCAGGCCTCCGCGGCCTCATCGCCAACCCTTATGTATTCCTCTGCGCGGCGTGCTCCACCATTGGAGGTCTGCTGTTTGGCTACGACCAAGGCGTTGTCTCTGTAATCCTTGTCATGCCTCAGTTCACCGACAAGTTCCCTCGAATCGCAGATGGTGTCGCGGGTTCGGGCTTCTGGAAGGGTCTGATGACGGCGATGATCGAGCTGGGAGCCTTGCTTGGGGCGCTCAACCAGGGTTGGATTGCGGACAAGATCTCCCGGAGGTACTCGATCATCGTCGCCGTGATCGTCTTCACCATCGGCTCGGTTTTGCAGACTGCCGCCGTGGACTACGCCATGCTGACGGTTGCCCGACTGATTGGAGGCATGGGGATCGGAATGCTCAGCATGGTGGCTCCTCTCTATATCTCAGAAATAAGTCCTCCTGAGTCTCGCGGCACTCTCTTGGTCCTGGAGGAGTTCTGTATTGTCTCGGGCATTGTAATCGCATTCTGGATCACGTACGGCACTCGTTTCATCGCCGGAGAGTGGTCCTGGAGGCTTCCGTTCCTGCTGCAGATGATCCCTGGTTTCATCCTTATCGGAGGTGTCTCTGTGCTGCCCTTCTCACCGAGATGGCTTGCATCCAAGGGACGGAATGAGGAGGCGCTTGTGAGTCTTACGAAACTGCGAAGACTGCCGGCCTCCGATAAACGGGTGTATCAGGAATATCTGGATATCCGGGCTGAAGTTCAGTTCCACAAAGAAATTAGTGCCGAGAGACACCCTACTCTGCAGGGCAGCGATGCGAAGAGTGCTATTCTTCTGGAGCTCGCCTCTTGGACAGATTGTTTCAAGCGGGGCTGCTGGCGGAGGACTCATATCGGTATGGGGATCATGTTTTTCCAGCAGGTCAGTCTTCACTCCTTGCGTCGTTCCGTGGAGACTGGCTGACACCTTGCAAACAGTTCGTTGGCATCAATGCGCTTATTTACTACTCGCCCACTCTTTTCCAGACCATGGGACTGGATTATGACATGCAATTGATCATGTCCGGCGTTCTCAATGTGACCCAGCTAGTTGGTGTGGCCAGCAGCGTATGGACTATGGATACGCTGGGCAGACGCTTCCTGCTCCTAACGGGATCGGTTCTCATGACGATATCCCATGTCATCATCGCCGTTCTGGTCGGTCTGTTCGACGAGAACTGGCCAGCCCACCACGCAGAGGGTTGGACCAGTGTCGCTTTCCTCTTCTTCTACATGTTGAGTTTCGGAGCCTCCTGGGGACCTGTCCCATGGGCAATGCCATCCGGTAAGTTCCCGTGCCAAATATACCCCCCGTTGAAGTCGTTTGTTGATGGTTTTTGCAGAGATTTTCCCGTCCTCTCTTCGTGCAAAGGGAGTGGCGCTGTCGACCTGCTCAAACTGGCTCAACAACTTCATCATTGTGAGTCTCCTGCCCCGCTCCATTGCAGCGCCTCGCATTTACAGGTCAAAATGCTTACAAATAATAGGGTCTCATCACCCCGCCCCTTGTCCAGCAGACTGGCTACGGTGCTTACGTCTTCTTCGCCGTCTTTTGCCTTCTGTCGTTCGTCTGGACGTTCTTCTTCGTTCCTGAGACAAGCGGGCGGACTCTCGAACAGATGGACCACTTGTTCAAGGACAACTCCAGCGAGGCTGAGGAGGCTCGCAGAAAGGCCATCGAGGCAGAGCTGCTGCGGAGGGAGACTGAGTCTGTTGAGTCCGTCTAAGTGGTCGGACATGTGATGACCGGGGAGCAACGGATTCTCCAGACTAAGGAGAAAATGAGTGTCCATGATTTCTTTCTATCTTCAGCGGTACGTCGAGCTCGACCGTTCCTCCCCTGGCGGATGGCAATCCTCTCCGCTCCGCATTCGCTTCGGAACCTTACGGCAAACGTCGGTTCCCCGCCTCACTCACCTCAGCTCGGCATGTTGTACATGACCATGCAGACATGACTTCCTTTCCTCATTCCTTTGGCGTCGATCCGCCAACTGTCTCTACCTTTTATTCCTTTTTTGCCCAAACCAAGTATGTATGGAGCTCGGTCCTTGAAACCGGATGAGAACGGGTTTTCTACTCAAAAGACAGGAACAGACATCGATTTAACCAAAGAAAGGGAAAACAAGAACGTTGCAAGGAGGAACGAACATTTCTGTGATGACGATGGCAGCTCTTGCATGTGTTTGCGGAGGAAATGAATGGACGGTGGAAAGGAAGAACAAGGGACTCGGTAAGGGCTCATTCCAAAACGCGTCGAGACGTGCGATTACGCTATCCGCAGGAAATATCGTGTGGGATGATGGTTATGTTGACCCAATATCCTCCGGGACGAGCCCGGAGGGATGCTGCACAGCTTTCTCTCTAAACTCCTGACTGACAGGGTCAGTCGGAGTCAAGGGATATCAACGAGTAAATATTGTAAGGATAAGGAAATCTTGTACTGTAGATATGATGACGATAAAAAAATATAGGGAAAAAAGGTTAAAAACTAGAAAATTGGCTCATGAAAAAGATTTCTTCCTCTATGTAAGTCCACCACATGGCGTGGCGGTATGAGATGATCGAGCGTCTGCCCTGCCCTGCGCAGCAGGGACGGGTGAAGCTTGAAATTATATTTTATTATGATAGCCGTCTACAGGAAGACTCCATCAGGAGCTTTCGCAGAGGGGGCCTCTTGTATGCCCTTGTGTAATTACCTGCGGTCAAATAAGGCGTGGCACGGGCAGAAGAGGTCCCGACCCGCATCTGAACCGGGCGCAAGAGAATACTCGTATTGGACTTCAACTTATCTTCATCTTAGACGCTACACATTGAAGCTATAAGGTATATATTCAAGTTTTGAAAGAAGATGGGGATAAGGATGAGATCAGACAATGTTTGTATTGTAGTGGACAAGCTGCACAGTGCAGTACACAGTAAGAGAGTTTAGTTTCGGTAAGTTGTATGTTTCAATTCAAATCCCTGGCTAGGTAGGTGGGTAGCTGCTGTGTAACCTGTTGCAATGACAAAGTACACAGTAGTTACTTAGTAGACTATCTAGTTGTATAGAGTACTTTTTTTGACTAGATAGGTTAGGTAGATTAGGACGTTTCTCCGCTACTCAGTTGCAGAGTCTACTACTACAGTGTATGTAATGTACACGTACACGTACACTGTGCTGGCGATGATCTATTTATCTGTTTGTTTCTTTGACAATTAATTGCTTAGATTGTGCCGAGTTTGATTTGAGTTCCTGACTGAGGTCCGGTCACTGAACAGGTTCTGTACCTTGGTCTGTGATTACTAAATTCAACCGACAAGGTAGCCACAGCTATACAGTTAGTAAACTAAGAGCTATTATATTAATACTCCTGGATTGTAATTTATAAATTGCCTTTTTATAATCAATCATGATGTTTATTACCAATCAATCAATCACCCTCAAACTCAAAGGGCCTTCCAAGGGGCTTTTTTGTTTATTTCAAATACCACTCACTCCTATATTGGGGGACTAGAAAGGGTCGCTGATTCAGTTGCATATACGGAGTATGCCTCGCTGTGGCTTTACAGTAAAGATGGGATGTATGTACATACTCTGAATTCTCCAATTTAGGTTAACTTGGAGTAGGGTTAGCGATGTCTCCTTGGCTGCGGATAATTGTTAACTGATCCTGCGGCTGATCATTATCATTGTCTAAGCCCGAATTGGTACGTAGTAAGGCACGCGTAGATTACAGGTGCTGCTTAGCTATGCAGGGTGTGTTCTTATTATATGTTGTTGGGAGTTGGGTTGGGTTGGTGTTCTTGGGATCATTGCGTCATGCATTATTATAGTCCCTACCACCTGGTAAATGCTGCCTAGATACTAGGTAGTAGGTATGTACCTTCAGCCCCGGAGTCTGGATACCACCGCCTCGTGGCGTAGTCACTTCGTACTGCCGCTGACCTGAACGTGGAGATGTTGGAAAATGGAATATGTTGCGTGCACGTGTCGCCTGCATAAGCGAGCCCGCGAATCAACGATCAATTGAGAACGTAGCATGCAGCATTATTACCAAGCCAGCTTGACTTGTCCACATTCCCCTTGACAGCCGCACCTTACATGTGGTGGTGGGAGGCTGTGGCAAGCCATCCCTGATATCAACTCAACTTGGCTCCCAAGGTTCTTACCGTTCAGAGGCATTTATCTTAATCGCTCGTTCTCCACTCTGTGCTGTCACCATTTATTCTGAGTCTAATCACGGATCTCTCCCCGAGTTCCCGCGACGGCGCTTGCTTCGGTCGGTGAATTCTCCAACTCTCCAGTCCAAGCATGTTAGCTTTAGACGCACCCGCCATCTTGGTTCTTCGTTAGCTTTACCCCGGTTCCCGGAGCCGGGGCCAAATATGAGGATGAATCGTACGAAATAATACGGAGTCAACTGCGAGTGGTCATCTCGGAAAGGCTCTTAGATAATACATGTCTATTATGTACGTTCTTTGCTGCGTCAGTCGTGCCAAGCTCGGATATACAGTCAAATTCACTAATGATGCGGGATAGCTGGACTTATCATAACGCGAACATGTACACCGTACCTCTCTCTTACTACGCAGCCACGGCGTGCCATGAACCATCACGACTGAGACAAGCTTGGCCCCCAAAGGTGCTGTCGTATAGTTGACTCTTCGGGACTGGACTCGAACTGTGCTCGGGCTAACAGCCCCCGGAGCTTCCGCCAGCGAACAGCTGAGGCGTGTTTTGTAGACGTCAGGCCCGACAGGCTGTTTTCCTTTTGACCATACCGCCCTTTGGGTTTCCCGCTGCCCGATTCTGGTCGGACACATGTCGTGCCCCGAGATGGACACCACTGTCTATCTGCGGATCCGGATCTACGATAAGTCCGCACACACATGGCCTAAAGCCAACGCACGCAGCGGCACGGGAAGCCTTTATTGGGACCGTTCCTGCACTGGTCCTTGCCGTCATCAGGTCCCCTATGACTGTCGAAGAATCTCAGGAGATCTCGGGCCCTGAATACTCCGTTCATCGAGTTTTTAGCAGTGGCAGTGACGAGCTGAGTCTTCCATATTTGGCTCTAGTGTTTCATCGCAGAGATATCCTATCCTTTGCTTTTCTTCGACTAAACCATATGACCTAGTTACTCGTGGCAACAATATTTATTAATCTTCGAGAAGCTCTCCGAAAATCTCACTTAAGAGGCCTCGGTGCCCAAAGAGAAGCGTATGTCCGCCTTGCTCTGATCAGACGATGCTCCATTTACTAGCACATATAATCTACCCTTACTGTGTTCCAGTCACCATGTCCTCGAGGAAAGCAGGAGGCTCACGGGGTCATAGTTCCCAGCAATACAGACGCTCATCGGTGACGCAATCGGAACTCGAAGCGATCTCATCCGAGCAACCTGAGACCGGCGCTGGTAGAATATCTCCATTTGCTCAGTCGGCCCAGTATAACCTCTGCTTTTTCCCTGGAGACTCGTCGTTAGCCGTTGGCGATGCTACGCTAGGTTTAGGGAGCCAACTTTCGAGCTCAGACGGTGGTAGTCGGATATTAGTACCGGGAAACACAGCACTTCAGCATCAAAAGTGGCAGCCGTCGTTCACTTTCGACAGAAAGTCGGACCGTCCTAGCACATCATTCCAGTTTGAGGACGCGACGTCCGGTCCGAACTTCGGAAATACATCTTCTAGTACCTCCCATCAATTACACCCAGAAATCCCTCCCGATAATACGAGGTATGTTACATGCTTTCTATGTTCCTCTACGTTCATCCCTAGCTTACCAGACTACAAAGTACCCTCGACTTCGATGCTTCGTCCTATCCTTTAAACGTAGAACAAAAGGAATATCCGTCAGATTTAATGCATTCCGATATACGAGGTTAGTTTGCACCTCGTACGTTATTTGACAATAAAAATAACAATATATAGACTATAACTGGGCCAATATGTCGCCATTCCCCGGACAACAGTACTCTCCGAATATACAGCCGTTCTCACAGCCTGAAGACCTTCAGCCCTTAAATCCTCCCGCCGGGTTTGATCTCCATCAAAGCAATAATCCGCAAAACTTTCTCCATCCGGAGAGTCAATTGGTACGTCATAACTCCCTATGCACCAAAGGCAGGCTTTTGTGAAAACAGGCTGGGTCGATGAGAAGACGCGGACTCTTTCTCGCGCCTGCCTTTATTTATGTTTCTGCTGGCTGCTGAACTGTATCATTCTAATTTCTTTCAGGCACCATCCTTTACCAGCCATTCCTTATCAACGAGCATTCGCGGACCTTCAAAACAACAATTTCTTTCTCCGTGAGGATCCTGTGAATGCAAAAGTGTATCATGTTTAATAAACTGACAATTCACAGCTCAGAAACATACTCTTTTAGTCAACCAACATACGATTTATCTCAGACGTCATTTGCCCCGTGAGCCCCTTACCTTCCACATCATGTTCGACCACGTTTTGTGCTGACAAATGTTGGTTTCGAGACCCTATCCCGCCGCATCAACGATGCCCGAATCCCAACCGCCGACGATGACGGCCGCACCGTCATATTTCCCTTCCGGTTCCGCTGGCGGCGGATCGCCGGGACCAGGACCTGGGCCGGAAAACCAAGTACGGGTGATCAGCTCACGACCCAAACCCCAGTGTTGGGATCACGGCTGCAACGGGCGCGAGTTTTCTACTTTTAGCAATCTGCTGCGCCACCAGCGCGAGCGGTCCGGGGCGGCCGCCAAAGTGGAATGCCAGTATTGCGGCGCAGTCTTTACGCGCACGACGGCTAGAAACATGCACATTGCTCAGGGAAAGTGCAAGGGTAGGGGTTCTGTGGACTGACTGACGAGACAAACCGAATGGCTGAACAATGAAGGGTATGAGTCACTTGATGATGTTGGGTACCTACGCAGTAATCTTACTACTTTATAATCTCGCGCTATAAGGTTGAAGGTATTTGCTTAATTTAACCATGCATGCATGTATGTATGATATCCTCGTCTATAAAGTACATCGAGGAAGAACTTTAATATATCCTTGTCTGGAATGTATAGCATCAGCATTTCCAGTTATCGGTACCCTAAAAGTATAATTTTATATGAAATTCGAAGAACAACTTCCATTCTCCAGATTAGCTCCGTAGAAGACAAATGTCTCGGTCATGACATTGGTGTGGGTGGGAGGTGATGGAAACGACATGGAGAATACAGATGATTCCAAGGATATCAAGAATGCTGCGCCGCATAACTCTAAGAAACCTTAATCCTTGGCTGACGTGCTTGTAGACAACTAAGTACTAGTGCAGCTTTAATGCAACATACCTACCTGGCGCGCTGATAGCATCTTTGAGTCAGTCAGTACAGTACGGCAGTATCCATGCATCTACTACTCCGTAGTAGATAGCGTAGGTAGGTACTACCTAAGTAGGTTTGTTAGTATCCAACTGCCAATATCCCCTTATTCCCGGTAAATAATAACTCGATTGACTCAGTCCGGGACTCGTTGTTAGGCTGACCGTGGCTGATGCCGGAGGCCTGGCTGCTGCCTGATGTGACGCGATGCATCGGCGGTTGGATGTTGTGTTAGTTATATGACGTGTTGAGTAAGCAACGTATGACCTGGAGGCTGGCGCTTGCGATATGCTCCGAGTTCATATGCTATGGGGTCGTTGGCGTGGTCACCTGGGAGCTGATATTAGTGCCTAATTAAGTATATAGTAAAGTGAACTGGAAGTAGGGCTGTGATAAGCCCGTTTGTTTAAGTTAGATGTGGACGAAGATGTACTGTATCTTATCATTGGACGCGGCTGATGCGTGTTGCATTTCCGGTACCTACTGAGGGCCGTATGTTCTTAGGAACAAAGGCTTTGTCTAAGCCACAATGAGGGGACAGAAAGCTGATTTGATCACCTTGTTAGTACTCCGTACTGTGTATACCTGGTAGTAGTAGTACATACTTGCTACTTAAGAGGAGGCTGGTTCAAACTTCAACGCCTCGGCCTTCAAAATTTGATTCAGGATTTGAGACCTCTTATTGCGTAGCCTGACTGATCATTGTGATTTGCTTCCTTAAAAAATAAAAAATAAAATTATTTAGCATTGCTCTGTACAACGTTCGGAGTTAACGGAGTTTGGAAACGCACTTGCGTGTGGCAGCAGGTGATCTCTGCCTCAGGCTGCCAAAGGCATGGTCAATCGCTTACGTCATCGGGGGTGTCTGCCGGTCATCTGACTTGCTTGGCATGAGTATGACTCGACCACGTTGGTCGTTGCAGCGTAGAGCCTCATCGACGTGGTCATCCCTCTGTGCCCATTTATATTCAGGAACCGGCAGCCAGTCTTTCTTTCTTTCCTACAATGCTGTCTTGTTCCTGAAAATATCCGTTTCATAAAGTTCTTTCTGCGGACAGAGGGCCTAGAACATTGACCTATCATACGGGACGCTGCTGAACGGGTTCTCCCCAACATCATTACTACTGACGTCTTTTGTTTCAAAATGAATCGGCCATTTTGCCGGCCTCTCAAATTCAATCGATATTGCACAAAAATTCTGTTATTAGGGCCCTTACGTGTTCCTCGGCATTCCGTATCAGCATTGCAAACGCGGCCGTCATTGCGGCGCTGAAAGCAAAGTTGCTTAAGGCTTAACCTCGCCCTGGGAAGAAGGAAAATTGACCATTTAGACTGCCTTTTTATATTAAATACTTGAGTGTCAACATTACAATGGCCTCAATTTTCACATACGATCCCGATCCTCCAAGGGTCTCTTCGCCATGGTCGACCTCAAGTTCGTCGACACCTCAGCTTGCTGCTGCCGGCAGTCGAGGCGTGGTCACCCGCAGTCAAACAAATACCTCCTCAGAGTCGGGTGACGTCTACCATTTGTCCGATTACGGCATCACGAAGCTGGACCCTGAGCCCCAGGAGGGCCCCACCGAGTACAAGCTGCATCTGCTTCTGCGCCCCCGGAGGCTGTATACGTCAATGTCCACTGGGCATCTCGTCGCTGGATCGTATCACTCGAGATCGAGCTTGCCCACGCCTGGTTCATTTCAAGGCAGCGCCGAAGCGAGCCCCAGGCCTCCGCAGGTCCCATCAAGCCAGAGCCGCCAGCAGCGGCTGCAACAGCTCACGACGCAGTTGCTGTGGCGCTTGCAGCAGTCCTCGCCGTTTCACTCGTCTTCCACTGCGAATCTTGTGTTGCCTGTGCTTCCTGAGGCGACGCCCAGACTGGGCGTGCCAAACAAGCCAGCTCGCCTATTACCTGGACTCGAGGAGAGTCAGGGAGCTCTCTACGAGATCGGCGTTGCTGACGATGGTACCTTCGTCGGTCTTACCGAAGATGAGCTCGAGGAGAGTTTGACCAACCTACGGGCGATGGCGGCAAGCTTGGGGTGCAAGGTCGAGGTCCTCCGTAAGGTAATTGTCGGAAACTGCGAGTGGACTGAGGATCTGCATCTTGACGAAGGTGAACCTGCCAAGGTTCATGCTGAGAATCTTTGGGTCGCAGAGGCTCTGGTGAGCCCGGACCTGGAGTATTACAACTCTTCCAGTTCAAAGGAAGAATTCAAGCTGCAAAATCTGGACGGACAGCCGACCGATGTCAGCAAGGAAACTCTTGTGGAAGATGACTGTTCCCGTACCGAGCAGATTCGTATCTCCTTTGTTGGACCTAGTGCCGCGGGCAAGTCGTCTCTCTTGGGTACTTTGACGACGTCCTCTCTTGACAACGGGCGAGGAAAAAGCAGACTTAGTCTTCTCAAACACCGGCATGAAATATCGTCGGGTATTACCAGCTCTGTGGCTCAGGAGCTGATCGGATACGGTCCCAGCGTTGAAACCCCTACGGGCGATATTGATGTGATCAATTATGCATCTGGAAACGTCGCGGCGTGGAATGATATCCACGCAGCTTCGGAAAGTGGACGTCTCGCATTCATGTCCGACCTGCCCGGCGTGACGCGGTATGTGAAATCGACCGTGCGAGGGCTGGTGAGCTGGGCTCCCCACTATGTCATTCTTTGCGTTCCAGCGAACTGCTGTGGGGAAGAAGTCCCTCAGGCCCCCGGGGCTGGTGCGGAACAAACCCCCGAAATTGATCTCTGCTTGTCGTATCTGGAGCTTTGCATCAAATTGGAGGTTCCAATCTTGCTGGCTATAACTAAATTAGACCTCGCGTCCCGTTCTGGCCTGAAGCAGACTCTCACAAGGGTCCTATCAGCGCTCAAAGCTGCAGGCAAAAAACCGCACATGCTCCCTGTTACAGCAGGGACAGCTGAAAAGACCAGGGATCTGCAGCGAATAACGGCAGCCGATGCTCTAGAAGTAAAGAAAGCCATTGAGACCGCCGACGGGGACTGGCCTCGCACCGTACCGATAATCCTCACCAGCGCTGTCGAAGGCTTTGGTATCGGAAAGTTACATGCATTCATTCGATTTCTTCCCATACCCAGAAGACCCCCCGCGAGATCTATACGCCCACATGAGGGTGCCTCGTCTCAACATGTTCCTACGGATCTGTTTGATATCGATGAGGTGTTTGCGATACCCCCATCAAAAGTCTACTCGACGTCAACCGAAAGGACACAGGAGGAGAATAGAGGTGTTGTTCTATGCGGACTTGTCCGCTACGGAAAGATATCTATCGGTGACGAACTGGTGGTAGGCCCTCTTTCGATTGATCCACGCACAGACGATGGTGGCCCTCAACCAGCGCACAGGAGCAGGGCATTAAATGGCTCTGATCATCGTACAAGCAGTCCGCCACGGCCCGCTTCATTCCGGAGCAGACCGCCGTCTGGAGAGTTCTCGTCGTGTTTTCAGGGATTACTTTCCGGTAAATCGCAGTCACAAGTCCATGGAGCATGGCTGCGCGTCCGCGTCGTCAGTGTCAGGAATCTACGATTACCAGTGAGGACACTTTTGGAAGATCAAGTTGGTACAATTGGCGTCGAACCGGTCTCGTCAGCTGCAGGAGAAGATCCTCCTTGCCTTTCTAGGATCAGAAAAGGAATGATTCTGTCCGGGTTTCGGAGGCCGCCTATGCAGAAACCCTCGGATTCAATTCCAATTCCTCTCCTTCCGTCATTTTGCGTTGGATTTACAGCAATTTTCCCGCCCAGCGCACTGTCTCCGCCTTCAGTCCTGGGTGGAAATGTGATAATCTACACAGCTAGCATCCGTACCGCTGCCAGGGTGATCTCGTCACCACCGTCGCAACAGTCACCTCCAGAGCCCGGTTTCTTCAGCTTCGACGACGGTGATGACGTTGATAGACAAGGGCACAATGACGGTTTCCCATGCCGAACTAGCGTGGAACACAACAGAGCTCAAGTTCACGAGGACATCAAACTTACGTTCTCGTTCGTTTCCACCACTGAATGGATGGAGGTCGGCTCCCAAGTTCTTATCATGCCAAGTGCCGCGACATCGCCTGCCGCTGGCGGGTCTTTGTCTGGCCTTGAGGGATTTGTTGGAAGGATCTGTGACGTCTGGATGGATGAGGAGGCTAGGGAGAAGTAAATGGCTGCATTTCTGGTTGAATTCCTAAGGCGTTTTGTTTTCAACTTTCGTCGATTGGAACGACCCATGTTGCTCCGTCCAAGTGAGCAGAGACTACAGTGTTATCATGATGCAGTCACATGTGTCTCATGCATAATATTCTCAGGGGATCTTTGCATTGCAGTGTTAATAAGCATATACACTACTGTAATTTCTCATGTTCTTGAAGGCATCCTAAATAGGAAAGTATAAGATCGGCACTAGTCACTGTATATCAATGAATACTGATCACTATGCAATATTCGTGGTATGGGTGTCTGGCTAAATAGTATCCTTTTGCCTCGAATCTAAAGGCTTCTTTTTTTGTCGTAGGATGTTGAGTCTTCCCCTCGTGGAGGCCGATTATCTAAGGCAACGCCAAGCACGTGCAGTCCGGGGAAGCGCTGCGGGGACCGCCGTTGAGTTGTTTGGAACGTGATGCCTCTGCCAGCTGCCCACGTTGGACTGGCAATTCTCATTATTATTGCGACCCTTTTGAGCTTCTCCTTTCGGAGATATGGTATGACACCTACGGGGTGGTTGGCTGGGCTCGTGATGGGACCATTCACTTGTGCGTGCCATCGGACCACTGACCCTTACCCCATTCGGCGCTCTGGCTGAGCTCGTCGTCCATGTCTGGCAACCACAGCATCACTCCAGCTTGTCGCAAAGGAATACGGATCTTTTCGGGACGACATGGCTCTCAGCAACTTTGACACGGATTTTGCGCTCAGCGCAGAGTCAGAAAACACGTCAGATGATGATGAATCTGTCTCCTGCGACGAAAGCCCTACGTCCCCCAGCTGTGAACATGGCTCCGCCGCACCTGAGCAGTCCAACGCGGGGCATGATGCTTCACCGGTACCGTTGGAAACTAAAGCCATCTCCAAAAGCCCAGCAGTCCAATGCAACCAGAGCGAGAAAGGAGGCTCTCCGGGGACCCAGGCGAAACGGCCTCTGCGGTTACTTGATCTCCCTGTCGACATCCTGAAGGAGATCGTCAAGGAGGCAAGCCAAAGTATGCCGTTATATTAAGAGATGCTGACCTTGAGCAGATCACGCATACGAACGATCTGTGCTCTCTGGCCCTTACCTGCTCTGCGCTGCATGCGCTTGCCATCCCTCACATGTATTCGCGATTTGACATTGTCTGGCCAGACAGCGTGTCTGCTTCGGATCAGCCTGCTGGGGTCGACGCCCTTTCGTATGGCCTCGCGACCCTGGTTATGGGCGAGGATATCTTCCGGGAAACTCCTCACCGTCCGTCGCGCAGCCCGTGCCCCCATTGCGGTTGCAATAACAGCTCCCACCACTCTGGCGCGCCAAGGTTATCTGAAGCAGGCGGGGTTAGAAAGCTACGACGGGGGAATTACTTTGCTCAGTATACGCGAAAGTTTTCGGTGGGGAATGGTCCACTGCTCTGGGTGCAGGAATATTCGATCACGAAGGAGACTGGCAAGATGCTGGGGACTCTGGTTGCACTGGCGGTCGCCAGGATGGTGAACCTGGAATCATTTATCTGGGATATGCCGACGGGAGTTTTGCGGGACGTCTGGATCGCCCTTGCTTCGTTGGCTGATCGACCTGGACACGAATGTCGATTGGAACGCGTCTGGGTGCGATGGCATGACAATTCTGACAATGCCTCCGCGCATCCCGCTCCGCCGCCAGCCATTATTCCGGGTGTTGCAACAGCTTCTAATCTGTCTTCAAATGGGACGAACTCTTCGTCGCCTGCCGCCCAGCCGCAGTCTTTGTATCAGCGGTATGGTCATGTTGAATATCCAACATTATCGATATTGCCGCCCCTGAAGAGCCTAAGCATCTTGGATATAGACGAACCGTCTTACCTTGAGGAAATGGGCGTGCTTATCGAACGTTCGCGTGATCGGCTCCGGGAGTTACGGATAGGGATTTCTCTCAAGGCTTACCTGGCCGATTGGCTGAGACCGCTGGAGGACAAATCGTCAGATCCAGATCCATTATTGACAGGAAGCAATTACCCTGGCTGGCCCAGACAAGGAGGAGTACTTGATATCCTTCTAAGCAAAGGGAACGGTGAGCATTCACATGGAAATTCAGTCTCTGCCTCCGTCCAACGGCAAGTTGATAGCCAGAATTCCGGTGAGCAAATGTTGGAGCAAACTGATGCTTCAACCGGTCCGACTCAGGGTGTGCTCAACGCCGATGGACAGTCCTCACAATTCTTGGAAGACATGCCTCCTCCTCCTGATCAAAATCTTGGTTCTGTCAGTATTCAAGGCTCCGGAGACTCAGTTACTGCGCATGCAATTGGGCAATCGGAATCATTGCCGAATGGTATCAAATCCCAGTCAAATTCCCCAGCAAGGACGCATAAAACACGCTCCACTGCTCCAGGATCAAACTCCGAGTCGCACCGTCGGAGGTTGAAACTTGAAGTCTTGGAATTGGAACGTGTCTTTCTTTCTGTCCCGACAATTCTGAAGGCTCTGGATTGGTGCAAACTCACCAGTCTCACGCTACTGCGCTGTGAAAACCATGAGAAGCTCTGGAAGGCCCTTCGCCGGCAGTACGCACCTTCTAAGCAGTCGCGCTCCACATCGAGAAAAACATCGAGACAAGACGAGAAGAGCAAAGGGCAAGGTGATGCTTCTTCATCAGTTAATTATCCCTTGAAGATCAAGTGTCTACATACTGATACAGTCTCTACTCATCTCGTATTGTTTCTCAAAGACGCGCTCGCTCCGAACAGTTTGGAAAATTTGTTCTTGCAAGAGAGAGCGTTGTATGACTCGATTGTCACGATCGACGCAATATACCGACACGTGATTCGCAGGCATCGAGCGAGTCTGAGGAAGATATTGATTGACAGCACCGAAAAGAGTCAAACTGGTCATGAGGTTTCAAATAGTCATTGGCGAAGGTGGATGTTCACCAGGGAGATGATATCGTTTGTGACTAGTGGGCGGATGCCACAGCTTCGTGAGCTTGGGATGGCCATACACTACAAAGATTGGGTAAGCCTGTCATAATATCTTTTCTCCATATGCTCAAGGCTGACTATAAAACCAGCACTACTTTCTACAGAGATTGCCGAATATCCCACATCTACGGGCTCTCTATCTACCGAACGTCGATAAACAAGCCCATGTGGATCCGAAGGAACTAGCCCTTCAGATCCTGGACATTGTCACCCTACGACCAGAGATCGAACTCTGCTACATAGGGATCCAGAAAAAGTGCTATGAGATCCTTGAGGACCGGATTCCTGGAAAGAAAAATGCCTTCAATGACATGGATGATTCCCAAGACGAACTGCTTCCCGCATCGGGCGATCAAAACGACCCAGAAGCGGACGATGATGAGGATGAGGATGGTGATGACGTCAACAGCAATGACGATGACTCTGATATCTTCAACAACACAGGCGACAATTATTCTGATGAAGATGATGTCAGCTTGGACTGCGGAAAACCGAAAGTTGAGTTTCGGCTTCGAGAGATTCTTTTCTACGACGACAAAATTTCCATATTCAAGGCTCGACATGGAGAGTTATGATAGTTGAATTGAATCCATTGTGATGAGCAGACTTCAGGCAGTTGGCGGAAAATTATGTGGGGTGACCAGATTGGCGTTTTATGTGATGATGATCCTTTCTGAGATACCATCGAGCAATGCCTTCGAATGAATGAATTAAGCAGAGCTTAGATAAATAAATGATACAGGTGATTTCAGAAATCCAGTAACTATGGTGATTGTCAGACATAAGCTGTTAGACTAAGAGGAATTGCTGAGTACGGAGAAGTAGTAAAGAAGATAGTCGACGGTCGACTCCATGTAACCTATCACGTGAATCCGCGAATGTGGAGTGAAGCTTCTTTTGAGCCGCAACACCACACGAGACCCAGCTCGTGGTTCATCGCTCAACGCTATCCTTTCCCCTCGCATTTTTCACGTTTTTAAACCATAAGCGATATATTGCGATCTTTGAAACACATTTTCTGGGCGCGTTTCTTGCATTGGTCCCGCCAAAATGAAGCTCGTCAGGTAAGTCCTCCGAGTGGTGATCTCCGAGTCGACGGTCTCCCCGCTGCTGCTGTTGCCCGCGGCCGGTCCTAGTTGGCAAGGCTTCGAGGACTCTTTACTAATGCGTTCCTGTTGTTGTTGTTCACAGATTTCTTATGAAATGCGCGAATGAGACCGTGACCATCGAGCTCAAGAACGGTACGTCTGTCCCGCTCCATCTTACCGTGTCACGACCGTGACTCGCATTTCCTCTCTTCATCGTGATTTTACGCCGCTGTTCCTCAAGTTCTTTCTGCCTTCCGGAACTTCACCTCCCGCTATACTACACTACGCCGCCTGCAGAATAGGATATCCAGGCTGACTTATCGCCTTGAGGAGGGGCAATACAGGCACCATCCTCCATGGCACCATCATGTCCGTCTCTCCGCAGATGAACACCGCCCTGCGCACGGTCAAGATGACCCCGAAGGGCCGCGAGCCTATCTCCCTCGACACGATCAACATCCGAGGCTCCACCATCCGATACATCATCCTCCCGGACAGCCTGCCGCTCGACACCCTGCTCGTCGACGACCAGCCCAAGCCCAAGAACAAGGCCAAGAAGGAGGCCGAGCGGGGTCGTGGCAGAGGTGGCGGACGCGGTCGGGGAGCTAGAGGCCGTGGACGGGCGAAGGGTAGAGGGTTCTAACGGGTTTCTTATTATTAAGTTGTGGTGGCCATTAGAGGGTTTTTTTTCTGCTTTCTCTTTTGTTACTTATTCTGGGGGCTTTTAACTGTTATGGGCGAATTAACATAATCTCTTTTGTCCCTTTTACCTTTATGGGTCATGGATGGCGATGGCGCTCTTCCCGTCATAAACGGTTTGCTGCGGGGAAAGAAAAGTGGATTCGAGTCATACTCTTTGTGCTTCAATATCGATCCACCCGCTCTATTATCATCCGAAGCTCGAGTCAAGGGTTCGGCCTCACGCAATAATCGCGGGCAGAGAAAAAGAGAACGAGACAAGAGAGGTGCCCTGCGGAAGGTTATGAATGAGCGAAGTTCGACAGCCGGTACAAGAGCTGCGGGAAGTTGGGATATTTGCGCAAAGCTCACGGGCTCTTCTGGAGCAGCAGACTTTCTCATTCTGCACAGCGCAGATAAGCTTGTCCGCCTTGAGATGGTGTCAGTCCAGTACATTTGAGAAGTATGCGGACGTCATATCAGGAAGACGGAATGCAGAAAATGGTCCATCAACTCGACGGACAAGGTTAATAAACGCCTCGGGAATAGAATCTGATATAGCACATCAATCGTGTCTCCGTACATAGATCAGAAGCTCTTCTATTTCTTTCTTTTTTTGTAGTCAACCCAATCTCTAGGGTCCCTTATCCCTCCATATCCGTACAATAACCAACTTCTCCCACCCAGCCTGCATCCCACTCCGCCCAACCGTTTCCGCCGCCCACCCATCCCCCCAGGCGCGTATCCGCTCCTTGACCTCCTCCGGCTTGTTCTGCGCGCAGAGCAGCACGTACGCCACCCCGCGCGCGGCGTCCAGCACGTCCGGGATCGCGTCCAGGAGGCGGTTCGTCGTCTCCATCCCGTCCGCCCCGCCCGCGTACGAGAGCGACAGGAGGTACGAGTCGTTCTCGAACTTGGCGGACCCTGATAATTCGGCTGCGGAGCGCTCAAAGTCGGACGGGGACGGTAGGCGCGGCAGCTCGGGCGTGGGCACGTACGGCGGATTGAAGATGAGGACGTCGACGCTGCCCGGGCGGAGGGGCGCGCAGAGGTCTGCTGTTAGGGAAGCGAGGAAGTGCCCTTCCTGCGATCTTGATGATACTCCATTATCATTCTTGTCGCTGACAGATTCTTGTAGATTCTCCTGTTCCCGCTTTTCCCTGATCGCACGGAGCACAGTCTGTCGAGTCGCTGCGCAGGCATTGCTGTTCACGTCCGTCCCCAGCGTCAGGATATCCTGCCTGCCGAAGATCACCTTCGCATTGGCCGCCACGAAGGCCAGGACCACGCCTGAGCCTGTGCCCAGTTCGACGACGAGGGGTGGCGCATTGTGACATTTTTCTGACCACGAGATGCCTTTATTACTGAAGCGTTCAGAGAGCCATGAAGACTCCGAGGGAGAGGAGAGTGTGTCGAGGAAGAGAAACGAGTCCTCTGCTGGTTCGTAGATGGTGTCGAATGACACATGTGATGTGGACGGTGTAGGGAGCATGTTTTCCGCCGGAGGTCTCTTTTTCGAATTCTTTCTTCAAAAAGCTTGCATTTGCAGCGTGTAGATATACGGACAATTAGGTAGCAAGACAGTGTGAAATTATTTCAGGCATCAAAGCGAGAAAAAAATTCATTAATTGGGTTGCTCCTCGTAAATCAGAAAGAAACAGTGTACCATTGGGTTTTCAGAATTGCAACGAGAACTTCATGTACTCTGTTTCTTGGTGGAGTAGAAGTCGTCCCCGCGAAGAACCGAGCTCATTAAACGGACGAAGAAAAGAGAACTTATTATCGAGAACCTAGCAGGCGCAAATTTGGAAGTAATATTAGAATTTTAAATTCGATCTAGATGGTATCTCAAAGGCAAAAAAATATTATAATCAAAGTTGTTTCTTTCCAGTTGCAAGACTGGTCGTCCAGCGACATTGAAAAATTCCGAATCTCTCATTCGACAACATCCCGCTCCGACCGTCTTCCGAAAGGCGGCCGGAACATTCTGCCGCGGGAATCTCGAGCTCCATATCTCCGTCCAACATTCGTCTTTTAGTTTTCAATTCAACGCCACTCTTTATTCAAAAAAATTAGACAAGATGCGAGTCTACCAGCGCCTCCTGCTGGCCACGCCGTCCTCGATCGCCTCCAAGGCCACCCTGGGCCCGACGCCCCAGGCGCTTCTCCCGCCGCTGCACCTGTACCGACGGATCCTCCGCATCCACCGCAAGAAGCTGCCGCCCGAGATGCGGCTGCTGGGGGACGAGTACGTCAAGAGCGAATTCAGGGCGCATCGAAATGTTGAGAATCCTATCCATATTGTATGGACATGCGCCCCATGAAAGAGTGGATTGAGAGTGGTCTATAGAGGCTGACGGGAATGTGTGTTTCCACAGGTCGGCTTCTTGACGGAGTGGCAGCTTTACGCGCAGAAGTTGGAAGGTGACTCCTGGCGAGGCGAGAAGCTGGATCAGGCCAAGTTGGACAAGATGAGCGGTTCGTGATGTTCATACCCTGAAGGGTGGCAGGCAGGGTCCAACTGCGGTGCTAACTCGCTGTTATTTCCGGCTCGCAGAACAACAAATCGGACAGCTCTACGAGCTCATGCGGACTATTCAAGGCAAGAATGAAGATGAGGAGTGAATAAGTCTCTCGATGCGCACCGTCTTGCCTGACCTAGGGCCGCTGAAGGAGTCCTGGGAAGCTTCCCAGCGCGGGGTTTCGGGGACGTGAAGATGCGCTCCGTGGTGAAGAAGACCCAGGATGATTCAGCATTCGAGTCATGACTTGGAGTGCCTGGTCGAATATCAATCAAGGCTCTGACCCAGCTCTATAATTAGCAGTCGAGGACAAAGCCTTATCTTTCCGCTGTGCAGTCTCCCCATCGTCAGAATCTCATTCCACGTCTTACTCCGCCACCACTTCTCGGACACTGTTCTATCCCGTTTAGGAAAAAACAATTTTGTCCCCTCATACTCCAACAATCTACAATCCACGGTACAATGTGCAAGGTCATCATCTGAAAATCCCGCACATGCGGGCATCGCTGGCTCTCGATAATCCAGCCATGCGGCGACAAACGGGGCTTCAACGACTGTCCTCTCTTCAAGAGCGGCCGGGCCTCGCGCAACGGCGCCGTCGTTGCGTCCCTCGTGGCGTCCCCCAAGACGTGCCCCGTGTGCGACAGGAAAGGCGACTATGACGGGAACCAGATCCGGATGGTCAGAGGTGAAAGGTTGGGGGTGAGATTCGGGCCGAGTGCCGATATGAATGCTCCGGGCGTTGATGCGATCTGTTGCGGGGTCCTGTGAGCTGTGAGCTGGGCAGCGGGTTATTTGTTTTGCAAGTGGTAAAGACTGGTTGGAGTTTGTTGTCCTCTCCTCATAGAGTGTGTTTTTTCTTTTGCGTTTGGTATTTAGATGACAGTATAGACTGTACAGTGCGCATGTGACATGTCCTGGTCTGTATTATATAGGAGCGAACTTTTTTTGGACATAGATCTTACTGAATCTGCAGGCAGGTTTCGATGCAGGTCACTTTCTCTAAGGGACCTGGGCTACACTTCGGTACGCAGCCACTGTACTCCGTACTGCACTTCACGTCCCAAGCTCACTTGATCGATCCATCCATCCATCCATCAAATCAATCACCTAGTCATCCTCCTTTCTATGAGGTATGTATGTATATATGTATGTATGTACAGTGAACTGTAGACAAGCTTCTTCTAAATAGTCTTCTGCCAGACATTAAAAAAAACCACTCCAAGAAGGAAACAGAAACATGTCTAAATCTAGTCATGTAAGTAAGATCAATCAAATCACTCCACCAGCTTCTTCCCATAGATCAACGCGTCCACCAGCTCCTCGCTGTTCTTGAGCCTCGCCGCCCCCGGGACCCGCCCGATGACGCTGAACCCGAGGCTGTCCCAGATGCGCGTCGAGGCGGTGTTGTTGGCGAAGACGAGGTTGAAGACGGAGTATTTGTAGCCCTGCAGGCAACCTGGTTAAGATCTTGCTGGTCTACATATGAATGGGGAGGAGGGGGAGCGTACAAGTTTCGGGGCGTACTCGAGGTAGGTCTCGCCCATGACCTTGCCGACGCCCTTGCCGCGGGCCGCGGCGCAGGTGAGGAAGCCGGCGTTGCAGACGTGGGAGCAGCGGCCTGTTTTTTCACCCATTATCCAAAGTCAGTCAGTTCCATCTTTACAAGCACTAGCGTCCAAAAAAAAAAAAAAAAAAAAAAAAAAAAAAAAAGGTGACGACGGAAAGAAAGACGAACCAGGATAATTCGGCTTGACGTAGAACGTCCCCAGACACTCCCTCTCCCAGTCCCTGCCCTCCTTCAACCCATCCTCATCCTCCTTCGAGGATATCACCGCCACAACCGCAAACGTCCCGAACCAGTAGTCCGCGAACTTGTCCAGCGGCATGGGCTCCTCCATCGGGTACGTGCACCCGCGCTCGATCTCGGCGCTGAACTCGGCATGGAGAAATTTCACCAGGTCCCCGGGGACGCTGTCCGGGCCGTTGCCGATGGGATAGAGCGTCACGCGGGTCTGGCCGTCCTTGAGCAGCACGGCGCGGCGGGGCTCGAGACGCGGGGTGATGCTGGCGGGATGGAGGGGCGGGGGGATGCGCGAGTCGGGGTTCTCGAGGATGGAGCCGGGCATTGTCCTTTTGTTTTCTTGGGTACTTTTATTTTATTTTACTGGGGCTAATTGAGTTTGCGGGGAAAAAAAGTTAAAGCCAATAATGGCTGATTTTGGGTCTTTATATGTATATTATGTGTTGTGAAAAAAAAAGAACAAGGTTGTTTGGTATGCGGGGTAGCAGTATAAGTACTCCGCGATGAGGGGACTTGTAGTCCACAGGGCGCGCGCTTTTCGACACTCCTACGACTGATCGATCCACTTGCTTCTAGAAGAATGCCGTTTTCAGGCGGAGGGGGACGGACAAACCTTGGAAGATACGGACGAGAAGATAAGCTCGGGGGCGGGCGGGTGGGTCTTGTGGTTGGAACGGAAACCAATTTGCCAAAAGGTCGGGGTCTCCCCTCGGGATTCAAAGGGCGAGGTAGGTACTGTACAAGACCTGCGGCAGAGGGATAACGAAGCGGCGGTGTTTTGCCGTGAAATTTATTTGTAAGCCAGAAAAGGGTAGACCACATATATATACCAGATGCTACCTACCGTCAACTGGCGGACAGCCCAGTCAGACTCGGACTGCATTTGAGCGGTCTATATATATAGGCCGTCAATCTTGCTCGCTACATAACTGGAAAATCATCAAACCAGCAGCAGCAAGCACAAGACAAGACAGGACCAAAAATTGCAATTATAAGAAAAAAAGGTAATAATAAAAAGCTAAATAAACCCAGGGTATCTTATTCCACTCACTAGCTAATTAAAACGCTATGCTATGCTATGCTCTGCTGCACGATGCGATGCGGTAGATATCCCATGCTCTGCCTCTGCCTCTGCTCTGCTCTGCTGCTATATTATATTCCAGCTGGCAATCCTTTCTTTCTTTCTTTGACATGAGGTCCTTTACTCTCCTTTGGCTGCCTGACCGGCTGGCCCGTCTCTCTTCCGTCGGAGTAATATATGACGGGATGTATATGCATGTATGTATGTATGTATGTAGCTCATACCGCGGCAGTTTCTGTCTCTTCTTTCTCTCTGTCTTGACATCTTCTGTTTCGTTTCCTTCCCCTCCAACTGGCCAGATGATGGTCATGGCGTCACTGTTATTCCGTCCGTCCGTCGGATCATAGTCTATAACTCCGAATAGACGTGGATAATTGACGGCAACGATCGATCGAATAGTGACGCAGTGGAGAAAGAATGCAAGAAAGAAAGAAACCAGAAACGCACAAGTGCCAACAGGACTGCCGCAGAAGGTACAGTACATAATACATAATACATCTCAGACCAGACAGAAGAGAAGGTAGGGTAGGTAAGGAAAGGCAAGGTAAGTTTCACAGCTGGGTAGGTAGGCAGATAGCATGGTGGACGGAGACTCCTGGTTCCGAAGCCTTAGGACAAACAGCATTAAAAAAAAAGAGAAATAAATAATCTCAACTAGTCAAAAGACAAACTCTTAGTAAAGACTCAGACAACGACAACAACAAATACAGACAGGACAAACAATTGCGCCGTGGGAATCGAGCGATGGAGGAGGAGGAGCAGGATATGCGGATTCTTTCGAGAAATGACATTACTGAAGAAAAAAGTGGATATAAAGGTTAAAAGGAATACAAGCTAGACGAAGCCGAAACACGAGGCGGGTGAGGTGGGCCCCTGAGGCAGTAACGAGAGAGGTGTGTAAAGCCGAACGTCCCCGAAAACAACGAGATGAAGCGCTGTACACGGAGTCTAGTCAAGATTCCCAGAGAAGATAATCTGACCCCGGGGAATGCATGGGTGTATTACAAGCGATTACGTGAGTTATAGGACGGGGGAATCAAAGAAGGAAGAATTCGTGAAGCGCGGACCTCGGCACGTCCGCCAGCGGGAAGAAAATGACCGTGTCGTCTAGAAGGTAGAGAGAGAAGAACGGGAGCAGAGATTTTTTTTTTCTTTGTTTCCATCTTAATACCTCCAAGGTGGACGTTCGTCGAGTCTGCTACGGGAACTAGTAGAACTCTCCCTTCCAGAGCGGGCTTTGGGCACTGGAAGCATGCTGGAACGTCTGCTGTTGTGGTTGTTGTTGTTGGAATGACCAAGTGCGGTCCCTGGACGAGCAGGGCTCGATGCGTCGTGGTCGTCACTGGCCCGGGTCCTAGTGACCGATATGCCAGCGTAGCTCTGGCGGTTTCTTCGCCCAGACGGTAGATCCATGGCCGACGGCTGCCTCCGGAGCTTGCTGTAGGGCGGAGGATCGAGGACAGACCCGGTGGGTGTGGGTGTGGCGGTCAGGCGGTTGGGGGTCGGAGAGGCAAGCCGGCTGGTAGCACGACTCGAAGACCTCCTACCGGGTGCTGGAGAGGCAGAGGCCTGGCGGCCGAGAGGGCTAGGAGGGGCTAGGGTCGAAGAGCTGGATCTCCTGGGAGGGTGAGTAGGGACAGGGTCTTTCCGGTAGGGAGAGGGCGTGGTGGCTGAAAGAGGCTTGAAGTTGTGTCCGACATCAAGGTCACTCGTGTTCGTGCTACTGTTCCAGCGTGGTCTGTTATTTATTGGTGGCGCAGGTGAAGGGCGGCGAGCAGGTACACGAGAACTCGGTGTTGGGGCGAGGGAGGAATTCCCCTGGCTGCGGGTGGGCGACGTGACGGTGCTCGAAGCCGCAGACCGAGGGATCGAGGACTTCCGGGTCGAAACGGGCTGGGGCAGGCTGGAGTAGCGCCGGGCCTTCGAAGCAGCCACCGTGCTTCCAACGGAGCTGCCCCGTCTGCTGGGGGTCGACGCACCTTTGACGCCGCTGCCAGACGACAGGATGACCGAAGACGCGGGAGAGCTTCCAGGAGTGTCGATGGCGCTGCCGGTCGCGGGACTGTCCATCGTCATGATGCTTGATATCGAATCCCGCAGCTGCTGGCTCGCGGTGAGGTTGAGATCTTCCAGGACCGAGTCCATCACCTTCAAGCTGGCCTTGAGCGCGTCCAGCCGGGACTCCATGTCAGACAGCAATCGCAGAATCTCACCGTTCACGGTGAGCCTGTCGTTAACGCCCTTCTGTATGATCGAGACGACCCTCTCGATCGCGGGCGTGTAGTGCATTTTCTTGGCCTCGAAGCTCTCAATCCGCTTTGCCAACGCCGCCTGGTTGTGGATGTGGGCTCCTGTGTCCAGCGCCTCCTGCAGCTTACCGATGCTCCTCTCGACCGAGTCGAACATCTTCTCCGCCTGTCTTCCGGCGTTCCTGAACACGAGGATCCACTTATCTTCGCTCAATTCCTTCCTCAGGGCTTCGGCGTCAGCTTCAAGCTTCTTGTAGCCTTTCTCCAGCCGGTTCCTCCGTTCCTCCAACTCCTCGCAAGCGCTGGGGAAGATCTTCTCCGCCCTGGACTGGAACATGGAGAGTCTCATCGGTAGGAAGTCGAGAGAGGCCCTCAGCGGCTGCATGCGCGCAAACAGCGCCATCAGACTCGAGTTCAGATCGTCCTGAGGGGTCTTATGACTGGTCGGGGGGGTTTCAGTGAAGGCGGGGAAGCTGAAGCGCTGGTTCGTGCGATCGGGGCCCGGTGACTCCTCCACGATGGTCTCCAGCTCATTGATATCCAGCCCGGGGGTATGCTCAGAGCCGGGCTCCGCGGTCATGGTCTTGTGCCGCTTCTCTTCCATCTCGAAGATCAGCCGGCTGAGGCTGTCGACCTCCAGACCCACGTCGCCCAGCACGTTGCTCCACAGTTCCTCCCACTCCATGGCCAATTCGACCTGCTCCTTGACGCCCTTCAGCTGCGACTTGACCTTGGCCCAATCCTTCAATATCGACTCCACCTGGACGACGATCTCTTTCAAGGTGTCGCCGCTGACACTGCTAATGTCTTCCCGTAGCTGTACATTCTCAATCGCCTTGACGTAGACACTGATCAGGCTCTCGAACGTCTTGATCGCCCTGTCGACATCGTCCAGGCCCTCCCTTCCCGCTGCGGCAGCCCACTCGACGTCGTCCTCTGCGTCCAGGCCGCCCAGGACATCCGAGGCCTTGTTGATCCATATCCTGATCTGCTCCGCAGCGCCTGTCAGCGCCTTGACCGCGGCCGGAGCGGTGGGGATGGCGGCGATGCTCGCCTCCAACGAGGACGGCTGCGGCAGGGTTATGGACGTGAGCTGGGAGAGCTGGCTGCTGAACGACGCGCGGGAGAAGGAGTATATCGACTCCGTGCGATGGAGTCCAAGGGGGTTGAAGTAGGAGGACGATGCGCTCGAAGGCGCGGGAGGAGAGTCTTTCGGGGGCGGGGGAGGGGGCTGGTCGCCATTCTCCTCCTCCTTCTCCTCCTTCTCTGCACTGCTCTTGAGATATTTCTCAAAGTCGCTCTGGTCGCGCTGCGAATCGACTCCGTTTGACCCGGAGGACGGGCGCCCGGGCGCCACCACAGGCTCCGCGACCGACATGGCTGTCGCAGCGGCGTCGTCGTCGTCGTCCTTGTCCCTGTGGTGGTTGTCGTCCGTCGTGGAGAGCTGGACGTCGTCAGAGACTACCGGTTCCGGATCGGGATCGGCAGACACGGTACGGCCAACGTCTGCTGCTGCTGGGTCCGGCAACTCTCCAACGGACTCTACCGGGGTCTGCAGCTGTTCCTCTTCCTTGGTTATCTGCTGCTGCTGCTGCTGCTGCTGCTGCTGACTACTGGGGGGGTTTGCCTGTGTGGACCGCTTGCCGGTCCAGGCCCGGCCGCGTTTCTCGACCTTGATGGACAGATTGCGGTGGAGGCTATCGAGCTCCTTGATCTGGTGCTCGGGGATTTTGCCAACGACGTTCTGGGGGCGGTTGATATGCAGCGTCGCCCTAGCGGACCCGTCCAGCAGCTTCACGCGGGCAGCGAGCCCAGGGGACAGGCGGCGGAGGACGGAGGCGTGGGGAACCAGGAGGCTCAGGTGGTGGTCACCGCCACTCTGGCCGTGGTTCTTATCGTCGTCGCGGTGGCTGCTGGTGGTGCTGCGCAGGGAACCCTTGGACTTGACTCTCCGGGGAAAGGCGGACGAGGAGGAGGGGGTCGGATCAGCAGGCGGCGAGGGGCCCGGCAGCGAGGTGCTGCTGGCGGTGCTCGACGGCTGGCAGGAAGACGTCGGGGCAGAGGCAGACGAAGAGCTGGTGGATGGCGCGGGCATGGAGACAGTCACGGTCCTGGGCTGCTGGCGGCCTCGAGGGATCCAGATGCCCAGGCCGCGCGACGATGGAGGGAACGAGGGCAGCGAGGCGGTCCGGGGCGGGCGGGCGGCGGCGCGCAGGCGCGCAGCGTCGCTCTCTCTGCTCTCCCACTCCCTCTGCGGGCTCTCGCGGGCGGCAAACAGACCAGCGCCGGGCGGCGTGAGTTCGTTGAGGATGGTCTCGAGGACGCGCAGCCGGATGGTTCGAGGGGGAGGATCTACATGTTCGGCAGGGGATCGCTGGGGCCATGCTGGACGGAGCTCGTGCCAGGGCTGAGCGCCGCGGGAGCCCATGCTGCCTGCACAGACTGGGTCTTCCTGGACGCTCCTGATCGATGATTCTGATGTTATTCTGAGAGTATCCTGATCGATGGCGTCCGTTGCCCTCTCGTTTCGTCTCTCTTCGTGCTATACGGTCCAGATCTACTGAGCTGCGCGGGATATACGGAGCGCGCCGGCAGGGCTTCCATGATATAGAGAAGCCATTGTACACGACATGTGCTGCTGATCCAATTGACATTCTCCCGGAGATATCCTACATCCATGAGTCCAACAAGATTCACATTGGCTACTTGCACAGAGAGCCGTGGCATACTTCACAGTCTGTCCATCGATATCCGGGCCGTCCAGGGGCCGCTCGGGTCGATCTGAGATGAGACTCGCACACAAGGCAGCAAAAAGAAAGGGTATCTAGAGTGACAGCAAACCAAAAACGCACTACTACGTGTACCAATCAACTTCATCCTGTCATAACCCAGGGCATGACCTGCCGCGCCCTCTCTCCTCACGCGGCGCCCGCGTCCTCCTCGGGGGGCATCGTCGTCGGGGGCGCCGGGGGCGTCTCGAGCCAGTCGCGCACCAGCTCCTCGCGCACGCCTTTGCACCAGGCCAGGAGCGCCCGGTCGAACTGCCTCCACGCCTCGTCGCTGCTGCCGTACACCACGCCCATGACGTCCATCTCCAGCTTGATCTCCCACCGGATCTCGGCCGCCTTGATCCAGTAGCGCAGGTTGTCCGCGCACCGGTAGGGCTTAGCGACGTCGTCGTGGAAGTACTTGATCTGCCCGAACGGCCGCTTGGACTTGCGCACGGCCTGGTTGTGCATGCGGACGAGCTCCCGGCCGTCGCGCAGGCGCTCCAGCATCGCCGTGGGGAGCGCGCCGTCGTCGACCGACGTCCACGGCGGCAGCGGTGCCTCAGGCCGCTCCAGCGATCGCAGGAACGCCTCCTCGCGCTCGCGCTCCCTGCCCGTCCAGTCCCCGCGGGCCCAGTGCCAGTTCTCGCGCTCCTTGGCCTCCAGCTCCTCCAGCTTGCGCTCCTCGTCCAGCATCCAGCGCACCTGGGACATCCAGCCCAGGATGGCTGCGCGCTCCTCGTCCCGCAGGCCGAGGACGAAATTCCGCGACGCCCACCGCTTCAGGACGTCCAGCACCGCCAGCAGTTCCTCTCGGATTTTCTTTTCACTCTTGATCGCTGCAAGACGGTCGGGACGCTCATGCGAGATGTAGTATATCCTGGCCGCCCGGATGGCCAGCGTGACAACATCCAGGATCCGCACGCCCTGGGACTCCTGCCATTCCCGAGGCAACCCGCTGGGGTGGTCGGAGCCTTCTTCGCCCGACTCCCGCGGTACCTCCAGCGAGAGGCTGTTGCGCGGGCTGCTCCGCGCAGACTGGGGAAACGGAGGGGGCGGCGCGTCGTTGTCCATCGTTTCGATGCTGTGCTCTGCCTTGTCCAGCGCCTCGACCAGGTCTTTCCGCAGAGCCGCCAGGTCCGGCGGAGGCGGGACGTTGTGTGTCTTGACGGCGTAGGTGCTCACCGTGGGCGGGAGCATGATGAAGTCGTCTACATCGCCATCGGCCCCGTCCGGCGCCTCGTCCATCGGGCTCTCGACCACGTCATCGCCGTCCTCCGCCTGCTGGGTGAGGAGCACCTTGGGGGCGCCGTTGTCGTCCTTTTTCTTCCTCGGGCGCGCCATCGTACCGCCCTTGCCGTCCAGCAACCCCGTGCGCGCGAAGTAGTACTGCAAGTGGGCGATGCTGCCCAGGCTCATGACGCTCTCGCGATGCTTGGCCGACTCGGCGAACTCGGCCCCCGTCGTGCGGATGTAGCCCCGTCGCCGGGACGAGGCCGACACGGTCGACCTCGCATCGCCGGAGGAGGTCGCGGAGAAGTTGGACACGGAGGAGACGGAGGAGAAGGTGCGGTCCGGCGAGGGACACGAGGAGATGGCGGGCGTTGGCACGATGGACGGGTCGGGAGAGCCAGCACGATAATCTGGCGGCGACGTCGTCTCCGATTCAACGTGTTCACCCATGGCTGCGGTGAACGTGTGTGTATGTGTGTGTGTGTGTTCGAACGCGTGGGGATCGCGTGTGGACAAGAGAGGGCACGCCGCAAGTGCGTGTGAAGCCGTACGGTGAGTAAGGTAAGTGGAGGTATCTAAACCTCTCTCTGCGCGCAAGGACCGCTGGTGGTGTGTGTGTGGTAAGACGTGGGAATGGGCAAGCTGTCGAGAGCAGACGATGGGCGAAAAGATGCCTTGGTCGATGATCTGTGTCCTCCGAGACTATCGAGCGTGCAGGAATAATAATAGCGACCTGGATCCACGCTCTTGTCCTTCTGGGCGTGGGAGAGGGGTTGGAAAGGGGGCTCTGGATCGGTTCCGGGGCCGCTGCAGGGATAGTCGCCCAGGGGCAGCGGGCACGCCGGCGCCCGAGCTAGCCGGCGGAGATGGACTCCGTCCCCCCCTCTCCTGCACGAGGCGAACCTGGAACAAACTGCAGATGCGAGTGCAGCGCGACGTGCAGCTGGGCAAAGAAAAAGCTGGCCAGGCTCGACGTGGAAGACATGACGTGCGTCTCCCAAACCCACTTCTATCTCGACGATAATAACAACAAGAGCATGTCTGGCATCCAGCAGCGCGGCCCAACGACGCCGCGCTTGTCTCACGGGCTGCGCGTCTCCTGCCTCGGGAAGCAGCCGTTCGCCCCGGCCCGACCATGGCCCCGGGCCCGCCCACGCTGGCATCTTCCCCGTTCCGGTCTAGCCCGCGCCCGCCTCGTCGCGTGCCAGGGCCGACGGGGTCACGGGGTGGCTGGCGCTAGGCCCTCGTGGCCGCGCCCTGCCAGCCCTGCCTCCCTGATTATTCCATGGGTACGATCCGCATTTCCGGGGCGCCCCCTGGCCGGGCCGGCAGATTCTCATCATGGAGCCGTGATGTTCTTTGTTCATTATTTATCTATGCAGGCCACGTGTTGTTCGGATGTTTTGTTTCATCATCATAGAAGAGCAAGACATAAAAGAGCTCAGGTGGATCCTTGAGAAAAAGAACATTATTGGGTCAATGTTTCTCGGCGCCTTCAGCCCTAGAGGTCTATCCACGAGTCTATGGCAGTGTGCACAGTGCATCAGGAGCTAGTACTCATGGTGTCTCTATACTATTAGATACTCAGGGATCCATCGAATAATAATGTCTGTTCGTTTATCAGGCCTCTCTTTGCGGGGTTTACCTCAAAAGGCTGGCTGCAGCGTGAGTTGAGGAGCCTTGGATATGGCTGAAACAAAGGAGATAGGAACGGAGAAGGGAGAGCAAAAGCCGTGTCTAACTGGACTGTGCATTGAGGGGAGGACCGCCCATGTGTGGAACTAATAATGAGTAGTAATGAGACGGGTGGAGTGCAACCTGAAAGACAAAAAGAGCAAAAAAGTCCCGTAGACAAAAACAGAAAAGCCCTCGATGCAGGAATAAAGAAATATCTAAGGAAGGCCCTGATAATCAACCGTCTAATGAACAAAAAACCCCGTATCACGAACACATCAAAGATCCAAATCCAAAAGGAAGAAACACAATCGGTCTATAAGATTCCGAGATTTAGATGACCTCATGCCGCTCCCAGCCCGTCGGCCTCACCACGTCCGTGCCCTTGCTGGGCCGCGGCCGGCTCGTGTCCTTGTACTGCGCCACGTACGGGTTGGGGTCGCGCTTCTGGTCGAGGTTGCCCAGCGTGTGGTTGACCTCGCGGTGCTTGGCCTCGTCGGCGCGCACGTACAGCAGCAGGTCGCGCATCGTGCGCTTGCCCTCGGGCATCTTCCAGTACTTGACGGCGATCTCGGGCGCGGGCATGTCCTTCCACTTGGGCAGCTTGCCCGCCTCCAGGTCGTTGATGGCCCGCGTGTACGTGATGACCGCCTCCTCCTCCAGGTACCCCACGAAGCGGTGGCAGGTGCGCGGCGAGATGAGGTACGACAGGAAGAAGCCGTTGAAGAAGACGCCCTGCGCGCCCAGGACCATCAGCCGCATGAACCAGCCCGGCTCGGCGAGCTTCATGAAGGAGAGGAGGTGCATGCGCTCGTTGTAGGCCTCTTCGAGGAGGGTTTCGATCCTTTTCACACTTGTTAGCTGCTTTTTTCTCTTCCGGTACATAAACATCCCGTATGTCTGGAGGATGTAATCAGAGACTCATATAGATCGAGTTAGATACTCACCATCCATTATCCCTCTTCATCCTCCTTAGACTGTGCAGATGCCGCAGCATCCCCCCAACCATACCCGGCACACCGGCCACGCTCTCCAGGAAGATAAACCGGATCAGCCACTTGCGCTCCGTCATCTCGAACTTCTTGGGCACATCCTTCACGCCCTCGGGCGGGTGCCGGTATCCCGTCGCCAGGTCCGTCGCCCAACGCAAGAACCGTACCATGCCAAGCGCCACCCAATCGGACCAGTCCCGCGCCTCCCTGTGGGCGATGGTGATGGCACGCATCTGCTCCTCGGTATATCTGTTGGTTCGAGGATGTCGTTAGCAATTCTCATATATACTTCTGGAATGTGGTCACATGTTGGGCCAGCATGTGGCAACGTCAAAGGGAGTAAGATATATATATATATATATATATATATATATATATGATTAAAAAAAAAGAGAGA
>ENA-UOXB01000053-UOXB01000053.1-bioreactor-metagenome-genome-assembly--contig:-NODE-53-length-142290-cov-13.104742_pt1 | contig 142290 bp, 125 predicted proteins | sample MGYA00238158_ERZ761615 | MGnify/ENA primary metagenome ERZ761615 (study PRJEB28904, sample SAMN06267902) | bioreactor metagenome | isolation source: Joint BioEnergy Institute, California, USA...
AAAAAAAAAAAAAAAAAAAAAAAAAAAAAAAAAAAAAAAAAAAAAAAAAAAACAATAAAAATAAGCCCTTCAAAATGCCCGCACTACCCGGCGGTTCGGTTTCCGCTCCCAAAGTTTCTATATAGACTACATTGTACATAGGTAGCGTCCTTCATTCTTCTCTTCGCTGTTCGAGCTGTGGAGATGGCAGCAGTTGTACGCGAACTTATTATTAAACCCGCCATATGCAAAATAAGAAGATCAGTCTTACCTCCCTTCCTGATCGTTTCGCGATCGTTGAACCAACGCTCATTTTACCATCGACAACGCCCCGATGCTATATAACGTAAATATATTTAGCAATCAGGCAATTTCTCCCCCATCAAGCCCCTAACTTCATCCTGGACCCTCCCCAGCCTCTCATCCACATCCCGAAGACCCCGGATTATTACGATCCCCTTTCGAAGCTCCTCCTCCCTTTCGCGGAATTGTTGTTGTGTAATATACCGTCGCATTAATTCATCCCGCGCTCGCTTCGTCTCCCCGCGCTCCCGCGCGAGCCGCTCCTTCAAACAGCGGACTTCGCGCTCGAGGCGACGTATCTGTTTTCGTCTCTCCCGATCGAAGATGAGGTAGTTTCTGAGTCGTGCTTTCAGTTTTGCGACGAGTTCTTCCTTGATGTCGGGGTCGGGGTCTTGGGTGGTAGTGTTCTTTTTCTTCCCGAAGAGGCGCCTGTGCGAAGACAAAAAGAAGCCAAGTCAGATCTGAAATCAATGGGGTTTCGGAAAGAGGATGATGCAGCTTTCGTTGCACAGGTAAAGTGATCTATAGATATCTAACAGGAAAAAAAAAGAGAATATGGAAATAGTAGAAGGACTTTGGCACGCTTTTTTTTTCCCTTTGGAAAAAAGATAGAGATAAAGAGAAAGAGAATTACATACCATAGAAGCGGGATTCGACTGTGCCCTCCATTTCGGGATTCACTATCCTCCTGCTCTCCTTCTTCTTCTTCTTCCTCATCCTCATCCTCATATGCGCTGAGGTACTCGTCATCCTCACTGAGGTATTCGTCGTCTTCGTCGCTCTCTTCCTCTTTCGTTTCGTTAGCATAATAGCAATCATCAAGTCTATATTTCGGGAGGTAGATCCTAGATTCCTATTTATTACCTTCTTCTTCGTCTCGCTCCTCCTCCTCATCTTCACTAAGGTATTCGTCTTCTTCACTCTCCAGATCTCCATCTTTATTTCCGTTAGCATGATAGTAATCACCAAGTATACACCTAGATACGTTCTATGTCTTTTATTACTGACCTTCTTCCGATTCTGAAGTTAGGGATTTGTCTTTGGATAATATAGATAGTTGGGAAGCGCTATCTGACGCCGAAAGAGGCGTCCTATATCTGGGTAGGGGATCATGTTCTGTATACGCTGGAGGAAAGTCCGAGTCGAAGAGGGTATCTGAGTCGTCTGCAGTTGTGGGCATTGTGTCGTGTCAAGGTTATTTCTCGAGGTATGTTTAATTATGTAGGTAGATGGTAGGAAAAGGGCAGAACGGACAAAATGTTGATAGAAAGCCCGAAAAATGTCAAGTCCTCTTAGGTTAGATACATATAGTATACCTCTACCTATGAAGAGGATGCACTAATATACATTAGGCACTGACTGGACATGTAATGTTGGGTGCCTAAATGTTAATGTATCAGAACCATGGACAGTGCCGGATGAAGCTGTCATTGCCAACAATATCCCTCATACTCGTTGACCGTTATCCAGTAGCGTCCTACGCCTCTGTATCTTCATCCTCTTCATTCTCTTCCTCCCATAGGGGGCAGACACACTGCCTGATATCTGCCCAAGTCATGCCGTGCGCCCATTGCCGAATATCCTCGTCAAATGTATATGGAGGCCCATCATACTCCGCAATGTCGGCATCGCGGCCGCGCTTCACGATGACGAGCAGCCCTTTTGACCATGGGATTCCCACCATGAACTGCTCATCATGTTCCACGCCAAAATGCTCCAAATCTTCCGGGGGCGATATCTTCTGTTCGAAGAGTTCCCGGGCGCGGGGGTTGAGGACGCTGTTATCGGCGCGGGAACGGTAGATCGTGACAGATGCGCCAGAGCCTGCACCGTCGCGGCGAGACAAGATCTCATTCCATGTGCTTGGCTGAGGCTTGCGAAAGTAGCTCTGCTTTGCTCGCGCACTTGTCCTGCCAAAGCCCAGCATCTCCGAGGTCGGCGTGATATAGTGCAGCTCTCTCCATCCGTTCCCGTACTCGATCAGTCCGCTTAGAGTATCGTAGTGATCTCCACCGTTACAGGAATGTTCGAGAACAGTGAGCGTATCTAGACGCAGAGCTGGAAGCAGCTTGAGGGCCGATACCAGCCTATAGGTCACTCCTCGATGGGCGCCTATAGGCTGGAGCCTCAATTTGTTTTCAAACATCATGCGGACATGACGGATCTGCGAAAGGGTGGTCGAAGGCAAAACGGAGAGGTGGCCAAGCAGAGCCACTGGATTTTCAAAGCAGAACAGGACCTCGCGGAGCCAAATAGGCCCCGCTTCCTGATTTATCTGACGACAGACACGAAGGATGGCGAGGAAGTTAGGCAGGGGCGATATGGGTTGCCAAGAGCTGACGGGGCTGGGGCTCCTCTCTCCAAAGGTAAGCGTAGCACCGGCAAATAAAGACGTGTAGATCTGATTGCGCAGCTCGCCAGGAAGCTGCAAAAGCGGGCTGGAGGTTGACGGGAGCATGTTTGGATTCAATGTATGTTATTTTGTATTTCCTTTGGATGCCTTCTTTCCAGGGCAACTCCTGACGACAAACATCAGGTGGATGGATTTCTGAAAAGATAGCGTGTTCGAACTCGCAGACCCCACCACAGCATTCACAGCAGCACAGGAAAAGATGCTTCACAGCGGCAGCCGTAGTTGCAGATTCTTGTTGGGAAAGCCTGCTGAAAGCTATCAAATAAGAAAATGGTTGTGGGGGATGAAGATGATAGTCAAAGAGAGTGCGTAAGTGCTGCGCCTGTTCCTGCAAGTCGGGATTGTCAAGAGGTCCTGTTATGGAGCATCCCTACCGCGCGCTGTTACATACGCCTGGTTTCAATCGTACCTTCGTTAATGGGAAGGATTATCCCGTCAGCAGGTACCATCCCCCATCCCCTCCATCTTTACATCCTCCTTGAAGACCAATCCCTTAGTCACGATCTCTTCGTTTATAGAACGTGTCATTAGCAATGACCATGAAATTGATTCATTCAATTGGACCATTCTCACTTCGACTCGTTCGCCTGATCCGAATCCCGATGAAATAACCAACAATACCTACCAAGCCTGTTCTGACTATCATATCACTATCTCCTGTTCATCGTAGTAGTAGACTCAGTAAAGGCTTCCAATCTGCTCATGATCTGCTCATAAGAGCATTAAATGACCAGCGGGGTTCTTTAAATTCCAGTAAAGAAACCCCGTAGGTCATACCCAAAGACAAAAGTCGACAACAGCTCTAGACAAGTAGCACTTCGAGCCATTGTATATGGGACTACGCTCAGCACAATGGTTAATTCTTATGCATCAATTGACCAAATTTGGGTAGTATACCATCCTCGTCCAAAGCTATCTGTATGTTTTCCTCTGATGAAAGATACTACGCAGGTATGGCTTCCGGCCTTTTTTTGTGACCACATACCAGAGAAACTTCATCACTTCACAAGCTTAGAAGCTTCCGAAACTTGCGAGGATAATTTTATGGATACTCTGTTTCTTGATACACTGACAAGTAGCATCACTTTATGCTGATAACCCCTCGTTGGTTTTCAAATAGCAGAATACTCTCCACAGTGTGATACGTATTGATCGAGTTTTAATTCGAGTATCACTCCCCCTAAAGTTCTGCCGGGAGTGATAGTTAGGAACTATGGAAGTGATGCTTTGAGCTAGACGGATAAATCGAGGTTTATGTTAAAACGACCGAGGACCCCAATATGAGCCAACTCTTTGCGGACAAATTCATCGTCGCGTCATACTGCATCACGACAATCCATGGTGCGTTTATGATTATCCATATTCATAGGATGTAGATTAGGTACCTAGGTACATCGTAGACTTGGCTGATGATTCATTTACTTTCTTTAATCGCATGATGACGGCAAAATTGCGCCTTCTTTTGATGCAACTTTTCTGTGGTAGGATATAAATGCGCAAAGTCAACGCAGGACTCCGAATTTCTCTCCATACTCTGCTTTCACCATTTTCTCAAACAATTTCATTCTTTGTTAAGTATCCATGCTGTACCAATATACCTGTATATATACACGCACAATCACCTCTCACCTCCCACCTAAACCAACCAAAAACATCCACCACGGTACGGCAACAATTTGCTTCCCTCCCCTTTCTTCCCCCAATGACGACCGGTAAAAAAACAGGAAGAGAACAAATAAAATCAAAACAAGTGCGGGCTCCCCTTTGGTAGAACCAACTTGGTTTCCAAAACTTTTGCCCAACAAGCTTGGTTTTCAATGTCCAAAAATTTAATTCTGAGGGGACCAAAAATATATTTTTTTCTGGTCCCGTTGCCGATTCGTTTTTTTACTGTGGTGTCTGTCTTCTGTTGGTTTGATTTTTCGGAGGGTTGAGTTTTGCTAACTATGAAGTTCTACTGCTCTTGGTTAGGTATGATTACGGCGATTGAGTTCCTCGTGGGGTTTTCTTTCTTGCTCTACCTGTCGAGCAGGTAGCTCCCAAGGTTTACCAGGTCGCATATCCAGGCTTGTGTAGTGATAGGTTGATATTACTAGTAGCTACCAATGATTAATGAAAAGGTTACTGAAAAGACATATGTGAGCTGATCTACGACTTCTATCAGATCTATTCATTAAGGCATGATTATTACTAGTAATATAATGGGATATACAGGTAAAAATCTGGCAATTTCCAGAAGATCATCCGTAGCGACCTGCAAAATTGAGATTACATCCCTACCTGTCTTCTCTTTGCTGTTCCATGTTGAGATGGAAAGACTTACCGTGCTGTCAACTATCAAAAGTCCCCCAATAAGGTCTTCGATTGCGGGAAGGCCAGATAGGCAGCGCGGCCAAGTCCTTTACTATGGCTCAGGAGTGATTGTAGGTAGGGTATGAATAAACTGAATAAGAACAGGGGAATATATGATGTGTGCATGAGAGATGGACTCAGTTAGTACCTTTACGATTTAGCTCATCCTGTTGCGATGAACAGATCAGTCAGGCCTTGTCTTTCATCATAGTCCATAGACGCGTATAGACACTATATTTGTATTTCTGTTCGAGTCAACTCATCAGATAACGTGTCATATTTATACTTCTAAAAAGATATAAAAAGGAAGCTAAATTTACGTTGCATGCTTGCAGGAAGGAAGAAAGAAAAGAACAAGGAAAAGAGGAGAAGAGGCAGAGGTATCATTGACGAATGAAGACGTAATCTATCTGGTCGAAAACTAAGAGATTAGTATCTGATGACATGGACAGTATATTGACCCAAACTCAGGGAAGAGTAAATACTTACATGGCACAGTGGCCCTTCTTGCCTATTCCTTCTCCACCTTCCTCCTCTTCGCATCCCCCTCCGGGGGAATATCCCCGCCGTCGGGACTTGGGGGGGACAATGGCCCTCCCCAAGCCCCGGAGATCCTGCAGGCCGTGGGAAAGACGCACCTTTCCCAGCAGTTCCGGATCCCCCTTGTTCGCGATGGGAGGGGATCCGGCGCCATTCCCTCCCTTGCCGCCTTTGCAGCCTTGACTTGCCGGCGCCACTGGTTTGTCTCCTCCCAACCGACGTAGTCGAACTCGGAGTCGCAGGCCCTTCTCTTTCTCGGCCGCTTGCCCCTGGGCGTGGCCGCTGGCCTGCCGGTGCAGAAGTAGTGCCCGTCCCTTAGGCAGCGACGGGTCACACCGAGGCGGTAGCTGTGGCCGCAGATGTGGCAGGTCCACGTCCAGGGTCTCGGAGTAGTTGGCTTGAGCGGGATTTCTGAGAGCCATTGTAGGCGACTTCTCGATAGCGGAGGAGGAGAAACAAGCGCGTCTGTCGGCGAGCAGAGTGGGAATGGTGGCGGCGAGACTGGTCGAGGAGACGGACGCGGCAGTGCCACATTGACAGGAGGGATGGTAATTGGAGGCGGTGCCTGCTTCTTCCTAGCTCTCTTCATTTCGAGATATTGACTCGAGAAGTGGATTGCGTGTCAAGGAGGTAGAGATTCTAGCTTTGCTGTTAAGAGGATTTTCGCAGCGGAAAAGCGGAGATGTAGCTGAAAGCTGAGGTCAGGAGTAGAATCGGGAGACAGAAGACCGCTTGGAATCTCGATCTGGAAGCCGCTCAGGGAATATATCTGGTGTTGATTCGTTTGCCGCGGTACAAGTTCGAAGAGAGAAGTTCGAAGAGAGTAGGAGTTCGGAAGGAAGAGGAGTTCGAAAAGAGCAGGAGCTCTGAGCGAGGAGGAGTCCCAAGAGAGCAGGAGTTCGAGAGAGTAGATATCCGAAGAGAGTAGCAGCTCAGAGAAAGGAGGGGTTTGGAGAAAGTAGGGGTTCGAAAGGAAGAGGAGATCGGACAGAGCAGGATATCGATCAAAGACAGTAAGAGATCCTCAACACCAGAGATCTTGATATTGGGAGTAGATAGAACTGAAAGGCGCTCGGAATCAGGGATATTTCGCAAAGCTGCCTGTAACACAATTGGAAGGTTTTAACTCTACCGTTGGCAAGATCTGCACGCTCGCACAGTGAAGATGGTGTGTGAGGTCAGGTTCGAAGTCAGAAGGTATCGAAATGGAGATATCAACGCAGCCAGTGCCACGGATGAAGGAGGTAGAGTTCTAGGGAAGATCGGGTGTTCAGGAGAAGGAATTGAAAGCTAGACAGGAAGTTCGAGAGCAGGAAGATAGCTGGAGGATGAGAATGGTGGAACGAGGAAGATCAAGTCGAGGATCGAGGCTTGGTGTTGCATTCTCATGAGACAAAAACTAACGCAACAAACAATGGACAAAACTCACAGTGGGATGGAAGAGTTATTCATTCTATTGTTCATAAATATAGAAAATGCCAGACAAAGGAAGAGTCCCTGCTTATTGATGAATGGGAATTGTCTGTATTCTTTTATTCTGAGACAATAAACCTGTCAATTCACTGAGTCGTCCCAGAATTGTATCTGGATCGGATTCCGCAGATCCAATTCACAACAATAATCCGCCGCTGCTAATACAACCTTTGTATTTGAATATCCAAGTGAATCTGCAAGTATGTGGTATTCTAAACAATGTTTTTACGCGGGTACTGCAGAGATTCTGCAATAATCATGCGCGCGTCAGAAGACTCGAGGTAGTCGACAGACCCACATTTGTATGCAGTGAAGCTACAAAGCAGAAAGAGAACTAACATTGATCATTCACTGGTCGATCATTAGTAAGTAACTTGCTCTCTGAACAAAGAGCCGCTAAGTCGCTCATGGATGGCACGTACTTAGGGATGTGGATTGTGCTCCGTAGTTCCATATTAAGTACCGATAAAAGGTGTACTACGACTCCACAAAAATAAAAAAAGTATGTAGACCTTCCAAAAAACCTCGTTCTGCAACGCAGGTACATTAATACTACCTTAGAGGCTGCTTAGTGCCGCCATAATGTGTTTCTGCTGTTTATCCAGGCGAATAGCAACAGCTTCTCTATATGCTTCTTTCTTGCCATGATCTAACTCCTCTCTTGCATCACAGTTAAGCTTATCGCATTATTGCAGCAGTAATATGCAGGGTTCTATATTCATTTATGCATGCATGGTAGATCGAAATCTAATATTGGATAGTGAGTCGACAGGCATCCACTTAGTCATCTCATTTCTCCCAGCTTACTTCAAGCATAAGTCCTGGTACCTACTTAACTTAGTTATTTGCATAATCTTGTTGAGAAGGTGCATCAAGGTTATATTTAGATAAAACGAGTATAATAAGATAGGTAGCTGGACAGGGTTTTATGGCTATACAGCCTGAGGGCAGTGATCAACCCAGGTTATCATGAGTGGTAGCTGCTTATGTACCCCGTGTCTTCACAAATTCTCAAATGTTCCTTCCGTCAGAAATGTCTTAGCACATATTGCCTTCGACAATTGTGATATTTTTGGAGCTTCTAAGTTAGCTATCTTGCAAGGTTTAAATCAGGATGTCTTTAGATACGGAAGGCGGCCGAGATGCCATATGATTGGTGCCCAGAAACGGGAGGCTGGGAGTAGGTTCCAGGTACCTCCAAGCCCTATAGAGTTAGCGTGGAGGATAAGGTACCCTGTACCCATTCATGGGCAGCGTAGCGATCCACCGGGTCGTTAGGCTTCCCTGCCACGTCAATTTCGCACGGTCGCTGCCCATGAAAGATGATGAGAGAGCCTGGACGGGCCTGGTCTGAAGTTGATGGCCTTAAGCTGCTGGCACAGGGTCCCCCACTCAAGCCCCGCGGCACAGTTCCTCACCAGTTGCGTTGGTTGCACAGCTGTCTGTGGCCGTTGACGCAGCCCAGCCACTCTCTGAGAAAATGCCATGGCTGGGCGACCGAGCCCGTCTCCTTTCCACAGTTCTGTTCCTTCAAGTATACTGCACTCCATGAGTGTCGACTCTCCTTTCCCCCTCCTTGATGCCTTGTTGACTGATTCGCATGCTGCTGCTCATGAACGATGAAGACATGAAGAGATAAACATTCCTTCTCTGTAGCTTTCTCTACTGACCGGTAAGTTCTGCCTTCGTGTGTTTTGCAAATAGCAATAGCAGTGTCTGACTTGTTGGCTTATCAGAGTCTGGCAACACAGATTCCCTTTCCTATTGCCGATTCCTACATCAGCATCCACTGGTATCATATTCGATTGCCTCTTTTTGTGAGAGGTGTATTAACGAACGGAACGGTCCACAGTGACGCTGTGTCCATTGTTGTTGTGTCCGAGGGCCATATTACGCCCTCTGTCTCTTCGAAGCTGAGGGGGGTCTTCCTTCAGCACTCCGCCTCCTCTCCAAGTTGAGAACTCACGACTAGTCGCCCACAATGAAGAGGAACATAGCCATTGCCCTCATCATTATCTTCATCTTCATCCTCCTGGCCCTTGCTGGGTTCGGGATCTATGCTGTCCAGAACCGTGTCTCTTGGTTGAGGAGACGAAGAGACGAAGAGGAAGCTGAAGAATGACGAAGGCGAAAGATGAACCGCGGGTCTGCTCCCGACCTGATGGTCCATCGGTTACTTTTGAACGACAACACAAAGCTGCCCGTCTGTTAGATGACACCTCGGTCACCTTCTCTTAGACGTTTCATTTTCTGCGTCCCTATATAACACATCGCATCGGTGCATCTTTTTCAGCGGTTTCGTACATGGACCGCCGTCACAACGAAAAACGTGGTCAACGGAGCTGTGGCTCCGCACAAAGGTTCTGCCTGGCTGCTGCTTGCTCTTGCGCGCTGATTCGAAAAACGCTATGCTGATGTTGATGAGTGATGAATATGTTCTTGTCGGTACTGTGTTGCAGCGTCATGCCGGTTTCTCTCGGATTTCGAGAGAAAGTCCGCTGGTACGTAATATAATTTGCAATCTGGCATGAATGGAGCTCTGAATGATGGAGCACGATGTACGATAATGAGTCTTGATGAATATTCCGGCATGGGAATGAGCCTCATTGTTTGATATTTTAGATACATAGATCGAAACCAGAGAATGTTTATAAAGTGTAATACTAGGTTCTCTCAACCTCTTGCAAATAGTGGCAGGCTTTTACTGCCTGCGGACTAGTAGTAGTGCCAGAAAACTAGACTCACCATCGAAATTTATTCTACGCATATATCTGACTACTGCGAATCATAGCAGCGGGCCCACTGGTTAATAACTATGGCTTGGGGACGCAGGGTGGATCCTAGTGTTTTGTGAATGCGTGGATTACAGACTTCTCCGTCGACTCTCTGTACCTCGTAGAATCAGCACAATGGAAATGACAAGTCTTGACCGCAAACGCTCCTTAAAGGCGTATGCCTTGGGCTTCAGCGGGGACGATCGAGGCACCTGCAGCCTCCCGGCAAGAAGCTGCAGCCCATGCCCCTCCGGCCGCAGTCCACATCTCGTCAGCACTTCTGCTGATCTTTCGTCCGCATTGATGACCATCCCACTTCTTCAATTGACAACAAGCCTTGAATATCCACCTAACGTCCGGGTTTTCTGTATCCTGCCCACTTGTTGAGCGGTTCCTTCGCATACCCAACTCCCACGGTCTGCTGCGGACCAAAGAACAACAAAAATGCTCGACTTCGCCAAGAAAGCCCTATCATCCATCACTTCTGACCCGGAGCAGAATTCTCCTCGAGGGGAAGACGCGGAAAAAGACAACTCCCCAGAAGCGCTGGAGGAGCAGCAGCGTCAAGAGTTCCACGCCCGGATCATCGCGCTGTGGCAGAAGGTCTGGTTCGGTCTGTACCAGCTATACGACAGGGACGGGCCGTACCACCACGAGCGGCTCGAGAAACTCTATCTCGGCGCGGGGATGGCGACACAGATATCGGAGGACAATAATGACGGCACGCTGCGAGTATCACCTGGCCTGGGCCTGCTGCGGCACGCACTCTCGCATAATTGCCGCGGGAGCAGCAGCAGCGGGTTATCAGGCTTGAAGCTCTACGAGGGACTGTCGCTCGAGAAGCTGCAGTCCGTCATCCAGCTCCTGGAGGCGTACGAGCGCGAGATCGAACCCCTCGGCGAGGTCTATGCCCTTTTGCGCGGCCTGCAGGTCGGCTTGCGTCAGCCCACCACCGAGGACCAGGAGGCCGTCATGAGCCAGTACCCGGCCCTGGCGGACCCGATCGCGAAGAGGCTGCTGCACTACGACTCGCAGCTGGATGTGCTGGCCATGGACATGGAGGATGAAGCGAGGGCGAAGCACGAGGATCCGAAACTCCAGCGCGGTTGGTACGTGTCGGATGTCGTGTTTCAGCGACCGAGGAAGTTTGGGGCGTTTGCGAGTTCGGCGAGAAAATACCTGGAATAAGTTGCTCCTGCGAAGGATAGAGTACAAGGCTCCTATTACAGGTGAAACTTTGATAGCTGGTTTTTGCTCGATTATGAGGGCAATCAAACTCCACATATGCCTACTTTGGGTAGTAACTAGTACAAAAAGATAGGCATATGCCTTGTATAAAGGACTGATAAGTTTGTCTCTACTGATCAGTACATAGTAGGTAATCACTGTAATTGAATTGCTCTGTTCTGTGCCTTCAGATTTGTGTGACAGAAGTCCTTACCTATGTCGGTAGGTGGTGTTGCGCTCCTCTAGCTTCACTGTTTGTTAGATCTTACCATTTTGGTTTCAAATATGATATCGGCTGAGCAAAACAGAAGGAAAAGTTCAGAGAGCGCCGGTTCTCATGTCAAGAGCAGACAAGGAGCGGAAGTATGTGTTTGCCGGTGTGATTGTAGAAGGTTTGCTGAGGACTTTCACAAGGGTATGCAACTTTTTCCTGTGGACAGACATGTATTTTCCTGTGTCTTCACTACGAGTCTTAGAACATTCAGAGCATCTCTGTGACACAATTCCTTGATGGATGGGCGAGAAGGAAACCAGCAGATTGATATGCAGCAGATTAGTATGATATTATGTGGGCTCCTAGTAGTGGGAACAATTGAAGATGAAAAAAGGTCTTTCTAGATGTCACCTTTTTTTATTATGAAAATTACATTCTATGATAACACTCTCGTTAGCTAAGAGCTAGCACAGCCCTGAAAATACTCCTGATACTAATACTTGCAGCTTCAAGATTGTCGCCAAGCACAGCACTTCTACTACTATTCGCTGTCCATATAGTCCCGAGAGAGAATATTAATTACTTCTTAGTCCAACTGCAATGATCATTTTGTAGAACAGTGCACTTTACTCCCTATCTACATAAAACCACAACTTCCTTGCCGCCTCCTCCGATGTCTCTGGTGCCTTGTTCCGGAGATAAGTCTCAAAAAGCTCCTTGTGCTTCGCCTGGACTTTATCAAAATCCACATGCGGCGGAACCCACCCTTCATCGTTCGCGTGCAGTATCTGCTGCGTATGTCTCCGGAGCGTATGCCACTCCTTGTACTCGGCCAGCTCCCGCTCATGTCTTGCTATCTCCTCAGGGGTGAACGTGTACGGACAGTTCTTTTCCGGCAGCCCCATCCGGTGCCAGTGCTGAGAGATCTTGATCAGCGCATCGCGGAGGGGTATGATGCCATGCTTGTACGTATGTTCGCAGGTCGTGAAGAGCTGACGGATGGGTTCCTCGATCCTTGTCAGGGCCAGGTATGAGCTGAGATCGCTCCTGACAAGGGCAGCTTCGTAGCACTTTGCAATCGTGGCTTGGTCTCTCTCTGCGATGGCGACGTCCTTCTCGTCCGGGATCATGTTGTCAAAGTCGGACGGTAACTCGGGCTTGAACATCCCGATCTGGTAGTCCCTGGGTGGGTTGAGGAATATGGGCCATCGGACCTGGGCGAATCGGGGCATGACGGTGGTGAATTGCCAGTCGATGATGCCGGTGATGCTGGTTGGGTCTTGTTCTGAAACGAATATGTTGCCGAGATGGGAGTCTGTATGCCAGAGAAGGGGTTTCGAATGACGCTGTAGAAGAGTCGAATCGGCTAATATCGGTATGGCTTCCATGGCCATGTTCAAGAGCCGAAAATGGTCTTCTGGGGAGCCGTAATGTGGGCCAGGGTTGACAAGGCTCCTGGAATGCCTCACGTTCCATATGCCTCGTCTGGCGAGCGCAAGTCCCAGATCTGACAGAGTCCGCCCTAGGAGAACTAAGAGGTTAACGGGATTCTTCTATCGCCAAACAGGGTAATCTCACAGGGACCTCTGGGATTTGTATCTTCTTCTTCCTCAGGGTCTTTGCCAGTGGAAGAGCTTTCAGACCACAGAGGACTGCAAGCCGGCCCGATATAGTACGAGTCATCAACATCGATAACTGGATCAGAGTCTGGAAGATTCCTGGCGCTCCAATGGCGGAAGTATAAATTGCCATAGCCAGGAAAAGCAATGGCTGCAAGCTGACGTTCAAGATGGACAAGATTCTGGATTAGCTTGAAGCGCTCGCTCTCATGCATCTTGCCCCAGACTTTATTCAACTGCTTTCCTGGCGTCATCTCCAGTATTATATACTCTGAACCTATAGGGTTCGAAGCATCGGCGCTCCATGCAAGGACTCTAGAAACTGGAATGGATGTGTGAGACTTCACTAAATCACATTAGCCCGAATAAAACTTGGATAAGACGCTCAACTCGTAGGTAAGTAGGCAGGTAGGTCATGTAGGTGCAGTACCGAATTCAAGAACCGCAGCCTCCGATGCGGTTGCGTACTCGAGGGGTATCATATCAGGGCAGGGTATCTTTGCAATAACTTGTTTTCCGTTCTCCGCAGTCATCAATAGAGCCTTATTAAAACCGCCTTCCTTCTTGTCGATGCTGGATATAGGTGAAGAAACCTCTGGTATGGACGAAACCAGCTTGCATAGAGCATCAACATCAAATTTTGCATATCGTTTACTCTTCTCATGTTTCTCATTGACAATGAAACGCCCATTGGTATATTTAAATAGGTCCTCTGTTGGGATTGGTTCACCTTATTAGGATGTTAGAGGGGACAATCCTCCGCGGTACAGTGCTACTAAGAAGTAGTGGGGGCATACCGCGACAGGTTATGGAAATGTTTCGCGATAACGATTTCAGCGGGACCGACATGGATTTCCAAAGAGCGTTTCTAAGACCGAGCATTGTTGGAGGAACATGGATGTGGTCTTGCTCAAGTTGGTGACGCAAGAGGGCAACACAGGAGACTTGCATCCGTGAATAGACTTCCGGCATATCACATGATCTGTCGATACATGTATCGATCTCAACGATGTTGAATTTTGACATTTTGGAAGTAGTATGGACTGGAGGGGATTTCTGGCTTATAAGCTAAAATAGAGACTTCTTTCTCCAGGTGTTGCAATATCGTGTCCAAACAAGGAGGCAAGAAATACTGAATCTGTTAACCTCCCCGGATGGAAATGGGTCAGTTTCAGTAGGCTCACAGAATTCGATGTACCATATTGGATCTGCTCGCAAATTATCGTTAGTCTGCTTGAATCTTCTCTGACTGATGCACATGTTTCTTTCCCAGGAGCAAGATCGATCGTTCATTTATTACTGGTAATGTCATGCTAAATAGACATTCCTGTGGTATTCTGATTAACGATAGACAAGTGAAGTATTAAAAATGGGGTGACTGAAATATCATGAGTACTCAAATATCACAAGTGGCATATGCTTGGCAAACAAAGTCCCGGCAGAGGAGGTCCCAATGACACTCCTCCCTATATGACTGCTATCGCAGACAACGCTAGTCATCAGTCCTTCCTCGACTGCTCAGATTCAATTCACAGCCACAGAAATGCTGCCAGCATCATCGCTAAGATGCCAGCTAGGGGAGTAAAAACAGCAAGTACCCCGCCTGTCGGCTGAGCGGCGTTTGAGACAGTGCTCACAGCAGCTGCGCTTGGGCCGGTAGCCGTTGTCTGGCCAGTGGCCGTTGTGGTGGCAGTGGCTATAGCACTCAGGATAGAAGTCGCGGAGGCGGAATTCCACGTTGTCGTTGTGTAGGAGCAGGATGTGAGGAGCTCGTGGGCATCTAAGAGGGCCGAACAAAAAGCTTAGCACAAAATCAAGGCCCAGGAGATCATCACTTTGACGCGATTTTTGACGAGGGAAAGGGGAAAAGAAAGCGTCCAGAACATTGGATCTGTCTTGGGACTTCGCAGCGAGTGCCCGTGACAAATTCATATAGATAAATGTCAGGTGGATATAGACTATATAACATACCATTATGGTGTCCGTCATCATCATATGTCGAGATACAGGCTTCGCAAAGGGGAATCAAGGTAGCAGCATTTGCTTTCGAACAGACGCAGTTGAGCTCGGCCGGGTCACTGTCCCCATACTCGATGTCACAGTCGATCGACCATCTCACGATCGGCCGGCAGACATCCCAGCACTCCCTCCTTTTGACATCATCGCGATCAATACCGGCATCCGCTGTCGCTAGGTAACCAAGGAACAGGAAGGCCAAAAGAACCGTCAGCTGGTGAGGGCGCATGTTGCTTGGATTGAAATGCCGACACAGAGGCTAGTTTGGATGAGATGTGCCTAGGTATGTACTGTAGTGATTATTCCGTTATGTCTATGACTCTCATGTGAGATCCCTGAGCGAGGGACAAGAGTCCATATTTCTATACATCAATAACAAGCTCTGACCTCTGCAACCGGCATTCGCAAGCTTGTCGCTGTAATATTTGCACAGCCATTGCCCCTCCTGCGTGAAGGCTGCAGAGCCAAGACTTCCGGAGCGTTGTTCCCTTCCGCCCCAGGTCGGAGAAGAGGGACAACAGAGACCTTGGCGACCAGAACATAACCAGGATTTCCTCTGTAACCGCCATGCATCGAAATCCAGAATCCTCCACCCACTGCTGTTCGTGGGGAATGCATCCACGTAGGTGCGGCTAAGCCTCGCTGCAAGAACCCGGACGTGCAGGAGATATCAGGGGATATCTTTGTTCGTCTCTCGACTTCAATCACGTGGCCATCTGCTGAGAAGAGAAAAGAAGCATCCAAGATCGCCGGTAAAATACTCTGGGCGGGAAATCCTCCGTGGCACAGTCGGCGGAGTAACGCAAGCTCCAGCTGCTTGGCATCTTATCCCTCGTCCTACCCTTCACTGACAATGAGCCATGGATGCTGATGCGCACGCGCTGATTTACGAATGATCGGCTGTTATCTCTGTTTCTCTTCCGAATACTGTCGTGCTTCTATTTAGTCCTAGACCGTTTATGCAGATTTTAGTTGGAAACCCCAGTCGGGATTCGAAAGAAATTAGACCCGTCCAGATGATGTCTCCCACTTGGAACTCCTTAGTTGTTAGCAAACTCTTGTCTGATGTAACCTTGATTTGGCTGCTTGCCCACAAGTAGCACAATGGCTGAGCAATGACGAAGGGGAAGACGTGTGCGTGTCTTCTGTGAAGCAATATTAACTGCTACCCAGGTCTGGGAATGTGACATAAAATCAAGGCAAGATTTGAATCACGAGCACGTGGGCTAGCGGATAGAATATTCAACTCAGACGATCCGGAAATGCATATTGAAGATCGATGTGGGGGATGTTGAGAAATAGCAGTCATGACGGTTAAACATGGAATGTGAGTGCATCGTTCGTCAGAGGCGACACTTGTATTTGTAGTCACAATGAGCAATGGACGGCACGAGATTCCAACAATTTCTAATTATCCCATGATTCGTTGACCATATTATATTCTGATAATTTGAATGACAATATTTGAGCCTGGCGGCAGTTTAATATAAACCAGAAAACGAAAATTCCAAGCGTACAGCAACTCTGATGGCGATGACTGGTTTGAATGACTGGTTTGAGAAAGAGACAAACAAAACTCGCAAGTTAGACATTGAGTTATGCACAGCCACAACGGATTTAAGTAAGCGAAAAATCTCCATGTTAAGAGTCCCACAGACTCCACACTGGCCTGTACTCTACTGTTTAATTTGTTTACCGCATCAATTGCCGTGCTCTGTAGTGTTTGGATAATACAGCTTCTTGTTAGCGATCTACAGAGTCTCGTCGATATCCTGATCCGCATCCTGGGAAGATGAGCTCACCATGACTTACTCTGGACATCTTGCGTCCCGAGACTTGTCACCATCGCTAAGAAGCGGACGAAGAGCAGCAGCTAACACAGTATACAACAATGAATTATGGCAGAAACACAGATATTCCATATTCCTGATCGATTTCAATTGATATTACCAGCCCCCCATGTTGAAGATGATCCATGATCGAACCTGTGCGCTGCATCAGGTTCGTCCAGACCTTCTACCATTGGTGAATCGGTGCTCCATGGCAAGCAACAGCTGGCAGCGTATTGTCGACTTAGAAAAGAGCGGGAACCCTGGCTCGAGACGGATAAGGTCTCGACCATTGCTGGCAGGCATCCAGCCAGTCATGGGCACTGGACATTTCCGGGGCTCGGTGAAGTCTATATCCATTGAGTTCTTCTCCTCAAGAGCTACCAAGATTTCTGTACGATGGGGATTTGACAAAATTGAGTCCTCTTTTGACGTAATAAATCCCCTAGCCGCAGATGAAGAATTTGATTCCGGTTTCAGATTAGACCTTCGACTCAGGAACGCAAAGGCACTATTTGTCGCTTGACATTTGAGAGCGGCGTGATCAGCTTGATCGAGATAAGCTAGTTTCAGATATCTCCCTCCACTTTGGTCTGTCGCGATTTGGTTCTCTTCTTGCTACCCTGATATTCTACTCCTCTCTCTCGTCGATCTGTCTCAATTCTATGGACAAGGATGATGTTGAAAAGACAGCAGACAAACCTCAGCATGAGACGAATGCATCTCAGAATTCTTCCCATAGCGTCAACACTCTGAGTACTGAATCCAGTGCAGGCTCTGCCACTGGATTTAAGCCGATTCATGGCGCGCTATCGAGGGAACCTGAACCTTCAACTTCCAACGAGCCAGCTGTCAGAAGAGAACTGACAGTAGATGATCTGCCGCACGTCTTTTCACAGCGGCGCAGTGGCGCGTCCAGTTACGAAGATAGCAATGGAGGTGATTGGGCCCAGATAGAGAAGCTGATGTCGCGGATGTTTGGGCGTGATAGACAGGCCAATTCAGAGGAAGAAAAGACGCGACATCTCGGTGTTGTCTGGAAGAATGTCACAGTAAAAGGCTTGGGACTGGGGACAGCACTGCAGCCAACGAATGCAGATATTTTCCTTGCACTGCCGAGGCTCTTCAAAGGCATATTGACCCGGGGCAGGACAAAACCGCCTATTAAGACAATTCTTGATGACTTTACGGTTAGAGTCTATCTTGATAGCTTCCGTACGGACATATGGCTAATATTACCATAATTCAGGGCTGCGTCCGGCCTGGAGAAATGCTTCTTGTCTTAGGGAGACCTGGCTCTGGATGTTCGACCTTCCTCAAAATAATAGGGAACCAAAGAGCAGGATACCAAAGTGTGGGAGGGGACGTCCGCTATGGCGGAACAGATGCAAAAACTATGGCTGAAAAATATCGTTCAGAAGGTAGGCCCTTCTCTAGGTAATCTTCAGGCTTCGCAAGGACACTACTAACAGCCACAGTCTTGTATAATCCCGAGGACGACCTGCATTATGCCACTTTGACTGTCCATGATACCCTGTCATTCGCGCTCAAGACCAGAACCCCAGGAAAGGAGTCTCGTGTTCCAGGTGAAAGTCGGAAGGACTACCGAAAGACATTTCTCAGAGCGATTGCCAAGATATTTTGGATCGAGCATGCCATGGGCACAAGGATAGGCAACGAGTTAATTCGCGGTGTCTCAGGAGGAGAAAAGAAGCGTGTGTCAATTGCTGAGGCTATGATCACGAAAGCTAGCACGCAGTGCTGGGACAACTCTACAAAAGGTCTAGACGCGAGTACTGCGCTGGAGTACGTCCAATGTTTAAGGAGTGTGACGAACATGGCCCATATTTCGACGCTTGTTGCACTATATCAGGCTTCAGAAAATTTGTATAGTCTTTTCGATAAGGTCATCCTTATAGAGGATGGGAAATGCGCATACTTTGGCAAGACGGAGGACGCAAAGGCATACTTTCAAGGGTTAGGTTTTGAATGTCCTCCGCGATGGACGACCCCAGACTTTCTGATCTCAGTCAGTGATCCCCATGCCAGACGTGTAAGAAACGGATGGGAGGATCGCATTCCACGATCTGGGAAACAGTTCCAGGAGACTTATCGCAAAAGCGATGTCTACCGGGACGCCCTCAAGGACATTGAAGAGTTCGAAAAAGAGATCGAACTCCAAAGGCAAGAGAGGGAGGCCGCCAGAGAGAGGGTGAAGAAAAATTACACCCTTCCTTTTTATAAACAGGTTATTGTGCTGACACATAGACAATTTCTTGTCATGCTTGGTGACAAGCAGTCCCTTTGCGGGAAATGGGGTGTCGTAACCTTCCAGGCGCTCATTATTGGGAGTTTGTTCTTCAACCTTCCGAGGACGAGGTAAGGATGTTTGAAATTTGTTAGATCAGACAAAAGCAAATTCTAACTTTTTTCGAGTGGTGGTGTCTTCACACGTGGAGGTGTTATGTTTTTCATGCTTCTCTTCAACGCTCTCCTCGCTCTTGCGGAACTCACAGCGACCTTTGGAAGTCGGCCGATCTTGATGAAGCATAAGAGCTTGTGAGTACTAGTATTTATCAAGTTTGATAATAATAAATTTCTAATATATGAAAGTTCTTTCTACCGTCCGTCTGCCTATGCCCTGGCACAAGTCGTTGTGGACGTCCCCCTCGTTTTCATTCAGGTCACGATTTTCAACCTCATCGTGTATTTGTATGTTTTATCTACTACTACCATCTTATTGCACCGGCTAATCTTATTCCATAGTATGTCTAATCTGTCGAGAACGGCTTCACAGTTTTTCATCAGTCTTCTCTTTCTGTTTACATTGACGATGACCATGTATTCTTTTTTCCGAGCTATTGGTGCTTTATGCTCCTCTCTTGATGGCGGTATGTGAGACTTTGAACAAAAATCTTTTCGTGAAAGAATCTTGCTAAAGACAAGAAAGCGACTCGTATTACCGGAGTCGCGATTCAAGCTTTAGTTGTATATACTGGTCAGTTTGTTTGACCTCCCCGCTCCTCAAATAATGAAACTCAATGGTACTGTTTTCAGGCTACCTTATTCCGCCTTGGAAAATGCGTCCGTGGTTAAAGTGGCTTATCTGGATTAATCCTGTTCAGTATTGCTTTGAGGCACTGATGGCGAACGAATTCTACAATCTCAACATCAAATGTGAGCCTCCATACATTGTCCCACTGGCCCCTGGAGCCTCGCCTCAGCATCAAAGCTGTTCGATTCAGGGGAGTAGACCGGGTCAGACTTCCGTTCGTGGTTCTGATTACATCAAAACCGGATTCACTTATACCAGAGCCCACCTTTGGCGGAATTTAGGCGTTGTCATCGCCTGGTTCGTTCTCTTCGTTGCATTGACAATGTTAGGAATGGAACTGCAAAAGCCCAACAAAGGTGGCAGTTCTGTGACTGTCTTTAAAAGAAACGAAGCACCAAAAGGCGTTGAGAACTCCGGGAAACATAGAAACCTCCCAGAAGATGAGGAGACGGCCGAGAAAGATGCTGCGAATCCTCTTCAGGAGGCTGAGCCCACTTCCTCAGATGAAAATAACGTCCATGGAATCGCGAAGAATACATCCATATTTACATGGCAGAATGTTAACTATACGATACCGTACAAGGGTGGGCAGAGAAGACTCCTGCAGGATGTTCAAGGCTACGTTAAACCAGGGCGACTCACGGCTTTAATGGGTGCTTCTGGTGCTGGGTCAGTGTTTCCAGGATCCTCCGCCTTGGTATATGTAAGTGTCATATTTACATTTTCAAAAATAGGAAGACTACTCTTCTCAACGCTCTCGCACAACGTATCAACTTCGGAATTGTCACTGGAGATTTCCTCGTTGATGGAAAGTGCGTTACCCAACCCCTTCTCTATCGACTAACTGCTAACAATCACAGGCCTCTACCGAAAAGCTTCCAGAGAGCTACCGGATTCGCGGAACAGATGGATATCCATGAGCCTACTGCTACAGTCAGAGAATCTCTTCGTTTCTCAGCTTTGCTCCGACAGCCGAAGGAGGTTCCTATAAAAGAGAAGTACGACTATTGCGAGAAGATAATCGATCTATTGGAGATGCGCCAACTTGCCGGTGCCATCGTCGGTTCGATGGGCTCCGGTCTTAACCAGGAACAGCGAAAGCGGCTTACGATTGCCGTCGAGCTTGCCAGCAAGCCGGAGCTGCTGCTATTCCTTGACGAGCCGACTTCCGGTCTGGACTCACTTGCGGCCTTCAACATTGTCCGTTTCTTGCGAAGACTTGCGGACGCGGGACAGGCAGTGCTTTGCACGATCCACCAACCATCGGTTGTCTTGTTCGAGGAATTCGATGATCTGCTTCTGTTGCAGAAGGGTGGAAGAGTCGTTTATCATGGAGAACTCGGCGCAGATTCCAGGAAGCTTATTGACTATTTTGAACGCAACGGGGGCAAGAAATGCCCGCCAAATGCAAATCCAGCAGAAGTACGCTCCTTTTATGCTTCAAGGTACTTGCACTTGAACTAACTACGCGGACAGTACATGCTCGAAGTCATAGGCGCTGGAAACCCTGATTACAGGGGAAAAGACTGGGCTGACGTCTGGGCCAATTCTCCTGAGCATAAAGCTCTCACCGAGGAGATCAATCAGATTGTCAGTTCTCGCCGTAATGCTCAGGTTGATAGACGAATCGACGACAACAGAGAATTCGCGATGCCACTCTGGACGCAGATAGTCGCTGTTACTAAACGTTCCTTCGTTGCATACTGGCGAACACCAAATTATACAATTGTAAGTTCTATCTTCTAAGCTCAGTTACGTCGACTGAGATTTTTAGGGGAAATTCATGCTTCACATATTCACCGGCCTCTTCAATACCTTTACCTTCTGGCACCTGGGGCACAGCTATATCGACATGCAGTCGAGGCTTTTCTCCGTCTTCATGACCCTCACAATCGCTCCTCCTCTGATCCAGCAGCTGCAGCCACGATATCTCCACTTCCGGGGCATGTACGAGTCGCGCGAGGCGAATTCCAAGATCTACTCGTGGACGGCTTTCGTGACGAGTACCATCCTCCCAGAACTACCCTACTCGATCGTTGCCGGGTCTATCTACTTCTGCTGCTGGTGAGCCATACTATTATCTATTCCACCGAATGCAAAGACCACGATCAAAGGCCTGTGACTGACGAATCCAACCCCAGGTACTGGGGCACCTGGTTCCCGCGGGACTCCTCCTCCGCGGGCTACGTCTGGATGCTGCTCATGCTCTTCGAGCTCTTCTACGTCGGCTTCGGCCAGTTCATCGCGGCCATGTCGCCCAACGAGATCTTCGCCTCCCTCCTCGTCCCGGCCTTCTTCACCTTCGTCGTCGCCTTCTGCGGCGTCGTCGTGCCCTACGCGGCCCTCCCGCACTTCTGGCGCTCGTGGATGTACTGGCTCACGCCGTTCCACTACCTGCTCGAGGGGCTCCTGGGCGTCGTCACGCACAGGCAGCCCGTGAGATGTCTGCCCCGGGAGGAGGCGAGGTTTAGTCCGCCTGCGGGACGGAGCTGTCAGGATTACGCGGGGCCGTTTGCGAGGAGGGTGGGAGGGTATGTTCGAGATGCAGGGAACGGGATGTGCGCGTTCTGTCAGTTTGCGAATGGGGATCAATTCGTATGTTTCATTTTTTTTCCGCTGATCTTGCTCGAACAAGTTCCAGTGGAAATAATCCGAAGCACGCAAGCTTTTGCGTTGGATAAACCCATAATAACAGCATTCGTCATTACAGGCAGCCTCCTTCAACGTCTTCTACGCCCACAAATGGCGCGACTACGTAAGTCTCCGTCAGGTCCCTTTCTGTCTCCCCCAATACAAACACCATCAATCATATCTCGATATTTTCCAACTCACCGTCATGATCCATACAGGGCATCTTCTGGGGCTACATCCTCTTCAACTTCGCAGCCGTCTTCCTCCTCTCCTGGATCTATCTGCACGGCGTGCGGCACGCAAAACGGTGGTTCAGCGCGCGCAGGACGAGAAAAGGCGCCGCGATGGTCAGTGCCGATGCCGATGGCGACGGCGAGAGTACCGGGAGGAGAGGGCAGGTTTGAGTTTTGTTTTGCGTTGCTTTTGTCTTCCCGTTGCTTTACTATAGATATTGGCTCTGTCTAATCAGTAGTCTAAGTCGATGCTTTATTTATTGCTGATACTCTGCTTCAGGAAGCAATCCTCCAGAGGTTAAAGCAACTGAAAGTATGGACCTTATAAGTCAACTCCCCTTATAGTAAGGTTATATATACATACGCACTATCTTAATAGAGAATATTAACCCAGCTACCTAGCTATCTGCACCCGCCACATGCATGCACGCACATATGCACGCTCCATATTCTATCATCGATATTCATTAAGAACCACTGAAGCTAGCAATGTGCAGTAGACAGACATATATAATAGTATGATAGTATGCAATATACCCTAGCTAGTCTTATCTGTATTCTGTAGTTGAGAAACAAAAGGACTTTTATACCCCATGATAATTTGTAACCAGTATTCCACAAAACACAAAAACACCGAGACCCATCCAACCAATCAACAACTTCCCTTGATGATGCGATTGATGCAATTGAATGATCCACCAATGAAATGGAATACGAAAAATCGACTCCTTACACCAGGAAGAAGAATGAAAAGGAAAAAAGAAGGGAAAAAGTTGTGATATCCACAGGACCTTTGAGGAAAAAGAAAAATTACACAAATGTGAATGTAGCAGCCGAACAAACAAAGAACCCCCAGACCATAATGCATGCATGTATGCACTGTACACATCGAAAAATAAACCGCAAATAGTGGAAGTCGACGGAAGACAGACAAAGCGATCAACCGTCCTAGTTCCTTTGTGCCTCCGTTTGAGCGTGCATCTGTAGTGGAACCTGAGGCTGGACAGGATAAGACTGCGAGTCCGGCGGTATTCGAGAGCTGTCAGACCCAGTTGAGAAGCCGTTCTTCGTATCCTCCGTGGCCGACGCGCCCTGAGGTTGGCCGCCAGTATCGGAGGGTCCCCTATTATTGGTCTCGTCGTGGCTCCTAGATTCATCTGTATGCGATAGCGGTCAGTATTGCCCATTTAGATCTTCAGATTCAACATCAACGACACAAGGAGTTAATTTTGCAGAACTGAAATGGCGTCCACGCAGTAGACGTACCGTTGGCACCGTTACCAGCGGATTGGTTATTCTCACCCTCCACCGGATTGGTATCCCTTGCATTGCCATTCATAAGACGCTGACGCTTAGCCGGTGGACCAACGTTCCAGTCCTGACTTGCATCATGTGGCCGGTAGGGTGACGTTTGCGACGTTTGCTGCGACGGGCCAGCTGCTACGGAAGGGGTGCCTGGACTCGGTGCTGTTGCTGATGATTGCGGTGGTCTTGGTCGATTGGCAGGATTGTTTGGATCATCACCACCACGCAGCCTCGCGTTCGCTGTTGCGCTGCTGTCTTCTGCTGATACGCTGTTCGCATTTCCGGCGCCGACCCGGCCCATGCACTTGTCGTGCATTACGACGCGCTTCCATTTTGCTACCACGCTGTCATAATCCCACCGAGAGGAACCGGGGCTGATGAGGCTCGCCTTGGCATCTAGTTCCCTGGCTACGTCCCTCGGTATAGGGAGGATATCAGGTGGGAATATCGCGAACTCCCTCGGCCACTGGCACGAGCCTAGTTTCTCTACTTGTGCGCGGAGCTGATTGGCCTCCTGCTGTACCCGGGCAAGCTGCTCCTCCAGCTGTTTTCGCTTCTCGAGCTCTCGCGCGTATGCTCGGGTGATTTCCAGCTGCCACGAATCCCGCCTGGTTTCCGGAGGGAGTGCCATCCAGTGTTGGAACGCCAGATCCAAGTGTCTCGAGCTGATCTCCTCGTGCTGTTGGGCGGTTCGGGCGATCATGTTTGGATCATGACTCGCGATTGTCGACCCAACCTTGCTATTTCCAGAACCGGGCTGGTTTGCGGAGGCAGATGCGAGCTGTTCGGATTTCCATTGTTCAATGCGGGCACGGAGGGCCTGGCGAACTACATCCACCTGAGCCACACCGGGGGGCTCCAGAGGGAACGACGTGGGGGAGGGGAAAGGATGGACCGCAAACAAGCTTGGAGGAGGGGGGAGCATCTGCAGACAAAGGGCCGGGAACGTCTGAGATTGGATATCGATATCGAACGGCGACAGGCGAGGTCTGGTCTTGTAACTGCTTTGCATATGCCGTGTAAGCCTGTGATGCGCAATGCGGCTACACAACTAGTAGGTCTGCGGAGTGATGTGATGATAATGCAGCGGGATGCAAACAAAGGGGGATTGTTGAAATAAAGGAGCACACCCACGTCGCAGCCTTTATGTTATCCAACACCTCCCGCAATGCCAACTCCAGCGCTCTCGCGGTCTCCGGATTGTTCGCGCTCGCGCCTCGACTTGCGTAGTCCAGCGGACCGACGGCCCCAGGCCTCGACTGCGACGTCGACAGGCGCGAAGCGCCGGTTCCATCCTGGGACGAGCTCGGGTTGGGGATGTCGTTGATCACACCGGTCGCATGCCACGTCGGGGTGTTGAACATCATCCGCACGGTGCTCTCGCGCGGCCTGCCGTTCAGATCGAGGGGGGCGACGCCGTGCGGATCAGACTGGCCCTTCCCCGCGGCGTGCTCTGGGCTGTCCCGTTTCGCGGAGGTGCGCGCCTGTCGCCTGGTGATGCTGCTGCGGATGCGCCGTATCTCCTCGACATCGTGGATGCCGTCGGGCTTCTTCTTGAACAGGTACTGGTCCAGGTGCCGCCCCAGGGACGACGAGGTGAAGGCCTGGTGGCAGTACTGGCACCTCTTGTCCTTGACGGCGGGGGTCTTGGCCACCGTCGCGGGCTGCGGCCGGGCTTCGTCGCCCGCAGGAGACTCGTCCGGCGTGTCCGTCCGGCGGTCTTGCTTGACGTCGTCCATGCTGGCCGAGGCCGAGGATATGAGGCCGACGAGATCCTCCACCGGAAGACGGGGGGGCGTCCGACTCTGGGCGGGCTGGCGGCTACCTCGCGGACCGTCGATCAGTGCATAGCAGGAACGTCGCTGCAGCAGGCAGGATGCGGCCTCGAGGACGAGCAATTGGCGGGCTGTTGGCGCGGGGAGAGAAAGGGTCGAGGTCGAGATGGGCGTCTGAAGTTCTGCGGCGTCGGCGTGGGATCCGCCAAGGCGGGCGAGGAGCGCTCCGCACTAGGGTGACTTCCGCGATACCTCGCGGGCCGCCGGGGTCTGCGGGCGCGGGAGGTACCTTGCCGGTACCCTCTCCACACGGGGATCCGGACACACGAGGATACACAGGATGAGACTAGTCGGTGGGTTATCTACAGTCTACTCTCTAGACAACACGACCAACTCGCAGGTCTACAACTATGTACAGCAAGGATCTGCTCAACCCTGCCTCGCTTCCTTCGCGATCTCGCTCCCGATATACTCGGCCAACGTGAGCATCTTCTCCTCCTGGAACCGTCTTCCGAAGAACTGGATCGCAACAGGGGCGCCGTGATAGACCTCAGCGTCATCTAGATGGTGTTAGCGAACCCCTGCCTCGATAGCTCTCAATAGATCTAGTATGATGCGCTTACATTCTCCCTGTACGGTTCTGTCCATGTCGCTCAAGAAGTCATCACCGGTATACGGGAGGTCCACTGTCTTGTCCGCATGGGTCACTGGAATCACAACCGTCGTGTAGTCCAGTACATTCAAAAATGAGGTGTATCCAACATGGCGATATTTCAGGGGGATGACGGCAGCATGCGGCGCTGGCGGGCAGAAGACCCCGTCGACAGGCCGTCCGGTTCCCGTCAGCTCTGCAGTGCTGTTCCAGTAATCCATGTACGCCTTTTGCCATTCCCGTTTGGCAACGTTGAGTGCTGCAACCGCCTGCGCGGTCTTCTGCGGCGTGGGCGGATTGCTCACGATGATCTGCGGGATTGGTGGTTCTCCAGAGAGCGCAAAATGCTCCCTGACATCGGCACCGCCGTCCAGTGTATAGGCTTTGTCCTGCTGCGGTCAGTGCAGCCCAGCTGATGTCTTGAGGGGGTTCGACTTACGGCAATTTCATATCCAGCCGCATGAGACGGGGGATTCCAATCAATTACCTAGAGAAGTGTCAAGTTAGAACGAAGTTCCTTATTGTTCTGCTCTCAGTTTCTAAGGTCTCTCTTACTTGCCTTATGTCCAAGCCTCTTCAAAGTTCGAACGACAATCTCGACCCCTCTGGCCACTGGAGGGTGGGGTCTAACCACACCATCATGGCGCATAATGGCAAATGCGAGCTTACCGGGACTCGCAGCAGATTCCTTGATCAGGGCTAGAATTCCTTGTTCTATCTCATCTCGCCAAGGCAGCTCCACAACGAGGGGATCATGATACCACGGCTGTTGGCTCAGAACAGCTTTGAATAGCAGTTTCAGGGAGCCTGCCGTTGCTGCGATGGGGCCAATGACGGATAGAATGGTATTCTGGCCATCCATCGAGTTTGCGGCACCCTCGTAAGGTATCCTGCCAGACGACGGGCGTATGCCATAGAGACCGTTGAACGCAGCCGGAATGCGGATGCTTCCTCCTATGTCGGTACCGAAGCCGCCTGGGGAGCCCTTCAGCGCAATAAGAGCTCCCTCGCCACCGGAACTCCCTCCGCAGGAGAGGAGACGGTTTTTGGGATTCCAAGTATACTGAATGATGTTGTTGGCCGTCTCGCCTGCCATCAACGTCATTGGCACGCTGGTTTTGCAGTACAAGACGGCACCCAGAGCTCGGAGTTCCCTGACAAGCTCGCTCTCGAAGACTCCTCTCCGTGGATCATCTTTATTGCCTTGGAACGTCCCAATCCAACCGACGTAGCCCATGGTTGTTTCGACCCCCTTTACGTGGAACTGGTCCTTCAGACTGACGGGAAGACCATGTAACGGACCAATTGGCTTCTTGTTCTCCGCGAAGTAGGCGTCGAGATGCTTTGCATCTTCCATTGCAGCATCGAAGAATATCTCGTGCAGGCAGTTAACCTGCAAGCTCGATCAGTAATCAGAACACAGTCTGATGCGGATCTGCAGCATCCTGGGACGTACGAGTTGGTGGGCAAGAGCAGCTCTGTGGCAGAACGCCTCAGCAACTTCGACCGCACTCCACTTGCCGGATGTTGTCTGCTGCGCGATGCCAAGGGCATCTGTTTCGGTGATTTCTATTTCACGCGGGCTGAGAAACTGCTGAATATAACTACCAGTGACATCTCGCAACTCCGTCGCTGGAGGGATTGGATCCTTGATCCTCCACTTTTCGGGGATCAGGTCAAGGATAGCTTGCCGTTTGGCCTCTCCACGGGCCTTCCAGTCCGTGTCGACAGCCATGTTGGCGAACAATTGAACTGTTTCGTCTACAAGATTGCTGCTACGACCGAGGAATCGATCCCTTTATATACTACTGGGAATGATTCGGGCTACTTGCCACTTATCTTCTATCTCGCCGGCTCAACAGGATAGCTGAAGTATACAAGGAGCCGGTGCTGGGCCGGGATGTCTGGACGGCAGCTATCTAGGCATATCTCGCGGGGCTCGTGGGTCCAAGACGCCCAAGGTTGTACTAGCTGCGGGGCGGAAACTCACACGATATGAGCATTCCGATGGCAGTCCTGGACTTGGTCGTGTTAACCCGGATTCTGGCTCCAGATACGAGGGTACGTTCGAGAATATACATGATAAGTTCTGATTGGGCGACTCAAGGGACTACTTACCTGCCACTACGGCACAGCCAGCACCCGGGAGCTTACAAACCATCTCATAAGGGCATTGGGTGTCGTGTCTCATTTATCTAACGCGCATTTATCGTCCGATAGCGGTGACAACCACAGTCCGCCTCGACGGGTCAGTCAACCATCTGGCGGACGTTGAGGTTAATTCTCCTGCCAGCCATCCATCCCCGCCAGTGTCGATACTGGGCCCCGCCACCCTGATATACCGGCCAGTCCTTCAACCAAATTGGGCAGGTCTCAGGCAGCACCTTAGGCACTCCATGCCAGGCAAACCGAGACCGGCCCGTCATGTAAACAGCGTCCCCTGAGCGGAGTCTGATGATTTCGCAGCCATCACCAGTGTCATGGCCTACCAGGAACAGGCCGTCGCAGCCAAAGCTGACACTGATCAAGCCGACATCGCACTCTTCGCTGACATCTCGATGCACGCTCAGCGTATCTCCGGCGGAGTAAACATTTACAATGGCCGCTTGCGCCTTCGTTTCGGGGAATGCCGCACGCAGGAGACGGGCTATATCTTCCGGGAAAGGGGGCGGAGGGCCGGGCGGATACTGCTTGGCAGTCCAGTCGTACTGGCCACCCAGGGTGATCCAGCGGAGCTTCTTGTCCAGGAAGTTCTGAATGGTTATGGGCTTATGTGCTTCCGGGTCCTTTGGAGACAGCACCCGCGTAGGGTCGTCTTGAAAGAAAGAGGCCCGGTGTCCAGTAGATTGCAAACCATTCAAAGCATCGTAGCCTCCCATGTCAAGAGTGTTCGATAGATGCGGGTAGGACATATTGTAGTGCAAGTGGACGTTGGTCTGGTGGATTGGGTTGGAGAGATCCCGGTGGAACAGGCGAGAGAGCAATTCCGCCTGGACTGCGGGAGGAAAGAGGGATGGTATCAAGCGTAGGCCTGCAGCTGGTCAATACTAGAAGTCCTGCACGATAACCTGAACATCATTGTTCACGGCTGACCGGAAACGCAACGGTGAGTAAATATGGGAATATTGTCGATGAGATCTCCTATGTGTTGCAACGACGAGTCCTCCTGCTCGAGGAAACGCTCAAACGCCGGCCGTAACTCCTTACTAGACATCCATCCGGCCAGGGAAATGGCGTCACGTAAATTATCTGGATCCAAATCTTGAAGGGTGATGATACCGGGATCAGCGTCGACTTCGGAGACCGGGAGTCTCTGGTACTTCTTGTAGCGCTGCCGGATGACCTCGGGGGGACGGTCGTGGGCACTGAGACCCTTGATCTCCGCCATGGCAGCGCGGTGCAGAATCCCGCTGGCCTGGATGGATCTGCGATGGACTCGGAGTTTCGTGCTGCAGCCCGAAGCGACTGGAAGGATCGCTGGTGCGCATCTCAGCTCCCTGACGTCTCTCGAGCTGTCGGCGCGCCACCGCCCGGCAAAGTCGCGCGTTTTGTTTGTGTACATCGCGCCAGCCTTACCGCCTTTGCTCCCCACTACCGGCCAAAAATAAACCTGGCACGCACCATGACATATGTCTAGTCTTCTCCTCTGACGCTTTGCGTGTTCAAGCCTGGCGATCTCCACGTCTCGAATCGGACTAACCATCTCCAGAGCCTATCCTTAACTCCTCACCACCCTCGAAGGTCGGCCACAGCCGTCCGTCTCTGTTGACCTCTCTCTCTCTCCTCCTCCCCCCTGGCAACAGATCACCTCCCCTGGCCTCCTGCCCCACGTTCTTGTCCACATCCGCCTGACAAGGGATCAATTGCCAAATCTTATGTTTCTAGCCCTCTGACCACCTCATCTTTCTATCCCAGTCTCCAACAGCTGCATTCAACCTCGGCTGGACCATGGAGAACTACCAGAAGATCGAGAAGATCGGAGAGGGTACGTAGACCAACCGCTCGCCATTGATCAAGCGGATCCACGTCACACCTTCCAATATGCCCATTGCAGGGAACTGGGTGATGCTTACTGACTTCTGCTCCACATAGGGACGTATGGTGTGGTGTACAAAGCCCGCGAACTCACCCACCCCAACCGAATCGTCGCCCTGAAGAAGATACGACTCGAGGCCGAAGATGAGGGAGTGCCCAGCACAGCGATCCGCGAGATCTCCCTGCTCAAGGAGATGAATGATCCCAACATCGTACGGTTGCTGAACATTGTTCACGCGGACGGCCACAAGCTCTACCTCGTCTTCGAATTCCTCGACCTCGACCTCAAGAAATACATGGAAGCTCTTCCTGTGAGCGAGGGTGGACGGGGCAAGGCACTCCCAGACGGCTCCGGCCTGGATATAAACAGGATTGGATTGGGAGAAGCGATGGTCAAGAAATTCATGGCACAACTTGTTGAGGGCGTCCGTTACTGCCACAGCCACCGTATCCTGCATCGGGACTTGAAGCCCCAGAACCTGCTCATCGATCGCGAGGGAAACCTTAAACTGGCAGACTTTGGATTGGCGAGAGCATTCGGAGTCCCATTGAGGACGTACACCCATGAAGTATCACTCCAATTGCCCCCGTGAGAGTTGTGTTGGCAGTGGACGTGGCTAAATCGATCACTAGGTTGTTACGCTATGGTACCGCTCTCCTGAGATCCTTCTCGGTGGACGACAATACTCCACGGGAGTTGACATGTGGTCGGTCGGTGCAATCTTCGCGGAGATGTGCACTCGCAAACCACTATTCCCCGGTGACTCTGAGATTGACGAGATCTTCAAGATCTTCAGGTCTGTATTTTCGATTTGTTTTTTTTTTTTTTCGAAAGACATACTAAAGCGCGGTTATAGACTCCTTGGCACGCCGGACGAGACAATCTGGCCTGGCGTCACCTCGTACCCCGATTTCAAACCCACGTTTCCAAAGTGGAAGCGCGATCCGAACCGTGCGTTGGTCCAAGGACTCGACGAGAACGGCCTAGATCTCCTTAATGCCCTTCTTGAATACGACCCCGCACGACGCATATCGGCCAAGCAAGCATGCATGCATCCCTACTTCCAGTACGGCAGCTCATACTATTCCGGAAGAGACCGGAGGAACGGATACCACTGAACGATTCTCTCCTTTATGAAACTTTCCCTGTTGCATGTGATCACAAGGCGGATGGCAACCACGGAAGAAAGGAACTTGGTCACAGTTGATATGACAACAGATGGGGTATAGATATTCCCATTCCTTTCTTGTCTGTCAACAAGAGACCTTTTCTTGCCTTCCAGCCTTTGCAAAGTAGTTTTCCTTTTTGTCTTTTTTACGGCGTCTTGTTTGGAGTAATCAGGCATGAGGGAGCTGGGGTTCCTGGATATTGCAAGTGTTTCTAATCATGAGCACTAATACCCGTTCCAATTAGACCTGTCATTTCTGTTTTCTTACACTTCCACGGTCCTGACAGCACTGACAACACAGTCTAGGGTCCACTTACCCTCTGTAAAACTCTCGATTTTCCATGTCTTTATTGTCATCCTGTTCTTGTTTGCATTCCAGTCGCGTGTGGAGCTTGTTTATTATTTGTCTCTAAAAAATATAGCTGCGTTCCTTATTTCCAGAATCCTCTTGCGTTTCTTAGTACTCAGTATTCAAGAGTAAACAAAGGAGATCTCTTGTTCATCATCCCCTTATTAGTATCGCCTATTGTTTGATAGGCACCAGTATAATCAAGGCAAATTTCTTTTTCTCAGGTACCATTATTCAGGATTTCATACATTCAAATCATGATGGAGAACACTAATGACCCTCTACTACTAGGTTCTCCCACGTTTTGTGGCCTCGTTCTGCCAATTTAATAAAACAGTATGCACATGCACAAAAGTATCGAGTGGCAGAAGATGGAGAACTGGACAACGGATTATATCCTCGAGAAGATGACTCCGTCGTTGTGTCTTCGGCGTACAATGTAGTCTGTACTATCTATATCACAGCTGGCGAACGGGGCGCAGCGCCTTCTCTAGCCCGTTGCACGGAGTACTGTCTACTGATTCCTCTCTCCAGGTGATCATCAGCTATCGCATTCATTCGGAAATCTTCTGTATTACATTGCACTCTGTTTCTGGTTGCTTCTTTCTGATCTGCGCCCGCAGCGCTCGTAGCTAATCGGCACACTGTGCAGCCCGCACATGCAAATGACAACCAAACGCCGACCAGCTTCTTTGCAGTCTCTCCGCACCTACGTCCGCAGAAATTTCTTGCTGCAAGAGTTCCCAGCTAGTGCCACCTGTCATGGCAATGCTTACTAACATTTGATATCCTAGAAATTCTCCGGGTCTCAGCTCGTCTGACTCCTCGTCTGATTTGTGATCTTGAAGCTCTCGCACGTCGATTGTCTTGATACGCCCGGCCTGGTCGGCCGCTCCAATGGCTTTCAGCAGGAGGATCCAACTAGCGTTGGCCCAACGCAGCTTACAGGGATGTTCTCAGTCCGGGCTTCCACCTGCAGCCTTACGCCGTAATCCGCACGCCTGGACTGCCCAACAGGTGGAAGCGACGAACGGGTATCCACGCCAGCGGTGCGATTTGTGCTAGCAGCCGGCTGGTCTGGCCGCTCGCCTCGGGCGTCTTACAGGACTTTCCATTTCTGTGGAGGCTCTGTTCAGCCTCAGAGGCGGAGACTGGATGGCCGAATAGCCTCTCGAAATGAAAGAGAGGGGTAGGCCAGCATGTCCTGCTTGGGCTCTGTCTAATTAACTAATGCCCCGTCCAGCCGGTTGACAGTGCCGTTGTTCTCTTGGTTAAGAGACAATCAACACTGTCTTGAGTTACCTACTATTGCTTTACTTCCCTGTGCTTGTCAACAGCACTGCGGCAATTATCAGGCTGCGTTACGAGGCGATGGCAACCATGGATTATGAAGATGACATATCTGGCATGGGCCTCCCTCCGTCCTCGCGTTCCGGTGACAGCGGAACCCCGCGAAGAGTAAAGAAGCAGGCTCCCCAAGAGACGGTCGACCAGTTCTGGGAGCAGTTCAACACAAAATTCTTCGGCAAGGTCTTCACGATTCTCCCCGGAAACCCATACGCGCGCACCAAGGCCGCCCATGTACCCAAGGGCATCATCCAGGGTCAGGGTGCGGTCAAGTCGTACGAGCAGGCTCGGAGGGAATGTGAACGTGCCGTCGACCGCATCGTCAAGGAATGCGAGCGCGTAAATCAGAAGTATACAGATCCGCATTTTGACATCGAGTTCGATCTCAAGTCCGGACGGAGGGACTATCTGGATGGACTCGATAAGCAGAATCAGGAAATGCGTCCGAGGGGCGTCAAGAGGGTTACTGTTCGTGGCACGATTTCCAGTTTCTGCTGCTCCTCTTGTGGCCCGTAGAACATGCATTGCGTCATTGGCTGATTGTTTTTGAATCGATTATTATAGGACATCTTTGAGAAACCGCAATTCTTCATCAATGGGCCGACCGCAGGAGACGTGCGCCAAGGACGCGACGGGGATTGTTGGCTCATGGCGGCCCTCTGTACATTGGGGAATAAGGAGGGCCTCATTGACAGGATCTGTGTTGCCCGGAACGAAAAGGTCGGCGTATATGGTTTTGTTTTTTATCGAGGTATGACTTTTATTTGCGAGAGTGTCCTTGAATCGCTTATAAACGAAAATGACCTCCTATTCAATTGTGCTGACGTTGTCTATCCCTAGATGGCGAATGGCAGCATTGCATAGTTGACGACAAACTCTACCTCCGAGCGGCTGATTACGACGAATCGGTCGAGGAGAGGCCGGTTTGGGATGACATCAACCGTACTGACACAGAAGAAGATACCGCAAAGTTTGGCAGACTGGTTCACGAGCACTATACTTTGCACAATGTGCGGATGAAAATGAGACATGGCTGCCACTCTTGGAAAAGGCTTACGCAAAAGCGCATGGAGACTATTCCGCAATTGAAGGTGGGTTTGTAGGGTAAGAAATCCAATTCCCGTCAATTACCTTGACTGGGAGTGACATTGAACAGGGAGGCGATCGAGGACCTGACTGGTGGTGTCACTTCTGAGATCTTATCCAGCAACATCCTAGATAAGGATAGATTCTGGAAGGAGGAGCTTATGCAAGTTAACAAAGACTTCCTCTTTGGTTGCGCCACCGGGATGTTTTCGAATTGGCTAGATCCGAAGTACAGGGGGCCACCCAGAGAAAGGAAGGGTATCTCCGAGAATCATGCGTACTCAATCATGGATGCAAAGGAGATAGATGGCGTAAGGTTGCTTCGTTTGAGGTACGAGTTTGTCATTCCAGAAGAAACAGCACTGGCTAACAACGTCTAGGAATCCCTGGGGGAAGAAAGGATGGAATGGTGCATGGAGTGATGGATCAGAGCAATGGACTCCTCAATGGATGGAACGTCTAGGCCATAAGTTCGGTAATGATGGGGTATGCATATGCCTCCCACTTCTCGATATGTGCATGTACTTATATCTGCTTCAGGTGTTTTGGATATCCTACGAGGATCTTCTCAAGAAGTATCAGCATTTCGACCGCACTCGTCTTTTTGGGCCGGAATGGACGATAACGCAGCAGTGGACAAGTCTTAATGTGCCGTGGTCTGCTGATTACCATAGCACGAAGCTTATGATCGATCTGACAAAGAAGAGCCCTGTGGTTATTGTTCTCTCTCAGGTAAGCACCAAGTACCATATTCATGTTGCGTTACCTGCGCTGACATATATAAAGCTCGACACTCGCTACTTCAAAGGACTGGAAGGCGAGTACGATTTCACCCTCCAGTTCCGGCTCGAGAAGGAAGGCGAGGAAGACTACATCGTTCGCAGCCGCAACAACTATATGATGAACCGATCTGTTAATACGGAAACAACGCTGGAGGCGGGTCGCTACTTTGTTCTTATGAAGATCACTTCATATCGATGCCAAAATGTAGACACCCCAGAGGAAGTCATTCGTCGGCTCGCCTCAACGAGGCGCGAGAAGCTAGTCCAGATAGGACTCTCATACGATCTGGCTCATACAAAGGGCCTGGTTGTGGAATCTGAAAAGGAGAAGAAAGAACGGGAAGAGCGTGAAGAGCGTCACAGGCTAGCTGAGAGGAGCAAGCTGCGTGAGGAAACCGTCAAGAAGTTGCAGAAGAAGTGGATCAAGGAGCAGAAGCTGGCTGCAAGGGAACAGAGAATGGCAGAGAGACAACAAGCTCAATTCAAGCAGTTTCACCCTTCAGGGAGTCCCATCAGAAGCGCAAATAGCACGTCCTGTAGAGAGTGTGGAGTGCAAACCGACGGATCAGGACGCACCAGCACAACAGATGGAGCGGATGAACAGGTATCCAGCGACGTGATTGAATCTCCAAGGAGCATCATGAAGACCACCGATGGCGAAGGACCCAGTAGAAGATCAACAAACGGCGACGCAGTCCATTTCAATGGAGTTACGAATGACCCTACAGATGTCAAACGGCCCGAGAAACCGACACGTCCAAGCGTCGAGACACATTTTACAACGGACGGCCTTGACGATTATGAACGTGAACTCCTCGAGGGATTCGAGTTCGACTCGGACATCGACATGCCTCCGGAGCCACCCCGAGAGGTAAAGGACACCAGGCCGCGTTCTGACATCTCTTCTTTGTACAGCGATGAAGCGGGAAACGACCCTTGGAATGCGGTCTGCGTCGTCGGGCTGAGGGTGTACTCCAAGGATCCCAAACTCTCTCTGCAGGTTGTGAGGCCGATTCCCGAGGACGACGTGGAAGCTCCTCTCGACCGGGACGACCCAGCCGCGTCTGCGACGAAGGAGAAGGGGTCATGGTCGGTATGAGTTTGCTGATGGATGTGAGACGTGAACGATGGTAGGTAGCTTTAGACTCACTGCTTAGTGGTATATGCACATACTCTCAACTTCCGCTCCTCAGTATGCATGGACTGTAACCCTAAGCAGAGACGTAGTTACTTGTTTTCCTAACTCTGTAGTAGTTTCCAATAATTAATAATTAACTTAACTCGCGTTTGCCGATTTTGAATATTCTATCTTTTTATTATTTTTGAACTCGAGGACTGACCTATATAGCTGACCTACGGGCACGACTACACAGAACAGGCGTGGAAACTACTTACGTCAAAGACTATTTCCCTTTAGAGCCAGCCTGGTGCTAGTCGACATCTCTCTTAGGTAACTCACATTTAGTAACAGACTCATGCTTTGAACGCTCTATAAAAAAGGCACCATCGGCTTTGTGGCACTCTTCTCTGACGTGGCTAGAACTGGTCGAGCAGAGTACTCACCATATTGAACAAGGAAGTGTCTAGCAATAAATACGACCTCTGGAAAGAGATTATGTTTACTGTCCGTGTTAGAATCCAGTTTTGGTGTTGAGTCTGACCCTTCCGGTCTCAGGGGTTTGCAGGAAGCAATTGTGATTCAGACTTGCTGGACTCTCTTCTTGTCCTCTACTTATTGCACGGTATAATTTGAACCGCAGCTTTTGGGCTTGAAAAATAAAGAAAGATATAAAAAGCCTCAATGGTATGTTTTAGAATCGTAGACCTCTGCAATCCACCGTGATGTTAGAGCATCTCTGATGGCAGCGGTACTTATCCTTTATATACCTTGTGATGAGTACATAAAAAAAATAAAGCTCATCAAAGCGGTTCCTAGACATGGTTGCCGATTAATTGCAAAATCATGTAGTGGCTATGCCTCAACTGCAATATAAAGGAAAAAAATGGTTTACATTCCAAGGTTAGTCATGCCTGAGGCCTCCTTTTAGGCCTCCTTTTAGGCATTCGCGTTTGATAGGTAGCGGACATCGGTGCCGGAGTTCGGGAAGTGGAGCGTGCCGGCGCCAGGCGTAGGGTGCCTCTGCGTGCCAAGACCAAAGAGCCATTTTTCATATCGGGATGTTCTCTCGAGCACAGCAAAAGATACCTCCAGCAGCAGTCATCGTGCACTCCAAAAATGGTGCTATGCGCCTCCTGATCCAACCCCTCTATACGTCCTCCTCTTTCCGCTGCCTCAGGTGTTTTCCGTCTCGCTTTAGCTGTCTCCGCTCGTCAGCTCGTCTCTTCTCCAGCGCGCGGGCTCGGCAGTCGGCAGCTTACACAGAGGAAGCGGTCGAGGTTCCTGTTGGGGGCAATGGATATGTGTCGTTGAGGTAGCTAAGAAACTCTTTTGTTTTGGGATGGAATGATGGAGAAAATTGCTGACTCCGTTGCCAACGCAGCGTGCTTCGCCCGACTCTGCCGCCAGAGTCTGCGCGTCCCAATGTGATACTCTACCTACCCCCGGGCCCGTTGTTCCCGCACAGCGACTCTACGGATAAAAGAATAGACGATGGAGGCCGTGTGTCGATAGGAAAACCCCCTCCAGAGCACGACGTGCCGCTCTCACCTCAACATGTCCTCGCCTCTACCACTCTCTCCACCGTCGTGACGGTGAACTATCGTCTGGGAAAGGTCGACACGCCGGAGCAGCCCAGATTTGCTACAACAGAAGCGCCGCAGGGCGCTGTCGTTTCAAAAGGGCAAAAGCCGCCAGAATTCTACAAGTATCCGACTCCCATCCACGACACACTCGCTGGGTTCGACTGGATCCTCCAGAACCTCGAGCCGGAGCGGTTATGCGTATTTGGCACGCACATCGGGGGCTCTCTGTCCCTGATGCTTGCGCTCACGGAACCCAAGACTGTGCATGCTGTTGCAGCCCGCGAGCCTATATGCGACTGGACTGAGCTCGATGAGTATTGTTTAATCGAAGAGGAGGCTGAGGAGGCCGTCGCTGCTGGTGGTGGAGATGACGAAGTGACCGAAGAGGCGCAGGTCCAGCTACAGCAGGTCAGGGGGACTTCCCGGACGAATAATGCCCAACGACGCGCTGCGCCGCCGGACTTGGTCCGTCTACTCGAGGCGCGGGAGGAATTCTTCCACACACCGGAGCGGTATTTCGACGCGTTTGCGTCGCCCATCTTGTTCCTGCGGTCCGCGGGGAAGGGTGTTCCCAGGAGGTTTCCAAAGTACCTCACCGGGCCGGAGTATCCGGTCCCGGTGCTCAAGCAACCAGAGTTACTGGAGGAGGATCCGGACATCTGGGATGTGTACTACACGCGGCTGGAGGAGATAGAGACAGCCAGTTTTGATGAGTATGTCTCGGACGAGAAGCCTAGCGGTCGCCGGAAAGCGCTGTCCCGCTGGCCGCCGTCCGGCCTGGACTACGATACGACTCCAGTCAGCCCGTATTCTTCTTCTTCTTCTTCGGCTCCCAGCAAGGTGCAGGTTACGCTGCCCTGGGTCAGGGTCTTCATCCCCAGTAACCAGCGATCAAGGCCGAAGAGAACGGTCCTGGCGCGCCAGGGGAAAGAGATGGTGTCCGTTATGCGCCGGGCCTGTTTCTATGGGCTCGAGAGGGGTTTCGGCGAGAGTAGGGTGCAGTGGATAGCGGTCCCGGAACCAGCACGTCCTGCGGATATGTCCTCGCAGACTCGGGACACGGCTGTCGAGGAAGCTGGGAGATGGTTCCGGGATGTATTGGAGAAACCCAAGAAAAGAGGGCAAGAGGGAAATGGCTGTTAGGCTGTATGTAAAATATTAGGCACCGGGTTAGGTCAAATTCAATTCCTCAATCACCCCGGACCTGTGATGTTGAGGTCGACTCTTACTACTATCTATGTATGAAATTGTATAAAAAAAGAATGAAAATAAAGTCCACTCGCAGTCCCTTTCTTCTTGTACAGGTACAGTACCATCAACAATAAATAATAAATCATAACACCTCCAATATTTTCACCATCTCGCACCACTCAGAGTCCAACAAGACCCAGTCAGAAAGTTTTAAAAGAATGCAGAAAATAAATCCAGAATGAGAAAAAGTGATGAGGCCCGAAGCCTTAAGTCAGGGCCACTTTCAACTTCACATGCTCACACGCGGACTCGAACCGCGGACCTCATGATTACTAGTCATGCGCTCTACCAACTGAGCCATGCGAGCTGTGCCTGTGCTTTGGGGCCGCATGGAGCGAATCGCGTCCGTTGCTTGGGCTATTCCTGAGCCTGAGCTTGAGCCTGTTCCGCTTTTTTCTGGTTGGATCGTGTGGATCCACATATCGAAATAGTGATTGTTATTGGTTCGATTGATTGATTCCGTGGGTTGGGAAAGAAGGAAGGATTAGGGTTCTTATGTAAGTGGTATCACAGCCCGTTCCAAATACATTCAAAAGTCAATTAATTAAGCCTTATTATTGGCTGCTATTTATCCTTGCCCTATCATCTGTGATCTACGTATAATATTATAATAGTCGATTTGTCATCTGCTACTTTCTCCTATAATCAGTAATATATAGCATATAGCATATCAGTGAGTAGAGAAATCCTCAAAGTCAATAGCCCTTTGTTGCAATTACTGCGGAATAATATATATAATTCGTACGACGTACTGTCGGGTTAAATTACTTATCCCCTCCATTCACAGATTGTTTACTGTAACCTGCCAAGCTCTTGGCCCTGCAAGGATTCAGTACGAAGTATGCATGCATGGTCACATTCCACGAATGATCAGATGGACCTCATGGGTCATGGGATAGTTTTCTAGATCAGGTGGCTATTAGTTGGTACCCAAGTGTGAAGATCGACTCCTCATCCTCGAGGCTCAAGGATCAGTGCACGTTCTCTCTTTCCTTTTTCTTCTCTCCGTATGCTATATGTTTCTCCGGGTTGCATTTCTGACTGTCAATAATACAGAGCGTCGCCAGCAAGGGCTGGCTGGCTCTGTTGATGTTCAGTCGGTCGGGTATATCATGCCTACGGCCAGAGAGACGGAGTAGTACTGGATTGACTACCTTGTACTTTCTACTTCCTGCCAACAGATACCAATAATATTTATTATTATTAACAATGGCGCTCTCCTTCCCTGCTCCATGGTTTCTCGTCCCGCTCATCATCAATCTTCTACTCTTCTCCTCCATCACCGCCGCCATAGTCATCCCAGACGGCGTTATCATCATCAGCAACGATAACGAGACTTCCCGCACCATCCACCCCCGCCTCAAACAATCCCCCTCCCTCTCTTCTTCCTCCTCCTCCTCCTCCTCCTCCTCCTCAGAGGACCTTCCCTACACCGGCAACCCCCTCTTCCCCGGCTGGTACGCCGACCCGGACATCCGCATCTTCAACAACCAGTACTGGATCTTCCCCACCGTCTCTGCCCCCTACGACGAGCAGACCTACTTCGACGCCTTCTCCTCCCCGGATCTCCTCTCCTGGACCAAACACCCGCGCGTGCTCGACTTCGCGTCCGTTCCCTGGTCCACGAACCGCGCCGCGTGGGCCCCCTCTGTCGCGGAGCGGAACGGGACGTACTTCATGTACTTCTCCGCGGGGGACGGGGCGGGGATCGGGGTCGCGAGGAGTGATGATGGCCCGGGCGGGCCGTATAGAGATGTCCTCGGGAGGCCGTTGATCGGCGAGGTGGTGTTTGGGGCGGAGCCGATTGATCCGGATGTGTTTGTTGATGAGGATCCAGATGAGTCGGGGGATTCGAGGGTGTATTTGTATTTTGGGGGCTGGAGCCACGGGGTCGTGGTCGAGTTGAATGAGGATATGGTGAGCGTCAAGGAGGAGACGTTCAGGGAGATCACGCCGCCGGGGTATGTCGAGGCGCCGTGGATGCTGAAGCGCGCGGGGAGGTATTATTATATGTATAGTGTTGGGGGGTGAGTTCTCTCGTCGTTATTGCCTTCGACGGGATATTATTATATACATACATGCATGCATATACTGACGGCAGACCCCAGCTGGGGCGACAACTCGTACGGCGTCAGCTACGTGACGGGCGACACGCCGACGGGCCCCTTCTCGACGGCCGCGAAGCAGATCCTGTCCGGCGACGAGGCCGTCGGCACGGGCACCGGCAGCCACAGTGTCTTCCACCTCGGCGACGACTACTACATCGTCTACCACCGGCGCTTCGTCAACGACAGCAGCCGCGACCACCGCGTTGTCTGCATCGACCGCATGTACTTTGACGAGAGGGGGGAGATCGAGCCGGTGCGCATCACGGCCGAGGGCGTGCCTGCGCGGCCGCTGGTCTGATGCCTGCTGCCTATGTCATAATATTCGGGGGATGAGGTTTGGTTTTCTTTCACATGAACGACTTTTATTTTTAGCATAACACCCGTATTGTTATAATGGAAAGGGATGAATGAATCAGCGGATCATTTTAAAGCGGCCATGGTTAACGGGGATAGGTATCATCAGCATGCAGGAACAGGAACCAGACGAGTCCATGGGCCTTTACGCCCCGCAATACTCGTAGATGGGAACCAAACCCCATCCAGCTCAACAATGAAAGGAAATAACTAGCCAGAAAAACACAAGGGTATCAATTAACATAGAACCCAGGAATCAAAAACCAAAATAGCCCTGGAATGTCAAGAATAGTAGCCTAGAACATTGAGCTCCGCTTTTTACTGAGCTTGTTGTCTTCAGACGACTTCAACAACCCGAAGAAACTGCTCCTCTTCTGCTGCAGCTGCGGCGGCGGCGCTCCCGACGGGCGTGCACCGGTCATCGCCGTCGTCGAGTGCGGACGGGGCTGCAGGAACTGCACCATCGACTGCGTCCGTCCGTACACCCCGGGGACACTCAGATACGGGGACGGTCCCTGCGGCACGGACGCATGGTGCTGGTGAGACGGATGAGGGGGATGCTGCTGCTGGACACTGGGACGCGGTGGGATGCTCGGCCGCGAGGCCTGCTGCTGACGGTACTCCTGCTCCTCCCGGCCGTATTTCTTCCGCAGGCGCTCCGTCTCCTTGTCCAGCTCGGCCTGCTTCTTGCGGGCCGCCTTCTCCTCCGCCTCGAGTATCTTCTTCGCCAGCTTCTCGTCTTCCTCTTCGCGTTTCTTGCGCTCCCGCGCCTCCACCTCCTGCTGCTTCCGGAGACGTGCATTCTCGGCTTCGATTTCCCACTGCGTCCGAGGGTCCAAGGGCGGCTCCTGTGGTGGCCGTGTTTCACGCTGTGGGATTGTGATCCGAGGCCTCTCTGGACGACCGTTTGGACTGCTGTTGCCGTTCGCTGCAGCCTGAGCAGCTGGTTGTTGAGGTGGTGTTGCCTTCCGGCCACCAGATGCAGACACGATGCTGGGCGGGTCGGACACGTTGAAAGCCTGGTTCAACTGACCGAAGAAGACATCGCGGATGACCACAGCACCCAGCATCAGCACCACCTCGAGCCCCTTGAAGTCCTCCATCTCCACCCGGTAGAGGTTGGGCTCGTACAGCGTGATCTCCTTGAGGCTCTTGAAGATGGAGATGGTGATGTCCGGCTCCTTGTTCTTAGCTTTGGTGCCATCGATATTGGTGGTCTTGCCGCACAGGAAGCAGACGAGGTCCTTGGACAGCTTGCCGTCTCTGCGCCAGCTGAACTTCAACTTGGGGGTTGTCTCGCACGCCGCGGGGTCACTCTGGGTGCGGTCGAGGGCCGAGCTGGACGGCTGACGGAAGGTCCGCTGGGGCATCTCAAAGTCCCACGAGGCCGGCGAGTTCCACGTCTTGTGCTTGTACCGGACGACGACCTGCTGGTCGGGATTGTAGAGCTGGATGGTGAACTGGGTTGGGAGGATGGGCTCTGGGGGCGGGGGAACCCCTCCATTCTGGCGGATTGCTTCCTGGGACAGGGTGGGTTGCGTCCATTCCGGGATGATTAGGACCTCTCCAAAGAGGATATCTGGGACATAGGGATCGTACAAGCCCACTGCATATCGGTTCTTGAACGCAGGGTTGGACGGGTCGCCATGGCGCAGGGCGTATGCGGGCTGGGGTTCGTTACCGTGCTGGGAGAAGTACAGAGTCGAGGTGTGCTTGTTCTGGCCGTTGGACTTGAGGTAGAATGCTAGAGAGCGTCAGTCAGCACACGCTCTCTCCAGTCGAGTTTGACAGACAGCACTGTACTTGGGAGGTTCTCGTCCAGCATGCTGGCCGGACTGGTGGATCAGGCGCGGGCGATGCTGTGACCGTGAGGCTCTCCGCTCATGAAGCCGGGCTTACACTGCTCCGGAACGGTCTCGACGGGCGAGACTGGAGAGAAATCCCGGGCGAGACGGTGGTCAAAGGGAGCATGTACACCGTGGGAGCGCGGCCATGCATATGTACCGCGGCGTACGTAGGCTCTGTCCGCCGCAACCCATGGAGCTCCTCGCGATGCGCCGTGTCACCAGGCGCCGCGGAGCCTGCGCCACCCGCGCCCCGCCCCCATGAATAGCGAGTCTTGGTGAGCTCGTCTTTCACGTCGAGTCCGAGGTTGATGCTGGCCTCTGAACATCATCAAGGAGCCTGCGGAAGCACCCGTGCTCGATCCTGGACTCCGCACAGAGACTGCTGTTCTGCTGCTCTTCTGCTGCCGGAGCTCCGCCTGCAAGGAACCGTCCTGCTGCACGCGTCACGGCGGAGCCCGGGGCTGTGCGAGTCGATGATCTGCCTCTCCTCCATCCCCAATCTCCGCCCGGCATGTCTCCCGACTCCGATGAACTGTTGGAGCATCTTCGCGCTGTGAGTGGCTCGCCCGTATCGCGGACCCATCCGTGGCAGCCCGGATGTCGATGGAGATGCCGGACAACGCTCTTGGCACGAGAATTTGCACGGCCTGCGGCTTCATCAGACCCCGCTCGACACGTCACTGCAGTCGTTTCCGGTGAGACGTCGACGGGCTTTGCTGGGGGATGTTCCTCGATCGGGCATCTCGATACCCGTCTGGGTCGAGTTGGATGTTATTAGCCTCGGGCAGAGCCATGGTGACAGTCGTCGTGTCCTCCGCGGCCTGATCGCATCACATTATAGGCATCGAGAAGCTGACCGCCTGGAATAGAATTTAGAAATCCATCAGGATGCAATGCCATTGCCCAGCCTCTATTTCAATCGACCGTCCATGGTTTTCCTATCTGCTGCTTGAATCGGAACTCTACAGCCTGTGAAAAGAAACGATCGTGTATTATTTCCTACTTGAGCTACATGCCTATCAACACTGTTGAAACTCCCTTCATCGCTCGCTTCAACCCTTATATGCGCATGAAATAAACACTGATGCAGATCATTCCTCCACATAATTCCACAAAACCAAAGGTCCATCGTGAGCAGGGCAAGGGATCATGTCAGCTCAATGACATGATCAGGCAACTCATCTGCCATTCCATACTCATTGCCATACTGGAGCTCATCGTTCATCGCCATCACCCAAGCCGTCGTGTTCTTCTTCGCATAATGCTTCTTCAGTCTGTCGGTCGAGTCCTTGTCCAAATATCCCTCGACGATCGACAGGCAGTAATTCCGCCTAGCCACGGGATACGTGAGCTGGACGACAGACTCGGGATGCAAAATTTTGACATCGTGCTTGAGGAACGCCGTCCGGAGAGGCTCGTGGTGTGTCTGTGCCCGCAGCTCCCGCTGCACGCGGTGATCGAAGATGGACACGAACTCCTCCGGATCGCGCTTCATTCTGCCATCGTCGGCGCTCAAGCCCCGACCATTGAACGTGAAGATCGGGAGACAGACATAGTGTAACTGGTGCACCGCGACGACGACCATCTTCCGCCACTTGGCGCAGATGGCGCCGTACTGCTCGCTCTCCAGCCGGCCTTTGTCGCCATTCCTGTTGCCCTGGAGTTCGGGCAGGGCGTGCTGCTCGAAGTGCGGCACGCGGATCAGGTACCCCGGGGAGAATGGTCCCTGAAAGGCCTCATATCCATTCAAAAAGTCCCGCGCACCTTTCCGCCAGTATATGCTGTGGTGTCTCCCCCAGTCTCTTCTCTTCCGGATACCAGGGGAGCCCAACAATCCGACGGAAGGGCGCCAGATATGGCTGTTATGGCAAGAATTCTGTCGCTGCCCGGTACTGCTGAATCGATATTCGCCCCTTCTTCCCTCGCGCCTTGAACTGCGCCCGAGCCCACTCACTCTCGCCAGAGGACCTTTGTCTATTCTTGGGGAGTGCAGTCTGCGATCGTCAGCCATTTGCATTGCACTTCCCCTCGACCTACCGTGGACGGGAAGGATCTTCGATTCTGTTTTCAATCAGTTACCGCCGATTCAGATAATAGTGGTGCTAATTTGAATTAGCTATCTGACCGAATCACCGCTCACAGAAAAGACTGACAGTAGGAAATATATAGGAAATGTAGGTAGGCACCGAAAGAAAAGAAAAGAAAGGAAAGAATCTTCGCTCTATAAATTTATAAGCACTGAAGGAGAGATCGATATCGAGTTTGAAGTCGATGATATCGGATACGAGCTGGAAGGAGTTACATCCTCGCTTGCCTAGGTAGTTATATTAAGGATAGAGTAAGTAGCTGAAGACAATAGGATTGTTCTCCATGTTCGTGTTCTTGTCTTTGTCCTCCGTCAATCTTCTTGTTCTTGGTCGGCAGGTACCATATATGCATTGTTTGATGTGATCGATGTACGGTAGATTCGATCTAGACGAGGACTGAATGGACGAAACAAAAGTTAATTGGACCATTGTTTAAGAAGGGTAAATCCTGCAGGAAATTTCTTCTCTCTCTCTCTCTCTCTCTCTCTCTCTCTCTCTAATCAGATAGAAGAAGGAAGGCATTGTTTCGCGGTCAATACTTACTATCTAACCTATGAGGGCTCGGGATGGGGTCAGACGGGATATAGAATCTGGGCCGGGCCAGAGCTCGGGACGTTCCTGCTCAAGATGGGAGGCCGACGTCGCGCGACCTGGGGCTCTTCAGAAACTCGAGTCGCTCTGTAGGGATGAAAAAGGGCCTCTCTCTCTCTCCATCCCAATCGCAAATAATCAACGAGCTCTACGGTGAAATGCGCAATGCTGAATGTGCGGGGACAGGAACAAAGTGCCAATAATGTCCTGAAGACGCATGTCAACCGACAAGCATTCCATTGATGGACGGCCCCTCCAGTTAGTGCGGCAGATTCCCACATTCTTGGTGACATCGCGCATACACAGCATCCTATCTTCTGTTCTGTTTTGTCTCTGGTAACAGACACTAGTTACTGGTTTTGGCTGCTGTCGAGCTACTGCCCCTTCAGGGCTGCCACTTCGCTTGTTACAATACGAGATATTGTCAGAGCTGAATGATCACATTGGAAGTCGTCACCGGATAGGCGGTCCACAGGAGAGATCTCTGTCAATTTCTTACGGAAGCTTACGAGATCCAGGGAATGTTTTTGAGATGCCGAAGGATTACTACGGAGTGAGTACATGCAGGACATGTGATCCACGCGGGAGCATCAATATGACATGGGCCGTCCCCCTCTCCCCACATCCTCCAGGGAGGCACCGCGGCCCCCCACAAACCACAGCCCACGATCAAGTGAAATCTGGGGTTGGAATATGTTGAAGCTTCCACCATGTTATTTTGTGTGAGGATTCTCAGTGTGCTCCCTCTGGTCGCAGCCGCCACTTCGCTATCATCACGTTCCAGTCAGCAGCAAAGCCAATATGACTATATCGTCGTCGGCGGCGGCACAAGTGGTCTCGTCGTCGCAAATCGCCTGTCTGAAGATCCGAATGTGTCGGTTCTTGTCATTGAAGCTGGCGACTCCGTGCTCGACAACCCGAACGTGACAGATATCAACGCTGCCGGGCTGGCCATCGGGACGGACATCGACTGGCAATATGAAACGACAAACCAGGTCTATGCGGGGAACAGGCCCCAAGTCCTTCACTCTGGCAAGGCTCTCGGTGGGTCGAGCACGATCAATGGTATGCTAGCAGTTATGGATCTTTCCCGGTAAAGTACATTACATAGTGCGGATTGCCAACAACATACGCTTCAATGAACTCTAGGGATGGCTTATGCTCGCGCGGAGGATGTCCAGATCGATGCATGGCAAGCAATAGGCAACAATGGGTGGAACTGGACCACTCTCTTCCCCTATTACTTGAAGAGTGAACACTATCAGTCGCCCAATAGCATGCAGATGGCGGCAGGTGCCTCGTACAATCCGAAATATCATGGTTTCGACGGACTTCTCAAGGTAGGCTATCCGAGGGATAGGCCGCCGAGTGACCTTCCCAGTATTTTGAATCGCACGTGCGAATCCCTCGGCATTCCCTGGTCGGTCGACGTCAACGGGGGCAAGATGCGTGGATTCAACTACCTCCCTCTTACCGTCGACAGTGCTCAAAATATTCGGGAGGATGCTGCCAGGGCTTACTATTGGCCCTTCACGTCGTTACGACCCAATATCAATGTCTTGACCAATACACGCGCGGACAAAATTGTCTGGGAGAATGAGAATGTAACAACCGCTTCCAAGGATGGAAGCATTGTCGCTGATGGAGTCCAAATAACGATGAGCAATGGCACCGTCAGCGTAATTAGAGCTAACAAGGAGGTTATCCTCTCAGCTGGATCTGTCAGATCCCCTGCTCTTCTTGAACTTTCTGGAGTTGGAAATCCAAGGTCTGTGCCTATCATCACCCCGAACTGAAGCCAGTCTAGATGAAGAAGATGATCTAAATTTCATGTTGTGTAGGATTCTAAACCAGTACAACATCACCGTCAAAGTCGTTCTGCCCACCGTCGGCGAGAACCTGCAGGATCAAATGACCAACGAAGCAATCGTCTCGACGAATTCATCGCTGATCGGATATAACTCAGTCGCGTACGCTTCTGCCCAGGATCTCTTCGGCGACATGACCCCCTCCGTCGCCGCTTGGGTCCAGAACAGCCTGGCCGACTACGCAGCGGCCGTGGCGAACGCGAGCCAGGGCAGCATGAACGCGACAGTCCTACAGCGCCTGTTCCAGGTCCAGCACGATCTGATTTTCAAGAACCAGGTCCCCGTCGCTGAGATCGTCTTTATCCCGACCAGTAGTACTACTTTCATCTCACCGTACTGGGGTCTTCTCCCCTTCGCGCGGGGGAACGTCCACATCACGTCCGCAGACCCGGCGCAACAGCCGGCCGTGAACCCGAACTACTTCATGCTCGGCTGGGATAACCAGCAGCAGATCGCGACGGCCAGGTTCACCCGTCGTCTGTTCCAGACGGAACCGCTGAGGGGCCTTGTCGTGAATGAAATACAGCCTGGCCTGGAGACTGTTCCCGAGCGGGCCTCGGATATCGTCTGGGAGAACTGGATCAAAGCAAGCTGTGAGTCTTCTCCACCTAAGTTATATTAGCTCCCTAGTCTACCTGGGAATGACTTACTGATACTGGATCTAATAATACTAGACCGCTCAAATTTCCACCCTGTAGGCACAGCAGCCATGATGCCTCGCTCGCTCGGCGGCGTCGTGAGTGATAGACTCGTCGTCTACGGTACCAGCAACGTTCGAGTCGTTGACGCCTCGGTGCTCCCGTTCCAGCTGTGCGGGCACTTGACCAGCACGCTGTATGCCGTTGCGGAGAGGGCATCCGACATGGTCAAGGAGGATGCTGCCGCTCTGTAACCTTATTAGGAGATAGTCTCTCATGGAGGGAATGGTAATGATAATGATTGGGTAGGTAGTTCTGTGATGCGCAGCGCAACGTTGTCATGGGGTAATGGAACTTATCATATCATGGATGATGAAGACGGAGGCATTTACCTGTCTTCTTTCTAGGCAAGCAAACAATTCTAAATTCTATCGTCAACTCGTCCTTCTATTACTCTAATCTAATGGTCTTTGAAAGGGAAATGCCCAGCCCATCAAATATATCAAATAAAATGCGAAACACAGCAAGGTCACGTCATTAAAGAAAGAAAAAGATATCTATACTATATCTATCACCTTCCTCCTACTCCGACACAAAGTTCTCTTTAAATCCTCGCCCCACTGACCTCCTGCCCCTGCGGCACCTTGGCGGCCTCCCTCTCCGCCACGCTGAGCTGCAGGCCCTGGTCGTCCCAGCCCTGCAGGCCCAGCTTGTAGTAGATCTTCTGCTGCTCGCGCGACGGCGGGGGCCCCTCCTTGCCGCGGCGCTGGCGCGACTCGAGCGTCTCGACGAGCGTGGCGTTGTGGCCGTCAAGCGGGTAGCCCTCGAGGTCCTCGGTGTCGTTGTCCGAGTCGGTGAACTGGTAGGTGCGGAATTCGGTGTTGGACCAGCCGGTTCCTGCAGTATGCTCGTTAGTCTTTTGAGAGAGAGAGGGAGAGAGAGAGAGTAAGTATGCAAAAGGCGGATAGACGCACCCTGGTAGACACTGCTATCCTCCCAGTCCTCAGTGAAGTAGTGCAGGAAGCCGCCGTGAGTCACGAGCACAATCTCCTTCTCCGGTCGCGCCTTCAGCCAGCGCCGTAGTTCGCGCGCGCGTTTGTTGATGGCCTCGGACGTGGGTGCCCATTTTCCAGTCTGCAAAACCACCAGCCATCATCTACGTTAGCCCTGCCAATTCATCCAATGCTGCCAGCCCATGCAGCCATATAGGACAGGTACAGGACCTGGAGTGCTGCAAAACGAACCTTACTATTCCACCCCTCCTCCACTCGCTCCAGATCGACCGGCAATCCCTTCTCCTCGACAAACTCCCTCCGCAACGCCTCGGGATCGCTCCCGCAATCGCACGGAACGTCACTCGTCTCCTGCGCCTCGGGCAGCGCGATCAGCTTCATCCCCCTGCGCGCGTGGAACACGGGCTCGAAGCCCAGCAGGGCCGTGTACAGCGTCCGCCGGAGCGGCGACGCCGTGACCAGCTCGACGCGATCGTGGTAGGGGAACGTGTCGCGCAGCGTGCGGCACTGCTCCTGGCCGAGCTCGGTCAGGAGCGGGTCGGGCAGGACGTGGTTGGCGGTGCTGAGGTTGTGGAAGCCCTGGATGGAGGCGCGAGCAGATATCAGTATGGCAGGAGTTTGGGGTTTGGGTTGGGAATGGCTGCGGTTAATTCTAATTATTACAGAGGGTAGTGGTGGTGGTTGCGGACCTGAGCGTGGCGGACGCAGTGGATGATGGGTGCCATTGCCAATTGTTCTGCGTTGCTTTGCTTTGCTTGCTTGCTTGCAGACAGATAGCAAGTCTTGCTGGGAATAATGATTATTCTATTGATCGATGTAGATAGATGTAATGATGTAGAAGAAGAGAGAAGATAAGGACCCCTCGGACGCGGGGTTAGCGGGGTTATGAGATATGAGGTCGAAAGAGAAACAGATGGGACTTAGCCCGGGACGCAGACGCTCTCTCTCTCTCGTGGGAACGGTCAGGGAATAAATACCTCAGAAAAGATATGACTCTATTCTAGGAGAGAGAGTCTCGTTCTGGGAGGAAACACAGGCGAACGCATCCCGAAGAGTCATCGCGGTGAGGCGCCGGCGGGACCAATCATCCCGGCACACACTGCGCCGGAAGCCAGGCACCGCGCGGGGCGGGAAAGTTATCCGATAGGTTCGCGGCAGGTTCTCCGAGGTCTATCTATCTATCAGACTACGTACAGATGGTCTGGGTACAGAATAAGACTTAGGTACAGACAGATTTTTTTTATTTACAGGCCTATCTGCATAAATCATGGAAAGATGCCTACGCACATGCACACTGGCAGAAGATAACAGCCCCCCACAACCTACCTACCACGAGTCATCGCTCGCTCCCAGAAAGCTAGAAGATAAAAAAGCAGATAACCATAACACACACACGCAACGCCCGTGCCAGTTGAATATTATCATTGATCACTTCGCAGGAGTTCCATGCTCAAGCGACTCCAAAGCCACGCGCGTTCTCCAGCGCCTTGTCGAGCTTCTCCTGCAGCACGGCCCTCGAGGAGTACTCCGGCAGCAGCAGCCGGCCAAAGCACGTCAAGCTGGTCGGGAGGCGCTGTCGACAGTTAGCTGGTTGTCACACAAAGTATAACCGAAAGGGACATGTAGACTTACGGCGTCGCCCACGCCGTTCCGCTGAATGACGAACATCATGCTCGCGATGCCGTTGACGGGGACGCGGTCGCTCGCCGTCACAAACTCCAGCAGCCGGCGCTTCTTCTCGTGCGGGAAGCGCTTCACGATGTGCCAAAAGTCGCGCACCACCCGGTGCGACGGGCTGAAGCCGCCCTCGTAGCGCGCGTGCCGCTCGAGTGCCTCGATGTCGATCTCCTGGATCCCTTCCACGACCGTCTTCAGCGCCTCCGGCGTGAAGATCGACAGCGCGGTGCGGTCCAGGCAGGTGTAGAACCCCCGTGCAAAGGCCTCGTACTGCGGGCGGATCGATTTGTCCGTCAGCCAGAAGATGTAGTCCTTGACGAACTGCTGCCGGTTCTCGTTGGTCACCAGGGACGCCTCGGCCGCCGGCGGACTGGGAGTCGCCGGAGGCGCGTTGTAATCTTCGTCCGTGGGCAGCATGGAGTTGCGGCTCTTTCCGCCACCGTGCCCTGACTTTTCTGCCCGGGAGCTGGAATGGTCAGACGGGTTGCTCCGGGCTCGGTCTCGTGGCCCGTCGTGGTCGGGAACGGGCCAGGGATCGTCGCGGCCCACTTTCTCCATGTCGACGGTCTTGACAGTCCCAAAGGCCTCGAAGCTGAATTCGTATGTCCGCATGAAAATGTCGCCGACGTCCCCATCTTCCCATGTCAACAGATCTTCCAGGCCCTTGGTGAGCTCCGGCCAGCCATCCCGGATGTGGTCAAGATGCTTCACTTTCAAGCCCAGGAGCTTGCGGTACAGCGCAACCGGAAAGTTGACAGGGAGAGTCAGACCGTTGTATACAGCGAGGGACATGAGAAGCCCGAGCAGTTCGAACTTGTACAGCGGTTCTAGGGAGCATGGCTGGAACCATGAGATGCGAGTCCGGCTGTCCGTGGTGAACATGCCGAAGTCTGGACTCAACGCCTCCGCCATGACAACTCTGAAGAACTCCTGCTGCACTCCGCCATGGTCCACACCCTCCTCGCCTTCATCCATCCCCATCTGGACCTTCAACGGACGCAGCAGCTCCCGCTTCTCACGTCGCCAGAGCTGGTTGAGGGCATCGGTCAGAACGTTATCCCGTCGCACGACCAGAACTAGATAGGTCGACATCGACGTTCTCAGTCTCGCCAACAGACCAACCTCGTCCGGGACAGGTATTGTGCCGAAGGCTGTCTGCGTGACATGTCTGGTCGCCGTCATGGCTGCCTCGTAGGATTTAGACATGGTAGAGTAGTTGAGAGCGCGGAAGTAGATGACGAGTGCCGATGGCGGGAAGAGGAAGGGATACGACAGAAGATGCAGCGTCCTGTTGTTGGACAGAGTGTTCAGCCACTCCACCGGCATCTCCATTGCATCCAGTCTCTCTGAAAGAAACGAGGTGTGGAAGTCCTCTGGCTCGAGACCCAGCCGATTTCGGTCTTTGTACATCGACGCCAGGATCTGCACAGCGCCGCCAGCGGCACTGCACTTGGGCATTTCAGGTTTGCCGTCCCATTCTCTGAGGAACAGCGTCCGAAGCCACTCGACGATCAGAGAACACGCGCTCGGTGACTGCGAACCATGTAGAGGGCTGTCCAGATCTTTCGTCTTGTCTGCCGTCAGACTGTGATGCTCCCTCAGGTTGTCCAACAGCAAATCCACGACGCTGGTCTTGCGCTGCTTAGGAGAATCGTGGGCGTACATCTGGCGCGCCTTTGAAATCTCGTGGAAAGCCAGTCGCGCAGTGAGAGCGCGAACTAGGCGGCTGACCAGTCTGAGAGCCAGCTCATGTTCAAACCTGTCAGTAACGTCGACCACCAAGCGGCGGCTTTCACAAGAGAGCTTTCGCATCTCGGAATCGGGCATCACGGTTCCCGCGGAACGCATTCGGAGTATGCTTTTCCATGTCTGTATGTCTACCTTGGGAAGGGAGCTGACCAGAGCGAAAAGAACCACCGTTGCTATTTCCGCGGCTTCTGCATCAGATACGGGTTCGTCGTCTGACAACGCAGGAGATCGAATCGGGATGATGGGCACCGGAGGAGTACTCGATGACGAACTTCCTGTCGAATTGTGCGGGCTTCTAGCAGGTGTCGACAATTCCTTTGGGGGGACGAAAAGCCGCTCCAGAGCACTCCAAAGACTGTGCAATGCAATGTCCCAGGGACAAATGGTAAAAAGACGCCGGAGAGATGGCTCTACCTGCTGCATATCAAGGCGGGAATTGGGCGTCCCGGACTCTTCGTCGTCGTTTCCTGTTGGTTCTTTACGGAACGAGCGGAGAATGTGCTTGGAGTTGCTCAACACGTAGAAAACGCTCTGGGCAACGAATGGAAAGGCTTGAAGTTGCCTGGGAGTTGCATAACGCCACTCAGAATCGTCGAAGCTACCACGTAGTTCCATCTCAGCAATCTCCTCTTTCCACCTCTGCGCATCTTCGTCGGATTCCACCATTATTTGACATAGCCCGTCAACAATTTTATTTGACAAATGGGTTATCGTCTGTATCGAGAAACTAGCCTTGCCTTTCCTGCGTTTACCCTTGCGCTTCCCTTGATGTCTATCGGCAGCTAGTGGTGTCGCAGTCTGCTGGTCCTGCACGTCCGGATCCTGTGACTGGGCTTCAGGGGGCTGAGATTCCTTCGAAAGCTGTGAACCATCCCACGAGACACGCCTATGCTTCTTCTTTTCTGCGAGATAGACGCCGTTGACATCACCGCTTATGCCCCGGTGCTTTTGTGGCCGATGCCTTAGCGCTGGGGGAGAGGGAAGACCGACGAATGCATTCGTGCTTGAAGGTGTATTTGTATTCAGTGAAAGCTTCCGAGCGGATTTACGGTCCTGACGTGACTTTTCTTCCATGCTAGATCGTGGATTCTGACGCCAGTGCTCCATATCACTCAGCGACAGTCGCTTGACCTGTTGCCCTGGCAGTTTCAGCTCCACCGCCGCAGGTTGAGAACCGGCATGTCGTGATGACGGAGTCTGGAAGCCATTTCCTGCTACAGCGTTCGACGGAGTGGACCTATCTTCATTTGCGTGGGGTTTGTTCGCGGCTGAGGCCTTTTGACCATGGGGAGTGTCTTGCTTCCGCGTCTCTTGATTGGATCGCCGTGGAGAAGGCCCTCTCCCCGAGTGGTCAGCATCAGGGTCAAATGTATCAGGCGACCTGCGAAGAGGCAGCCATTCTACCATCCGGAGAGATAGAGTATCGAATAAATTTTGCGTGAATGACTTCGGATCCTTCAGTTTCTGTGTTCCCGGGCTGTCCCGGTGGGGCACATCGCGGTGCTGCCCTTGTGCTTCGCGGGTTCTATCTGCAGAGAAGTCCCGTGCATCTTGGGTCCCAATATCCCCAGCTCGTGAAGTAAGATTATCGGTATGCAGTGGCGCCTGCCTGCCCGACACATCATCGACCCCCTTCCGATCTGTCTCCGGGAAGCGATTGGTGGTCTCTGCAGGAGCGGCGCTTCGTCGTTTCGACCGGCGCAGACCGTCTGGAGGTGGAAAGTCCGACGGCACTCTCGGAGGATTGCGGCAGAGGCCGCCTTCCGGATTGTCCAGGCTAGCCAGATAGCAAGCCAGTGTCCGCGCGCTCAGCTCCGTGTAGTTTCGAAAGGGGCCCTCTGCCACCCTTTTTCGGTAACTGAGGCAGGTTATGGTACGGCAGTTCGGTTCCTGGCAGCCGTAGAGAAGCTGGTTTTTGTACCTGGTACCATGGATTGTTAGCTATCACGCTAGACACTGTCCGGACGCCTGGAGGCATGCAGGCTTACTTGCGAACCAGGAGATTAAATTGCCTGCGTCGCTCATCCTTGTTCCACAGAAGCACACAGGATGGATCCGCAACATTGACGGTGTTCTGGACAATGACCTCCGGAGCATTTGGCGGCAGCTTGGAGCGATGAAAGGAGGGCTGCCTGTCAATTCCGGCGGGTGATCGCGCGGAGTCCGGAGGGCTCACGGAGCCTCCCCGCATTCTAGTCATCTTCGGAAGACGCGGCGCATGTCTGAATCGTCAGACGAGGGATGGCAAGAAGGGCCACCTGCGGTGGAATCTAGACCGTGGATGACTGAGGATGCTCTTCGGAGGATGTGCCGCACTCTGGCGCACGAGATGTGTTCCTGGCCTGATATCATCGGGGTCCGTCTCCGCCACGGGGCGCGCCTCAGCCCGGGGGGCTGTGGCCTAGTCCCGATCTGGTAAGGCGCGCTTGGCTCCGGCGCCGCGGAAGAACAGAAAGACCGCGATGTCCGCGCTAGTCCTGATCGAGACAGGGCCGACGAAAGAGGCTTAGCGCGGAATGGCCCTGGCACGTGTGCGGGACGTCATCGCCACCGCCGCGCCGCCGCACGCCGCACAGCCTTTGCTCATTTTGTCCCGCCGTCCCGTGGATCTCCATCATCGCTCCAGGCTCTCGACGGCTCATCGTTCTGCACATCTCCGCGAGCCTTGGGCGTGTCTGCCTCCCCCGTTCACTTCCTCATACAACCAGCTTTTATCCATTGTGTACTGTGTGCGCAACCGATCATCAGTCAGGCACACATCGATCATCGATACTGATCGTCTCGATCTCCGCCACCTTCCCCTCCGCGGGATCAGAAAACCCGGTTGACTGCCTGTTCCAATAGAGATCCTTGGGAGCGCACGACATCATGGCGGCGGTTGCTACTCAGACCATTGGACAGGCCGACGTGCCTTCAACAAACCTTCCCTACACCTGCAATACCTGTCTCGTGGCTTTCCGCAGCAGCGATGCCCAGCGGGAGCATATGCGCAGAGATTGGCAGTAAGTATTCTACCTCAGCGTTCCTGACTGTTCCCAATCCAAGCGCTAACCCTTCTCCAGTCTGTACAATGTCAAGCGCCGTGTTGCTTCCTTGCCGCCAGTGTCCCATGAAGTCTTCACGGAAAAGGTCCTCGCAGCCAAGGCCAGCTCCACTGCCGCCGCCGCCAAAGCATCCTACGAGAAGACATGCACTGCCTGTCAGAAGACATTCTACAGCGAAAACTCGTTTCAGAACCACGTCAGAAGTTCGAAGCACAAGCTTCGTGAGGCCCGCCTGAAGCAGACCGGCGGCCTTGCAGATGATACTTCTTCCGTGATGAGCTCGACGTTTTCGCTCGGAGAACCCATCAACAGAACCACGCCTGCGAGCAAGGACGCGGAAACCGACGCAGGAGTCTCCAAGCTTACAGATGGCCTGAAGACAACGACCATCGAAGAGGAGGACGACGAGGATTCTGCGGAAGAGGAATTCTCGCCATCTCGCTGCATCTTCTGCAATTACAACTCCTCCGATCTGCAATCTAACGTCGATCACATGTTCAAAGCACACGGCATGTTCATTCCCGAAAAGGACTACCTTGTCGACCTCGAAGGCCTTATTCGTTATCTGTATCGCAAGATCACCGAGAACAACGAATGCCTGTACTGCCACGCCATCAGAAACTCTGCTTCCGGGGTTCGGACGCACATGCGCGACAAGGGCCACTGTATGATCGCCTTCGAAACGGAGGATGAGCAGATCGAGATCGGCCAGTTCTACGATTTCACCAGCACTTACTCGGATAACGAGGACGACTCGAGCAGTGCCGCTGAAGGTGGTGTTAAGCTATCCGGATCGGATGCCGACGACGACGGCTGGGAAACCGCAAGTTCTGCATCGTCTGCCGATTCAGATGAGACGTATCGCCCATCCCAGCCTATCCTCAAGTCGGACTTTGAATTGTATCTTCCGTCTGGCCGCACCGCTGGTCACCGTTCCCTAGCGAGGTACTATCGCCAGAACCTGCACAACTATCCGACTCCCGAGGAACGAATTGCCCGACAGCTCGCCATAGAAGACGGCACCGCAGAACCAGACGAGGAAAAGGAAAGAGGTCGCAGCCGCCAGCGTGCGGTCATCACCCGTGCCAACGGTGGCCTGGGTATGATCGGAGCTACCGCCACTCAGAAACGCGAGGCACTCGTTTCCGAGAGACGAGAGAGAGCCCGTGCTCAGCGGGAGGAACTCAAATATACGGCCAAGGTGCAGAGGGCTGCCAATCACCAGAAACACTACAGGGTAAGTGATCTCATATCGATTGCTCTTTCTGGGCTCGAACTGACATCGCAACTAGGATCCTCTCCTGCAGTGATCGCGAGGACTCGACCATAATTCCACGTGGTCCTTGGAGTACACCATTATGCACACGGATTATGTATTGTCGCACGAGGAACATTTTCCGCATTGTTGTCGGGATTCATGCATTTCAACATATTGTCTCACGGTGCTGTTTAGAAAGGTCTTTCGATTGAGGAATTTACCCACAGCTTTCCTCATTTGCAATGACTCGGGATTTCGGTGGTCTGTATTTTCCTGTTTTCACTTGAATGATTAATCGAGCTCATTTCTTGTATTTTCAAGGATATGGGTCTGTTCTGTTTACCTCAGTATATAGTCTGGGGTGGTGTGCATTTGTTGAAATGGAATGGAGAGTTATTTTCTCTCAACATGTTTGGATGAGTCATGTATTTAACATTTTCACTTCAATGCAGTTGTTGATTCCACACTAATGCTTTGTGCATAAATGAAATTTATCTGTTGTCCGCCCCTCCCCATTCCATTCTAGGACATAAAGTGAGTGATAATGACTAATGCCTCCCTGGATCTGCGCGTGCCAGGATGAGTAGAGCGATCATCGCCCCACCTTGATGACCTACCTGCATTACTGTACAGCCCTCTTAAAAATGAGGTCAACTGACTCTGGCCTCGAAAAGACCAGACCAAGATTGACAACATATGCACATGTACATATCAACCAACAGATGAAAGAACAGAAAAGAAGCAACAAGAACAAAAGAGCTTATGCATGTCTAGATACTGTACACTGTAGTGAGATAAATAAGTTAGGTACTGTACTTTTGAACCCAGCCGCTAATAATGAGCAAGTTGCTTTCCTAGTTCTAGAGGGAACCAGCTATGGGTCTATCTGCATCTGTATGTGTAACTGTAGATCTATTTGTCTATCTCTTCTTATTTTATCGGGCCTGATCGGACGTGTCCGACCCCAATCAAGCAGATATCAATGTGTACGGTACATAAATTGCGGATCCTGCGAGATGACAGGGCGACGCTGTCGCGTTTAACATCATAGAAGATGAAGATGAATTAGGTCTAACTAACTACCTATCTACTATGAGGCATCTTATTGGCCATTAACTAGGCACTACTCAATGCAGTCCAGTAAATTGGGGGGGGGGGGAGGGGGGTGATGAACGCAACAAAGAAACCACTGTACTACCAGGCTGGCGAGAACGCCAAGGATATTTATTGCCAGCTATCAAGCAAGCAAGGATTGAGACAGTCTCGACAGCTGGATAGGCAATCTAGATATGTACAGTACTGTACATTAAGTACATAATCCATGTGCAAATGTTGTCCCGCCTGAGATTTCTTTCAATTCTGCTAGAGTGATATTTGAACAGCATTACTGTACCTTCAAGTTCTACATTACCTTCAAGGACTATCCGCGTTACGTTACCGGGCTCGAACCCTTCTCCCTGAAATTAAATGCATATCATATGCAGGCTCTAATTCCTTTTTTGCTGCACCCTCAAACTGTTGCTCCTACTGCGTAGGTAGGTACCTCCTCTTTGAGCTTTTGAGATAGCATATGAATGGTATGTATGTACAGTACATACATACGCGTTCTCGACCTCAACTTGCATCTTTTAATAAAGAAAAATTGGGCAAGAAACAAACATTGGGTCCCTCTACTGCTGGTACGGGGCATAAGAAGCCTCGATGGCTGCCTATGTACGTACAGGACTGTAGGTTTCCTGCTGCTGAAATCTACCATATCGCGGTCTCAATGAATCAAAAGCCCTCAAGCCCTCTCAAAGCAAAGGGGAACGAAAACAAACAACACTTATTTATTCTTATTAAGGACTTCAATCTACCTAATCTTTTAGGATCTATTTCTCTTCATTTTCCTTCAACAACTCCAACTCCATACATACAGAGACAAGCCCTACTAACAATTCGAATTCAAACCCACCAACCATGCGACTCCCTCTCTGCACGGCATTCCTCCTGTCCGCCCCACTCGCCATGATATCTTCTGCTTCTCCAGCAGCCTGGCTCGGTGTATGTATATACATTGAAGTTTACATTACCATCTATCTACTTATCCATCTATTAAACATATCGCACAAAAAATACATAATATAATACCCCTCCCCTCCCCTCCAATTGTAACGAACAAAAAAGACACAATCACCTAACGCGCATACTGTACATACTGTACATACATAACTAACCAATCATCATTGTCATCATCATCATCAAACAACAGGCATGCACAGCCATGGGCAAAGACAGTTTCTGCAAGTACGGATGCTGCGCGTTCCCCGGGGCCATGTACACTTTGCTCTTTGCGTGCGATGCGGGTCATAAACTGAGTATTATTCTTATATATACATTCCTGCCTTTTGCCCACCTATATAAGTACCTTGATCTATGATCTATCAGGATCGATTGATATATTGGACAATTGCAACTAACTTTGCTGACTTTCTCTCTTTCTTTTCTTCAGTGCTCCAAGCTGAACCATAGATGCACAATCGATAAGGACGGCAAATGCGCTCTGTCATAAAAAACCAGTGTTATGTCATCTCATGTCTTGGATCGCCCTTGGCCTTTTTTTGCGTTCTTTGGAAAGAAGAACTCTGGACATCATCCCGAAGAAGAGGTTTTCTTCTCCAACTTCCAACTTGCCCTTATTCTGCCGAGCTCTATATGTACGTCTGACCTACGCGAAGGAATTCTTATTGTCGGTCGGAAGGTTGGCTGGTTGGAAAGAGAGACGGGTGGTGGTCACTTTGGCAAAGGGGAGGGTCCTTAGGAATAGGAGTCTTTCGACATGACAAGCACTGGATATTATATGCATGTATGCATCTAGGGAATATCCATCAACCTAAGTACTACCTAGGTCTCTAGGTATCTATCTCTCTATCATCCTATTCGACAATGGGTGTTGTGTGCAGCAAACAAACAAATAAACAAACAACCGCAAAAGGTCACTCCTCAACCTACTCGGGCCCGGCCAATACCAGGTGGATGGATGCCATACAAAAGAATTTAATCCATTTCTCCTACACCTGCGCAGCTTGAAGAGATAGATATAACTAAAGATCTACACAACACCTGCACCAACACTTACAAGGGCACAGAGCATCACTGTCGCATTACCATTTGAGGAGCAGTAACTAACCCTGAAGTATCTACGCAGTCACAATCCCATGATGATAATTAAAAAGACTAGATAAAAGAATATTCATTATAAATAACCTCCCTAGTCGATCGCTATCACTAAAGAAGGGATCATCCAGACAGACGAACAGGCAGGCAGGCAGGCAAGGCAAGGCAAGTGTACAGCACAAGAACCTCCTCCATTCTGACCTTTTTCACCGAGCATGCATATCATGTAATGAAGGCGTAACTGCAACCCGTTAGATAGCACAACAGTCAAGCACAGAGACAGGAGCGAATATTTTCAAAATTGACGAAATCCAAACGGATCATTCCAGCAGCACGTTGCCCTACGGAACCCTATCGAAAATGCGTTCGACTATAGGCGGTGCCAGTCCGCTTTGCGCTTGTAACCGTACAAATAGATCGCAAAGAGTACAAGTGAATAAAAAATGACGCAGGTCGGCTTGACAGTCCAGTTCCCGCCGATGAAGAAAAAAAATGCCATAACCAGGGCCGCCGAGTCTACAGCTTATCGTACACCCCCCAGTTCAATTATAGAAATTAATAGACTACTATTGCAAAAGCGGTTGCCTCTCCACATCAGTCCCGTCCGAAGGCTTGGATCCACCGTGTTTCTTCCTTCTTCGGCGCCTCTTCTTAGCAGCAGCGGGACTGCCTTTCGACTCTCGTGTGCCATCGTCAGAGAGGATTGCATTATCGTGCTTTGGAGTGTGGCGGTGGGATCGCGGCGTTTCGGTATCGGAGGAGCTACTGCTCGTGGTCTGAAGCACAACTTTCCGAACCCCGTTCACGTCGACAATCTGTTCCGTGATGCTACCACTCCTTGTCGGGCCGTGGGCATGGTAACTGGTCCGGAGGTGATCAGCAGCCTGTGTGCCTGTGGATCGAGCGCTGCTAGGCCTGCTCCGGTGCGAGGATACGGGGCGATGCGCGTCACCCGCTTCTTCATCCTCATTCTCGGCTTCCGGAATAGCGATCTGCGGGAGATCTTTGACCTGGCGAGTGCCTTTCTTCGTCTGGCCAACAGTGATCTCAGAGCTTTGCGCCGAGTATGTGGCACTATCGCCAATGGCGCCGTAACGAACTTGCACAGATTGGGCCCCGTCCTTTGCGTCCATGCCTGCTGATTTCAAGATTCCTGCTCCAATGCCCCCCTGGGTACCAATTACTTCAAACACACCACGAGGCTGAGATTCACCGGGCGGTGGCGGAGAACCGCTACCTGGTTTTATCTTCACACTTTGGTAGCGAGTCTGGCGCGGTCTGCTCGCAAGGTTGGAGGGCCCAAGATGTTTAAGATGTTCCCGAATCTCGTCTGTAGCGCCCCGCTGTGTAATGGTCTCATGGGGGGAGTTGGAGTCCCCTGTCTGTTTTCGAAGGAGGAATCTCGGCTGCGGCGGCTCAACGGAGCTCTGACGCCGCGGCCCAGAAGTACTGTCTTCGTTGTCCTGTTTAGGTGGTTTGGCTTGCTCGTCGCCTGTATCAATAAGATTTCCTTCTTGGGCGCCGGATGGAGCAGCAGGCGGCTCCTCGACGACGCGTCCTTTGGGCACTCGGAATTTGGGTGCAGGAGTCAACCGTCTAATCGCTTTGTGGACGTCAATGAAGACATCCGATTCATCAATGATTTCCCTGTAGAAGAGAAGTTAATATGTGAATGGAGATTTGCGAACTGCATGCGACATACTCTCCGATAAGCTCCTCTATCACGTCTTCCAGCGTAACCACCCCGAGAGCTCCATGGTCTTCACCGGGATACTCCGATACCAGGACCATGTGTGACTTGCCCTCCTGAAAGAAGTTCACAATGTCCAGGCAGCTGGTTTCCGGACGGGTCTCTGGCAGCGTTGCGAGCGCAAAGTCCCGCACCATCTTGCAGTCCTCGGGGTCATATGTGATGAGCATCTTTACCAGCAACATTCCCACAAAGTTCTGCGGGTTATCCGGAGCGTGGATGGGGATACGAGAGTATCCCTGGGAGAGAATCAGATCCATGGTCGGCTCGTCGAGAACGGTGTCCGCAGACATGGTGAAGACGTCCTCCATCGGGGTCATGATGCTGCCAACGGGCTTCTCCTTCAGATCCAGAACGGCGCTGATGATGGTGACCTCGTCGGAATTGAGCCGCTCCGCAGCGGTACCCAGGTTCTTATGCAAGGTGACCAGCGTCTTCAATCCCGCCTTCTTGTATACCGTGCCATGGTCCTCGCCCAGAAGCTTGTCGAGCAGTTTGGCAACCGGCCACGCAACCGGCGACATGATGTACATCAGCACGAGGACGCAGGGAGCCATCCAGGCGCCGATTGGAAGGCCATAGCGAACGCATATCGACTGGGGAACGATCTCGCCGAAGATAACTACAAGACCATCAGCGCACCCAACCAACGCGAGACGTAGGCTGCATACCGATCAGGACTGTACTCCCCACGACCGCAGGCCAACCGCCGCCAAGAGTGCGATCCAGGATGATGGGTAGGGTCTCGTTGGTTATGACGTTGCTGAGCAGCAAGGTGACCAGGACCCAATGCTTTCCCTTCTGCAGCAGATTGAGCACACTGGCCGCATTCTTCCTCTCCGAGCCCTCGCCGGACGTCTTGATGACTTGCAGGTAGATCTCATCCTAGATAGGATAAACATCGTCAGAACCCGCATGGCGCAATGATAATAAACAGAGAAAAAGGTAGCGCACCTGTCCCATCAGAGCAATCGTCAACCCCGCGAAGACACCGCCGATCAGAACCAGCGCAGTGGCAATGCCTATATTCAGCCATAATCCAGGATCGGACACCGGCTTGGGCGCCTCCACCTCCTTCCTCCTCACGAGGCCATCCTGCAACGACGTCGGCAGCGCGGCGATCAAGGGAAGCCGGCCTAGGATGAGGAGCACCTTGGCCAGCCCCAGGACGACCGGTCTTCCGGCCACATATCCATTCATCCGGCGGGCAGTCATCGCGTCCAGCGACAGGAGATCACTGAACGGACATGTTTCGCGACCGGACAAGATAGCGGGCGGGATGCGATGACGTGATGGAGGTCCAGAGCCAGCGCGCAAGGGCAATGGGCGACAGACACCAATCGCGGTCCTGCTCGAGATATCGCACCTGTTCCCAATGAACGGACGATGCCTTCAGAGGCACGACAAAGCCGCAATGGCCGCGAGAGACGAAAGGAGGCGGGCAGAGAAATGACTCCAGGGCACTCCAAGGCGCGACGGCATCCTGCGGTGACGCTGGTTGGCCGTCCGCCCGCCCGCCAAGGCGCCGCGCGATCTGCACACGTACGCTACAGCCTCAGGCATCAATATATTGATTCCTCAGGCAGAACGCCATGTGTATGCCTCAGGCATATAAAATAGATGCCTCAGGTATAACGCCTGCCGTCACCGCCCTCGGTTACCCGCGGGATCGGTCGAGCCCTATGCGCAGCGGCCGCGGAGAACCTGGGGTGCGGCATCTGGGGAGGCCGGATATAAGAGCAGACACGCCTAGGAAGACTTCCCCGGATCCCCTCTCTCTGGCCGTCGTCCTCGCAAAGATGGCTGTCTCCCGCGCTGCGCTGCGGAGCCTGTCGCGCTCATGGCAGCGACCGCAGCTCCGCTTCTACTCTGGACCCCCGTCCTCCTCTGCGCGTCTGAACCTGCCCATCGACTACAAGACGACCCCTCTCCTCCACCATACGCCTGCGTCGCTGGCTAACTCACCCGAGCTGCCCCGGAACGCGACGACAAAGAGCCTGAACCTGTACCAGGCCATCAACTCGGCCCTGCGAACGGCCCTCGCTACCTCCAACGACGTCATACTCTTCGGCGAGGATGTCGCCTTCGGAGGCGTTTTCCGCTGCTCGGTCGATCTCCAGACCGAGTTTGGATCGGAGAGAGTCTTCAACACGCCATTGACGGAGCAGGGCATCGTCGGGTTTGCCATTGGTGCGGCGGCGGAGGGCCTGAAGCCCGTCGCGGAAATCCAGTTTGCGGACTACGTCTTCCCTGCGTTCGACCAGATCGTCAATGAGGCCGCCAAGTTCAGGTACCGCGAGGGCGCGACGGGTGCGAACGTAGGCGGGCTGGTTATCAGAATGCCCTGTGGTGGTGTAGGGCATGGTGCGCTGTATGAGATGCCCTGATATCACCTCTGTCGAGCTCCAACTGTTGGCTAACGTGATCTTTAATTCTTATCAGATACCACTCTCAATCCCCAGAAGCTCTCTTCGCGCACATCCCCGGGCTCCGCGTGGTCATGCCACGCTCTCCATCCCAGGCCAAGGGCCTCCTCTTGTCCGCCATCCTGGAATGCAACGACCCGGTCGTCTTCATGGAGCCCAAAATCCTGTACCGCGCCGCCGTCGAGCACGTCCCGAACGAATACTACACCCTCCCGCTCAGCAAAGCCGAGGTGATCAAGCCCGGCACTGATCTGACCATCATCTCCTACGGCCAGCCTCTCTACCTGTGCTCCGCGGCCATCGCGGCAGCCGAGAAGGACCTGGGAGGGCCCAGCATCGAGCTCATCGACCTGCGGACGATCTACCCCTGGGATCGACAGACCGTGCTCGAGAGCGTCCGAAAGACGGGACGGGCGATCATCGTGCACGAGAGCATGGTCAACTACGGCGTGGGCGCCGAGGTCGCCGCGACGATCCAGGAGGGCGCGTTCCTGAGACTGGAAGCGCCCATCAAGCGCGTGGCCGGATGGACTACGCATACCGGACTGAATTACGAGCGGTTTATCCTGCCGGATGTAGCAAGTGAGTGATTTTTTTTCATCCTCGAACAGTGTTTTACGCGTCAGAATGCGATTCTGACTGACATGTTCCAGGAATATACGACGCCATCAAGCAGACACTCGAGTACTGAGTATCTCCACGGTCCATGTTGACGATGACGATGTTTGTCCATGAAAAGAAATTCGGCACGGCTCGAATAATAAACAACCTTTACTTACGATCTACAAGTCTACCGAGACTCGTGGGTTATCTGCCATAGACTATTCTCCGAATTCAGATGCTACAGCCTGCTCGACGTCTACGACACGTGTAACACGCGTCAGCGACGCTTCTTTTCAGTTTCCAGCGGGTAAAAACTTTGGCTGTTCCTACCGTTATTTATTTACGCTAAGATCTCTGTCATAGATAGAAAATATATAAAATTCTCGATGCCTTCCGTTTAGCTCAACAAAACCCAAGCTCCTTAACCAGTTCAGATCGCACTGTACATACATATACGTAAAATCCCATTCACAATCTGATGTTGTGCAAATTGTGTTTAGTCTCCAAGCGCCTTCTTCATTCGCGTAGAACGTATAGTTTAGTTTATTATAGATATTTGCCTCCGCTCAACACAATGGAAGACGCCTACTACGGGGTTATCTACTCGGATCAAATGGCTCAAAAATGTCTAGTATCATGAACCCATCATGGTAAATCCCGCCAGTGTCTCGGTATCGATGTCGTATATTATTAGCCCTAGAACAGCAGTAGCCTCCGGTGACAGCAACCCAATTCGCCATTTCTCAGAGATATGACAAACCGGTATCTGTATAGCCCGTGGGCCACTTTGAGCTTTATTTATATAAATTTACCTACCTACCTAATGTACGGAGAGAGAGAGTGTGTGTGAGGGGCTATCCTAGTAAGATCCCCCCAGACCCCAGTCCCGTTCTCCCTTGGATAAACAGCCCGAGCCGAGTCGAGTCTCTACGTAACTCTTATCGAGAATATCGTCGCCACCGTAACACATCCACCTACCCACGATGCAGCCTAGACAGCTACATCCTTCTAGAATATCGAATATCTGCCCGTCCGTCTGATGCTAGCATAGTCAGACCCTCTCTCATCTTGTGATGAGTTCCTGACTTGCCCTACGGTGTATCGTATCGTATCGATGTCATCATCGTCATACCAATTTAATTCAATGCAATCATAGCCCTAGAGACAATGTAGAACGGAGTCCTTAGTTTAATGGTAGGGCTCGTCCCGTCTTTATTTACAGCCCAGGGCCTTTTTCTTCGTCCCATCGGATCGTTGCTACCAGTCTAGTCCAGTCAGAGGTATATTTATTTATTTATTTTTTAATACATAACTATTACGGGATAGATATCTATCTGCTGCCCTTCACCTAACAGATTCCTCCAAATCTCTCTCTTCTGTTCTCCAGGACCCTCTCAGCATAAACTTGGGTAGTTGGGTAGTGACCTCGTTCCTTCAGTGGGCTCAACATCATTAATCGTCACCGTCACCGTAGTCCTAGCAGTAGAACTGGCTTTTCTCGGAGATAATAAGTGGTGAATCGGTACGGGCATGGCCCGCGGAATTAAAAATGTTTTCATTTTCGAAATTGCGCAACTGGCGAAGATTACAGCGTATTTCGCTTTATATACCTATTTTCTTTCATGTCTCTTTCTTCGCTGAATGAATTCGACTGTGACACAACGCGAATCCAGCTCTCATGAGAAGCGCCCCCCTCCCCTCCAAAAAAACCCTCCAGAAAAGGCTTCATTCATATGGAGCTAGGTAGCTGGGTACTTACCTACGCACAACGCATCTGAGAGTAGTAATACATAGTTACAGGGTCCCTGTCCTGGTAAGATGGTAGGTAGACACCGAGTAGGATGCTGCCATGGGCGTATTCGATGTCATCGTCCCTGTAATATATCTGAATTTCCCATGGCTCTCTTTTTCCAGGTCGTGATTCTGACAAAGGCTTTGTTTTGCTTTGTCTACGTAGCACGCACCAAAGGCAGCTACAAGAGGATATCTGCCCTCGAATGCAATAGTCCTGTCAGGTGAGTTCCTACGGTCTTCCGAGGCCATCGTCCGCGTTAAACAGCCAGCTTTGTCAATGGACCTGTCTACGCGTGCTTTGATAGAGGGTCAAAGGACTAGAAACGCGTCGTAAGATCCGTCTACGGAGATGTTCCTGTAGGGATCAAATGGCTTCCAAACGGCTTCTGCCGCCAGGACTGCGTATCTACGAACTCTTGATGGCTTAAGCCATCCTGGACAGCCTGATATAAGTAGATAGATCTCTCGTATCAGCTCATCGTGTTCTTGTCACTAGAAACGGATCAATATAAGATAGGCAGGGCATCACTGCTCCAGCTGCAGCGGTAAACTGGGCGTTTATAAACCTGTCAGAACACACCGAGTCAGCACCGATCTCAATATATCAAATCAACAGCATCCAGGGCCATCGAGACGAGCCTCCCGGCTCGTTATCAAACCTCTATAGCCCTTATACGGGCCATATATCACGTATATCACGACAGAACGTCCCTTTCCCCATGCCACGCCCCCCGACAGATAGTTGTTAAAGTGAAAATCCGCAGAGAGCTCCTCGAACCGGCCCCCTCCGCCTCCGGCGCCCTCCCACTCCCGCGCGCAACGCAACGGCAACGCATCCACTTGGGAAACAACCACAACAACGCGTACCGTGAGTGAATGACTCCCAGCAACCATTCACTTGGGAGGCGCTAGTTCAAGCGAGACGTCTCGAGGAGCCCCAAAAATTATAAAATGTCCTTCTCACCTCGTCTTGGCACTTCCTCCTTCCTTTTTTCCTTCCTCCAGGTCTCGCAGTGATCTTCTATCTCTCCTAACTCTTTATCTTCTCTCTCAAGACGACATCTTTCTATCTTCCTTCACCTCGCCTGGCCGCCTGTTGTGTTTGTCTGGAGCCCGCCTCGAACTCTCTTTCGATCCTCCACACACAACGCGCCTGACGACGTGACTCGTGCTAGGACTGCTAGCTCTTCTTCTCCTTTGATATCTTCTTCCGAGAACCGTGTGGCTGTCCGTTGTGAAGTGAGCCGGGAACCCTCCTGTCCGTTACTTCTTCTCCTTCAAACAGACCAGCCCTCTTCTCCTTCTACCTATCCTGAACCGCGTGGTTGTCTTCCGTGAAGTGACCTTGGAGTCCTCCGGCGCGTTATTTCTGCTCCTTCAACTTGCTTTCTCCTTCACGAAGACCAGCCCCTGTTCTCCTCCTTTTTTATCTCTCCTAAATAGTGTGGTCGTCTGTCGTGACCTGAGCCGGGAGCCCTCCTGCGCGCTACTTCTTCTTTCTTCACACGGACTCTCCACCTTATTCACTCCGAGGACGACGTGAAGTTTCCTGCTTGCTTCGCCTCTCCACTTTATAAATACTCCTTTCTTTCTTCCTGGGCCGTTCGTCGTTCGGTGTCGACTCTGCCAGCCAAGTCTCTCTCTCCTGACGACATTCGACGACGACGATACCTGAGGACGACGCCTGCCTGCCCTGCTGCGCTTCTCCTCTCTTTCGAAATACTCCTTCTCTGGGATCCTTCTTTCTTCCGCTTCACAACCTTTAAGATGTCGTCCTTCTATAGGGATCCCGAGACCGCTTTGATGTTCGGAGACATCGAGTTGGAGGGCCCGCTCGACGAGAACCTGCTGGCGCTGCTATGGACGCTGGATACTTCCGCCCTGGCCGCCATGACCTTCGCCGCAGTAATTCTGCTGGCGCTTCTCGTCGACGGGTCCGAAGACCTGGTGATGCTCCGACATCCGCCAATGTCGATTTCCTCGGTACTTTTCGCCGTTGTCCGTTCTCTGTGCGCGACCTCGATCAGAGCCGCACGGCTCCGGCGTGTCCGGAGTTCTCCCGCGTCCGGTCCCTCCGGGGATTGGGACGTGCGCTCCTGAACCTCAAGGATCGGTCCGTGAGAACGGTTGTCCAGAGCCGCCCGTGCCAATACGCCGCCTCGGTCGTTGAGTGGTACCTCCCCGCCAATGAGCCGTTGATATGCTCCTCCGTTGGTTCTTCTCGTTCTTGGTCATCGTGACCGCACCCCATGTCGTCCTGCACCCGGCATCGCAGTACCTGTCCGGTTTCGCCGAGGGTCTGTGGTCGGTGCGCATGGAGCAGACATGGGGCTGCCAGGGCGCGATAGCCAGGTACGAAACCCGCGGAGTCGATACGCAGAGTCAATGGCTAGGGACATACTACCTTGGCGAGTCGGCGGGCCTGCAATTGAAGGCCATCCTTCAGGATGACCTCAAGGACCACCCGTTCTTCAACGGCGAGATTTACCACGTGTATTCGTTGCTCTTCGCCTTTGTCCCCCTGTGCGTCCTCGCCCTCGTCTACTTCCTTTCCGCCAAGTTCACAAAGGAAGCCGTTGCATCGCCCGAGCCGTCGTCCCCCGGAAGGCCCATCTCCAAGCGGGATATCGAGTACTGGGACATGGTCCATTCGTACTCGGTAGACCTGCGGCGACTCAAGATGGCCTTGGACAAGAAGGACGAGCAGCTCCGTTCCACCTGGGCGATGCTCCGCCAATGCTGGGCCCACAACAAGCGGCTGGCTGCGCTCCGTGAGGTGGCCGATGAGAACCGTCGCCGCGACCGAGAACCCTCCCGCGCCAATGACGAGCTGCGTCGGAACGTCGACCAGCTCAAGAGGGAACTCCGTGAGGCCCAGGACAAGCTGACGCGGGCAGAGGACGAGTCTGCCAGGAGGTCAGACTCTCTTCGCGAGGAGGTGGCCGATTTGACAAAGAGACTGGCAGCCAGCGAAGAGAGGGTCGCCAATGCCCTGAGTGAGAGCGTAGCACTCAGGATCGAACTCCGCGCCCAAACCGACAAGACCGCCGCCGCCGAACAGCGCCAATTCGAGGCTGAACGTCGCCTCGCCGACGCGCAGGACCGAAACCGGAACGAGGGGGCACAGGCCCAGGGACTCGCCGCCCTCGCCGCCAGGTACGACGCCCTTCGGGGCTCGTACGACAAGCTTTCGGAACACTGCCGGGCCCTGGAGGCCGTCAACAACGCCATGGAGATTGTCAAGCAGGAACGCGACGCCGCCGCTGGTCGGATCGTCGCCCTCCAGGCGGAACTTGAGGCCACCAAGTCCAGGGCCGACGAAGCGTTCGCGGCGTGCCAGAATGCCCTCGAGGAAGCTCGGGGAAGCGAAACGGCTCTGCGTCAAAGTCTGCAGGCTGTCGAGAGCGCCTTCAGCGAGAGATGCCGGAAGATCGAACTCGAGGCACTTGCCAACGCCCGGTCCCAGGCGGATTGCATTTGCGCGAGAACGACAGGATCTCGAACGTCAAGTTGGGATGGCGCTCCGCGACGCCGAGAAGAGCCACCGGAGAGCCCAGGAGATGGACGGGACCGTCAAGGTACTCGAACACCGGCTGGCACGGTTCGAAGCTCCCAAGGACAGCACTCAGGAGATCCCCAAGCGCCAGATTGGCGACATGGGGAGCATCCAAACTGCCCGGGAGAACTCAGAGGTCACCGTCGCCCTGCAGCTCTCCGAGATCGCCTCCCTCAAGAAGCAGATCGAGGAGCTCAAGAAGGGCGCAGCGGGCCCGACGGATGAGCGGTTGAGGGCGCATGTCGAGCAACTGCGGAAGGAACTGGCCGCGGAGAAGGCTGCTCGTGTCAACGACCAGCTCCGCTTGGCCAAGGAGAACGGCGAGCTTCGGTCTGAGAACCAGAAGCTCAAAGTCTCCTTGTCCAACGCGGAGGCTGCGCTTGGCCGACGCGGCAAGGGAAGCCTCGGTGACGCCAAACAAGCAGCGTCCTGCTGCTTGATCACCGAGAGGACCGTTTTCTCCCCCGTTCGATCCCCGTAGGGCTCATCCGGCCAATGTCCGGCCTGGATGGTTTTTACCATCTGGGCAACGGTTGTTGGTTTGGAGGGAGTCCTGGATCGACCGCCTGCCTTACGCCCCCCTCCATGCGCCACTACTCACCGGCATCCTAGGGACTGGCAACAACGGGATTCGACATCGAGACCCGCCCGGTACGTGGGCTAACGAATACACGAATGGAAATCGACCGCGAGGCCTTGACTCCTTCGTACTTTTTTGTTGGGGGTGTATGGTGGTTTTCATGTATTGACGTGGTCCGAACTCGCTGTGCGGGTGCCCGGGCCCATCAACTTCTTTTTGTAGCGCTTGGGATTGGGATTGGGATCAGGGATGATTATGATGGCGATGGTAATGATAAGGATAGTGATGGTGATGGTGGTGATGATGAATGAGATACCCTTTTTGCGCTTCCAGCTTTCTTCCCTGTATCCTCCCTCAGTAGTCGCTTACTCCCGTCTCTCTGTAGCCTTTGTGACGTGTCTGAACTGAAGTCTGAGGCACAGTCAGACCAGTTAGGGCAAAAAAAGATCAACCTGATACCCAGATGAAATAGAAAAACGTAGCTGTAGATGCAGTGATAGAAGAGCAACTCGTCTGCCCCGCGGGAGAGCAGAGGTCGCAGGGCTCCGGGATCTCACTTGCTGTTGTGGCGGTGCACAATGAGGCTTGGCTCGGGACGGTGGCTCCGAGGGGATGATGGACGAGGAGCGCTGGTGAGATCCCTTCCGGGGTACGGATACGCTGATCATCATCATTCCTATGATATCATCCAACTTGGGCATGCAGTCAGTGCAGGGCGACCATCTCAGCACCAGCAGGCCCCTTATCTGCGCTCTGGCCAGCGCGTGCTGATAGCGATCGTCCTGTGGGAACCGTCCTGAAGCGCCTTCCACCGGCATGCTGCGTACATGCAGAGACCCGAGACAAAGACGTCTATTCTTGACCGCACGCAATGCTATTCTTATCCTTGCTGTGGCATGCTTATTCCTGCTATTATTACTCTGCGCGGTCCACGGCGCTGCTAGACGCGGGGCGCCAAGCCGATAGATGCTCGCTGCAAGGGGCGCCGCAGAGCGCGAGGGCACGAGAGCGCCCACTGGCCAGCGCTGCTTGGTCCCTCTCCGCCCGCACGGGGCCCGTAAGGCTAGCCGCTTCGGGTGCTCCGCGGTTTGAGGTCGCCGCCGGCCGTCTCGTCCTCGTCTTCTCTTTCACCACCCATCCATCTGTTCCTCGTCCTGCTGCTTTGTTCCTCGTCCGCCCAGACGCCCTGCTGCGTCGTGTCGCTCCTTCGATCTGTTCTTTGTCCTCGTCCACCGCCTTCGTTGTGCCCTCGCTGCCCTGGTGGTCGGGGCGCATCGCGCTCCACCCGCCGTCTGGTCCATCCTCCCTCCCCCCACCCCTATCTTGGCATTCCCGTCATCCAGGTGGTCCTGGCATAATAAACCGTGATTCATCTTCAATCCAAGCACGTCCGGCTGCTTTTCGCTGCCGAATTGCACTGGCAGCTCATTGTTGACACCGTCTATCAGTGCTTCGGTCGGCGACTGCCCCTGAATGCCTCACAACGGGCCGACCGGCCATTGTTGCCGCGCACACTGATAATAGGCCCACCCGCGATCATGAGCAGCTGAGTCGCTTGCGTGCCCTTGGACGACAGCATCGACCTTCTGCTGCCACTCGTTTGGTCTCACCATCTGAAACACGATCCTTGGGCGTATTTGACCCCATCTCTCGCTCACAATTGATCCTGACTTCCCACCGGCTGGTCCGAAGAAGTCGACTCGACTTCCCGAGAGCCCTGTTGCTCTCACTAAAATCACACCCTCCTTCGTCGTCAACTCCTGGCTGGGCCAGGTCCACGTTCAAGATGCCGTGCTGCGGGGAGAGGGAGAAATTGGGAGAGGTGAGAGCGGAGCAGAAGTGGGATTACATCGTGAGTCGCCAACGCTTCTTTCTCTGCATACAAGAACACTGCTGACGCTGCATCCGCAGAACCTCGATGACTTCAAGTCGACGTCCTGCTTGACTCCCGTCTCCTACTTCTTCCTGTATGTGTTTCTGCTCATCTCCATCGCGGTCTACGCGGTGGACTCCTTCACCGCAATCAACCTGCTCGTCTTCTCCCGATGGGCTGGCCAGATCAAACCAGCGATCCCATTTTCGATATCGCGATGGGTGTTCGCCGTCTGCATCATCATTTCGTTCGTCCTCCTGGTCTACCGATGGATCCGCGCCATTCGGGTGATTCGATCGGACGGCGTCGCACAAAGCTACCTGGACCCCCTGGCCGTCCGCCTCCAGAGTATCCGGATCGGACCGCGTGGCCGGGGCTGGAAGCGGTTCTTGGTCTTCGCCGAGTTGACCAAGAGTAAGAAAGGCGCCGAGTACGTTGCTTTGTTCGCGTACTTCTCGTTTGAATGTGAGCAACGCTTCGCCCCGAGACTGCACCGAGTCTCCCCTGCTTTCCTCTGACTGTCTCACTAACCGTGTGTAGCATGGACACGAGTGGTCTTCGCACAGGGTCCACGACAAGTGATCAACGCCATCACTCTGTACTCTGTCATGCGATTGAATCTGATCCCAGAGGGTGAGCACGCACCGCCCGATGGCACGTCCCCCGTGATACAGTTCTTCATCAACGTGAAAGCCCTGGCAGAGAAGAATGACATGCAGGCCGTTGTCCTGTTCAGTATGCTGTTCACGTTGATAATCTGGATCTTCTCGGTTCTTAGCTTGGCTTCCTCCGTCGTGCTCTATCTCCTCTTTCTGTGGCACCACATCCCGAGTCGGGATGGGTCTCTCAAAGCCTACTGCCGTCGAAAGATCAACACTCGTCTCGAACGCATCGTCAAGAAAAAGGTCAACAAAGCGCTGGCTAAGGGGGTGGTCTTGCAGGATAGGAAGCCGACCCAACCTTCCGTGGCTGGAGAAGAGAGAAAGCCGACACTTCCTTCGGTGGGGGATTTCGATGATGACAGGCTGCCAAAGATGCCTTTGTCGCGACAGACGACTCAAACTACTTTTCAACCGTACTCTCGTGCCGGCAGCGTCCCGCCTGAGAAGGCTGGAGTGCTTCGTCAGCCCACGCTACCAGACATCAGTTGGGCTGAAGACAAGCCGTCGCTGCTGAGGTCTAACACGCAAGCTTCGACTTTCTCTGACGCGGCTCCTTTAGTTGGAAACGCTGCCACCATGGGTTATAGTCCTCTCGACCGCAATCCTTCCCCTGCTCCCCCGATGATACCAGGGATGCCACCCACTTCTGCTCCGTCCGTTCCACGGGCCTATACACCGGCCTCGAGCGCTCAGAGTCGCTATACTCCTGGACCGTCACCCGCTGAAGGACCAGGCCGCAGGACACCGAGTGCAGGATACCGAAGCGCAGGTGAAGGATATTCCATGCCACCCCAGCCTCCTCCCTCGTCCATGGGCCAGCGCACTTCAGGGAGTCGAACTCCGGGGCCCCCGCCTTCGACTCGAGCTTACAGCCCCCCGACTATTCCACCTGATCGATCATTCTCTACCAGCACAACAGGGGGAAGCGAATATCCCAACAGAACATTTAGCCCAGTCAGTAATAGTGGCCCCTCCCAATCACAAGGGAATGGTGGCTATGTTGCATTCAACCCAGGGATGCATTCCCAAACACCCAGCCCAGATACTCAGCAACCGAATTCGCCTACATACCGCAATTTCTCTCGACCCCCTCCTTATTCGGCGAATCAATATGGCGGCCCTCCACCTCCCAGTCGTGCATATACGCCGCACAATGGTACACCACAACCGCAGCCTCCTTCACGTTACGACAATTATTATTAGCATTGGCAGGCGGTGCCACACCTGCTCCTTTCCGGTGTGCAACTCACGTAGCTTGCTAAGCGCTGGACGCTTGGATATGTTCTATTTATCAGTCTGGGCGTGAAATCTCTCAGATTGGAAGTGTGATCTCCGCATCTTTACCACAGTCCAGTGTGATATCTCGAAGCAAATACACGATAACACATCAGGACGCACTTGCGATGGATCACATTTTGAATTTATTTATTTACTTACCTTTTTTTTTTTACGACGTGAAACGGAAGAGCTGGCTCTTACTATCTTCTGCGGTTTACGTTACGACTTGGGGAGTTTCTGTCGTACCATGATGAGCGGACATGTTTGGAGACTTTCTTTCAGATACTACAATACCCCCTTTAAGTTAATACCCGACATTCGTTTTCTTTTTCTTTTCCCGCCGTGTGCATTCGTATCACCGTTTACCATCTTCTGCTCTGTCTTCTACAGTCCTGTAATGGATATTAAATCATCCTTTTCTTCGCCCTATTCATCCGCGCTTGTTAGTCGGGTAGATGGGATCATGCAAAAATAATCGATCCAGCTGGGCGTTTCGAGGCAAAACTGGCGTCAGTGGTGCTGTTCTCGTTGCGGCGTCTTGTCTTGTCTCAGAAGAATTCAATGCATAGATCCCTTTTTTTTTTCTTGTTGATGAGGTAGTTCTGGCGGGGAAGTATAGGGGTTGTGCTAGCTACCTAAGTTTTAAACAGTTGTCTGTGTGTACAGTACAGGCAGGCAGGCAATCGGTCAATCTCTCCAGAAATAGAGATTATGTTTGTTTGCAGATTTTGTTCCTCAAACGTAGCAGACATCGCGCAAACAGTTCTGCGATTGGTCACTCGACAGACCGTATTGAAATGACCACGCTCGTCTTCGAGCTGCAGATCAAGCTCCGACGCTTAGAGCAATCAAATGCTTTTATTTTGGCTTTGGGGTGTTGCAGTTCCTGTAGGCACTATTTTTGAATGATGGGCCTGCACCGCCCCAGGCTTGTCTATGCTCTTTGCATTCTTTTCCTTATCCTATATTGTTGACGTCAATCAAGGCCCAGCCTTTGATGGTTCTGTTGTATGTAGATTAGGTATTCTGCAGTGTACAGGGTATGTACTGTACAACAGGACCTGGCGCCTGGAAATCGTGTAACAAGCAGGTTTTGTAATTTGCATAATAATCCAAAGAGCTGGCCAGTTGTTGCACTGTCCAAGCCTCTGTGCAGCAGAGATAAGCAGATGGTACATGGTTATCGTTGCACGAAGCATGGTCGTTGTGATGAAAGGGCCACAAAAGCGATGTGGGCCGTTCATTATTAGCTTTGATCAGGCCAACTAAACCAAAACTCCGCAGAGACGTCTTAAACTACGGTAGCCCGCCTTGGGACGCGGGAGTCCCGCCAACTGCTTGGCTAAGCCCCGAGACTCCGACACCTCATTCCTAAACTCCGCGACGCCCCTTCGAACGCCTCGTACATACTGGAGCTGGCGGTGTTTCTTTCTGCTGACGGGGATGGCGCAGACCTTTTCCGCAGACATCGTGACCTGATCGGAAAGGTATATTTCCAGCTAGCTCCCCAGCTTCTTCTTCGGGGATGACCCCTTCTTCGCCTTCTTCATTCACGCAGAAGAATTGCGAAGAGAGTCGGAGATCGAGGCCGCTTCCCCCACAGCTCGACCTCGAGCAAGATCTCGAATCCACGTCTACCCGCGACCGCGATTCCCTTCCGTTTGATATCATCGATGGTTCTTGTTGTTGTAATGGTCCGGTGATGGATGGACCAGGGCCGGCGATGGAGAAGATTACTGCGACGGGACGCCGCCCTGACCTCGACGAGGGGACACTCGGTAATGCGGAATTCAGCCCGGATACAGATACCGAGGGCCTGTCTGTGCGGAAAACCCGTCGGCGCTCTAGATCGGCGCTTGCGGACCTCGGGGCGCGCCTGAATACTGCTGCTGGAGCGATGCCGGTGCCGGCGCGCAAGGATAAACTACCCCACGATCTGAATGGCGATCATCGAGAGAGAGATTCTGAGAACGCCGCTTCTGTGTCGGATATTACTTCGGGAGATTATAATGGAGAGGTCGATGGGATAGGAGCACATCACAATGCTGCGGAAGGGGGTGATGGGATCCCCGACCAGCACGCTGGTGTGAATGGTGAAAGCAACGGTGCGCCGTCTATATATACATCGAAACAGGGCCGCGGAGTAAACCAGGATCATTCTCAAGGACTCGGAATAGATATAGATGGGGCCGCGCCAGATGATACTGCTGAGGAGAGAGCGAATGGCGTTACGTTGAGCGGACCTCCGAAGGAATTGTCTCCACGGCGAGGTCGGGACAAGGAGAAGATCCTCAAGCTGTCGCCGGTAAAGATGCAGGAGCTCATGTCTTCGCCCGAATCGATCCAGTTTCGTAAGTTACCCTTGGAACAGTCCGAGGGGAAAACGATGCCGCTGGGAGATAATCTTTCGTTGCTCCCACGGACGGCACTGGATGGACCAGAGGAACGGGATGTCTTGGATAAGTCCCCAGGCGAAATGAAGACACCTAACGGTTCCGCCGCGAAGATGAGAAGGAAGGAGAAAGACATCCATCTCGATGACCCTCCCGAGTTCCTGGGTCCCCTTGAACAGACTCCGTCGTCCGCATCACTTCGACCTCGCCCACAGGCATCCCGAACCGTATCGACTCCCAGCTCTGCACGCCGGCTCAAGTCCTCCGTCAGCCATGAACATCTGTCTCACACTTGGTCGTCTCGATCGAAGCAGGAGCGGCCATTTCCGCATCGTATTGATATCGACCCAAAGACCACCCTCCACCCCTCCAAAATCGTTGATCCAACCCCGTCCCCGATGCCGCAGTCCATCCCTCTGCCACCTCTGTCAATACCTACGTACCTGCAGCTCGAGCTATCTTCCAGCCGGCCATCGCCTCTATATATTCACCGTTCTGCTACCTGCGATTTTCCTTACGAGTCGTCCCGCGTAAAAATGGAGAGGCTGCAAAATTTCTTTATGCTCCCGGCGGCTCTGGAACAGGTGCTTTTGTTCGGCACTCTGACGTGTCTTGATGCGTGGCTATATTCTTTTACGATACTTCCTCTGCGTTTTGTGAAGGCGCTATACATCTTGTTTCGATCATGGATGATAAATCTTGGCGTTGAGATTCGGTTTATTTCTGGCTTTATTGTCAAAGGTATCGGACGAGTCTGGCGGAGGAGAAAGATCTCCGCTGGGACTTCGCCCGAGCAAAGAGGAGCGGAGGAGACGTCTGGGGAGAGAACTGCAAGCGGCTCTTTTGCGAAGAATGATGCGTCCATACATGATCGAGATGCAAGAACAAGGGCCCCCATTTCCCAGTCCGAGGGTGGGAGGCGATCCCGGCGTTCCGTGAGTCACAGGCATCGCAGACAGAGGTCCATCCCGTCTGCTTTGCTCCCGGACGACAAAGCAGATATTCTGAAGGGATTGCTCATGATAGCCACCTGCGGTGTTCTCATGCGCTTTGATGCAAGCAGGATGTACCACTGGATCCGGGGCCAGGCGGCCATCAAGCTCTATGTTATCTACAACGTTCTGGAGGTCAGCGACCGTCTCTTTGCCGCGCTCGGGCAGGATGTTCTTGAATGCCTCTTTTCGCGTGAGGCGCTGGAGCGGAAACCGGATGGACGAAGCAAGGTCTTCCGTCCGTTCTGGCTGTTCATCATCGCGCTTATCTACACCGTCATCCACGCGATGTCGCTCTTCTATCAGGTCATGACGCTGAACGTGGCTGTGAATTCCTATTCGAACGCTCTGATCACTCTCCTTCTCTCTAACCAGTTCGTCGAGATCAAGTCGACGGTTTTCAAGAAGTTCGAAAAGGAGAATCTCTTCCAGCTCACGTGCGCCGACGTCGTGGAACGATTCCAACTCTGGTTGATGCTCATCATTATCGGCTCGCGAAACATTGTCGAGACCGGCGTGTTCAGTTTCTGGGGCAGCCTGGGCTCTAGCTTCTCCAGCAGTCCCTCTGCAAGCACGAATAGCACGCCGCTCTCGACTCCTCCCCGGACTGCATCCTCCATCCTTCCGCAGTCTTTCACACTCTTTCCATCCTCCTTATTCGCCTCTCTCAGCAGCGCGAACTCGGTCCTCCCGACGATAGGTCAAGTGCTCGGGCCGTTCCTCGTCGTCTTGGGCTCCGAGATGGTTGTTGATTGGTTGAAGCATGCCTACATCAACAAGTTCAACAACACTCGGCCGGCGATCTACGGACGTTTCCTCGACGTCTTGGCCAAGGACTACTACACCAACGCGTTCGCTGACCAGAACCTGACCCGTCGGTTGGGTCTGCCTGTGATTCCCCTTTCCTGTCTCTTCTTCCGTGTCTCTGTGCAGACATATCACATGTTTCTTACCGCATGGCTACCGCAGCCTCCTTCGCCTCCGCCAAACACAACCTCCCTCTCCTCGATACACAGGCACTATGCACCCTCGCCGTCTCCATCGTCTCCTCCCCTAACACTCAAATCCGCCATTCCATATTCTGTCAATCACATCAAGTCCTTCCTCAATTCCGTCGTCGCCAACGCCACACCCTCCCCCGCAAGATCCGTCGCCGTCTTCACCGTCATCTTCCTCGTGACGGGATACATCATGCTCCTCCTGTTCAAACTCGTTCTGGGAATCGTCCTTCTCTCGTACGCGCGTGCCCGGTACAAGGCGATGAAGATCCGCGAACAGGAAGAGCTCCAGAATAAATCCGCAAACGGATCAGCCACCGCACTGTTACAGTCACAGCCATCACAGAAGCCTTCTTCCTCCTCCTCGACCTCGACCTCTCGCGGGACGACTGAGCACCACATCGTAGAAGGCAGCAGACGCGTGGGCGGCTGGGGCGTCGTCGAGGTGGACGACGACAAGAGGCGATGGATCTACGCGGACGATCCGGAGGGGCTGAGGAAGTTGAAGGAGAAGGAGGAGCGGGAGAAGTCGGGTAAGGATGGAGGTGTTAATATCGAGGGGGTGAGGAGGTACGAGATGGTTGCGAAGAGGATATGGTGAGCCTTTCTCTTTTCTCTTGCATGTAATATTCTTGCATGGAAGGCCCTTGTGTACTGTCTGCCTGTCTACTGTATAGATGATATGTTCTAATATAGTGTAATTTAAGTAAGTATGTATGTATGTACATATGAAACCGGATTCTGTCTACATGAGATCGTCGAACCACTGCCTACTCCGTTTTACAAAATGTCAACATGAAATGGTCACGAAGCACTCTAGAATTTCAAGGATTTCAGATCATTTGGTAGCTTGGCTATCTATCAGGATTGAAAAGAACGGAGATCTTATTTCTAGTTTGTATATTCCTCCTGTCATTTGTTGTTGTTGTTGTTGTTGTTGAGCTGTTTTGGTTAGATACCCTGGCGTGTTACCAGCGTGCGGAGGAGCCGGGGTGCATTGCATTGCATGTACAGTACAGGGATTAGGTGGCTGGTCCCTCTTTATGTTTATCCCTGTTAGTTGTTGTGTCTTTCTATCCGTGCATAACTCATACGTTCCTTTCCCCGCCAAATACACTCGAAATACTGTCAGGATGATTCATGTATTTCTAAGGATTAAAGAGTCCCTTAAGAGGATGGGTGGTGGGAGCTCTGCACTGTGGGGTTCTTTTGCAGATGTGGAATATTCATTCCTAATATTCCTTCTTCGGCGGAGGTAACCTTGCTACGGCCTTATTGACCCCTTCCGGAAGCTGAGACAATCGAACCCGAACGCCCTTGATTTCTTGGCTAGAATCCACTCTGCCCCCAACTCCGCGGGTGTGGCTTCATTATGTGGAGATACTACTGCCAACCTTGCCCGCACACGTCAACACTTTGTTGTTGTCTCCACGTCTAGCGCCGGGCATATGATCATTGATCATGAAAATGTTTCGTTTGCCGATATGCCGAGTACAGCGGTTCCAGCGTCGGGCAACGGCACGGACGGGCCGACTTGAAGGTTGACGCTCTCTCAGTCTGGTTCATGGCCATGCCAAGGTCGGGATCTAAATACAGGTACTCCAAGGAAACCTCCCCTGCATTGAGGACATGAAATAAAATAAGCAATAACAGATATCAGGAATAATCATCAATTGCAAAACAGGATCCTGTGAACCTGTTCAGGGGGTTATGGAGGAGACGAACCGCCCAGGTTTATGCGTCCCCCCCTTCACAAATGCATAAAGCATTCACAAGATCTGATATGCAGCGGGATCTGCAAGTGAAAACCCCGACCTTGCAGCAACGGTCTGGGTCCCGTCTCCACACTTCTGCAACCTTATTTGCCATCCCGTCGACATCAGCCCGACAGGCACGAATGACATATGACCTAGGCACGGAAGTTACTATTCTTCACAGTTTCTCCACCTGATGATGCGGTGTGAAAACGTTGTGAAGGATTGGTTGGCTCCAATGACGAGGCAAGAAGGCTGAGCCTTCTTGCCGCTTCTTCACTATGCTCTGTGTACACCGTACTTCGGCACGCCTTTCCGGATTCGTTCCCAATGTCTTCCACCATGTTGCTGGTCAGCGCGCCCCAGGGCCCCGGCAGTCGGGTGGTCGGGGGCAGCATGTTGGGGAGGGGGGATCTCAGACAAGTATATATACGACGGCACTTGAGACTCGATTGAGCGTTCGTCCTTCTGGCAAGTCGTCTGGATTTCATCTGGATTTCTGAGCAAGAGCATATATTATCAAACAAAATGGGCCAAGCAGCAAGGGAGGAGATTTATCCACTGAAGAGGGACAAGGAGGAGTCTGCTCGGTAGGTATCATAGCATGGGTATACTCTACAGCACTCTGTTCATACCTATTTACCTCTGTTCAACTTATGGAACTCTGTTTATCTCTGTCACGTTTGGTAAGATACTAATACCACTGCAGACTCAACGACCAACATGCCTTCCTGGTGGACCTGTTTGGAGGGAATCAAATCCATCCCTCGATACCCAAAGACCGCCTATTCGACATTGCTGACATCGCTACGGGAACTGGGTAAGTCGCGTCGCAGACAATCTTACTTCAGCCATTAAAACAACAACATCCCGCTGATCGATCTATACATAGAATCTGGCTCCAGGACGTCTCCAAGCTGCTGAAAGATGTCCCCGCAGACCGACCACGATACTACCATGGCTTCGACATCTCCGCGGAGCAGTTCCCCTCCGATCCTGGCGAACTCCACTTTTCGATTCAGGACGTCCTGAAGCCGTTTCCGCCGGAGCATCTGAACCGGTATGACCTGGTCCATGTTCGATTGTTGGTCGGGGCCCTCAGGGAGGAGGAGTTTAAGGAAGTTGTTGCCAATGTGGCGACGCTGTTGAGTAAGAAAAACCCCCATAACATACCACCTAGCACATATAATTTTCCGAGGGAAAACAGAAGATTGCTAAAGCAGCCCCTAACTCTGTAAAACAGAACCCGGCGGCTACCTCCAATGGGACGAGATCGACTCGAGCACCCTCATCATCGACCCCAACAGGGACAAACACCCCACCCTCACCGTGCTCGGCCAGCTCATGCTCGACTTCATGAAGAAGTCCGGGTGCACGCTCTGCGCCCCCGCGCGCGTCCTCGAGGGCTGCCAGGCCGCCGGCCTGTCCGACGTCACCCGCCACGACTACCACACCGACGACCGGCCGGAGCTGCGCGACCGCACGCGCGCCTGGCTGCGCCGGGTGTTCCAGGTGCTGCTGCCGGTCGGCTTGGTGCGTACGGGGCGGGAGACGGACATGCAGACGGCGGAGAAGAAGGCGGAGGAGATGATCAAAGAGGTCGATGGGGATTTTGCGGCGGGGCATGTGCTCAATGTGCGGTTGGGGGTGGTGGTTGCGCGGAAGCCGCTGTAGGCTGTGGCCTGGCTACCTCCCTTAGCTAGCTAGCTAACTGATGGGGATGGTGTGCATACGTAGATCATGGCTTTGCGTTTGAGGGAGAGAAGATTGGGTAGTACATAATATAAATATCAATCAACGATGCTTATTCGCTCTGGATTATTCTCAATGTTACTTATCCTGATTAAATCCACATGAAAATTCGCCCGGAGAAACAAAACCTCGAAAGTGATGCATCAGATCTAGCGTGTCTCAACCTGATCATTAAATACTCGTACTGCTGAACCTTAACAGAGAGATCCAAGAGCTCATCAGAGAAAGAAAACCAGTCAAAAAGAAATGGAATCAAATGCAGAACAAGTCATGTGACAGATACATCGATCTACTGCTCTTCTCGATTCGACTTATATATTCCCATGCAAAGGAAGATGCAGGATTGTTCATAGATGCAAAAAAAAAAAGAAAGCGTGATGCATCTTATCATCCGAACTATTACTATTTATTTATTTACTACGCCGAACTCCCATTCCATTCTATCATGAGACTCGCTCACTCACTAACTGATTAAATGACTCGTTCATTCATTCACTTGCACTTGCACTCCCACTTCTTCCACTTTCCCCTCCACCATTACTGCTGCTACCAGCACCAGTCGTCGCAGCAGCCTTCCGCGGCAACTCCGCAAACACGAACCGGAAGATCTCACGGCTCTTGTACAGGTTCTCGACGCGCAGCCGCTCGTTGGCCAGGTGCGCGTGATCGCTCGCCTGCCCGCACGGCAGGTGCGCCGCGGGCGCGGAGAACTCCTTCTCCAGGAAGCGGAGCATGGGGATGGAGCCGCCCTCGCGGATGTAGATGGGTTTGATGGGGGAGGGGCGGCGCGGAGCAGTCTGGGCGTTGTTGGCTGTTTGGTGGGAGATGGAGGGTTGAGAAGTGGTAGTAGGGGACGCGCGCTGGGTAGAATTGGATGAAGGAGGAATGTTGTTGTTGGAGCTGTTGGCGAGGGTCGAGGACGTTGGGATCGTGGCGCTCGTGGCGGATTGCTTCCTTGCGGCGAGTCTGCGCGCGGAGGAAGAGGTGGCGGAGGAGATGATGCGGTCGATGTGCGATGCGATGCTCTCGGAGGATTCGGTGCGGAGGAGCTGATGGCCGTTGCCAGATCGTCCGCTAGTGGAAGAGTCTTGTTCCGGTGGTGGGTAGTTGTGCTTCTTGCTGTCGGTGTCTGGGCTCCATGCCGCGGTGATGGCCTCGGCGAGGGTCTCGAAGATCTCGTTGTCCGGGTCCCCGAGCCAGGGGTCGGATTTGCCGGTGATCTCGACCGTGAGCTCGTTCTGCGAGTCCAGCAGCGCGAACTGTTCCTGCGCGTAGGCGGTCAGCTGCGCGGCCACCTCGTCCGCGGTCTGATTAGGGACGATGCGGATCGAGAGCGTCGCTTTGGCTTTGCGCGAGATGGTCGTCGTCACGCTCTTGCTGCCGGGGACCTCGACGGAGTGGATGGTCAGCGAGGGCTCGCGCCACCGGAACATCAGTGAATTGGTGAAAGCCTCGCTGTCTGGGATCTCCGGGTGGTGTGGCAGGAGAGCTTCGGCGATCGCATCGTACCGCAGCTTTTCGATCTCGGTCAGCCGCAGGACGGGATCGTAAAAGCCGGGGATGTTGATGTGACCCTTGGGTCCGACGAGCGTGGCAAGAAGCAAGGAGAGGTCTTTCAGCGGCTCATCCAACAGGGCACTGCCGTCGATACCGCTGTGAAGGTCGGGATGATCGCTCGTCACCACCAGATTGGCGTGGACGACGCCACGAAGTCCGTAGGTCAGGCATGGAATGTGGTCATCCAGCCAGTAACTATTAGCCAGCAGCACCCAATCGACATCTCCGATGAGTGCCTTGTTCTTTCGAACCGTCTCTTCGAATCCTTGCGAGCCCGATTCCTCCTCTCCCTCGATCAGAAAGACGACATCACAGCCAAGCTCCTTCTTTCGAGCGAGATCAGCCGCTGCGTACAGCGCCGCAAGGACCGGGCCTTTATTGTCGGAAACACCGCGTCCATACAGAAATCCGTCGATAGAAGTCAGCTGGAACGGATCCGTCTTCCACTTCGGCCGATTCGTGTCTGCACCAACCACGTCGTAATGGCCGTAGAACAGTATGGTCCTGCGGACTGCATAGGGTGAATTGGCGTTGAATCTCGCATAGACGATAGGATTCGTAGTTTCGCCAGTGGTCAAGAGCTTAGTTTTGGCGCCTAGGTAGTTGCAGTGGCGGCGGAGGAATGCTGCGCCTTGGTGGCACTCGCCTGCGAACTTGGGGCTTGATGATATCGTCTTGAAAGATACAAATTTAGCCAGACTATTGACCATCTCATCTGTGAAATGTCAGTTTCGCATGTCATGGGGTCATGTATGGGCTGGCAGCTCCGTACCGTTGCCGATCGGCGGGATGTCTCCCTCGTCGACAGGATGCTCTGTTGTCAAGTCCCAGATGGCAACCGAATTGTCATTTCCTCCAGTTGCGTAGATCCGCCTATCCTGGACTACGCCAGCTGCGGAAGCCAGCATCGTGCCCTCGTGGGCAACCCAGGACCCGATCTCTTCGAACCTCGAATTGAATTTCTGGGAACGGGTGATTAGCAACATTAAAAATCTCCGATGGGGACCAACATACCTTGACAACTCCGTTGGAGTCACCGCTGATGGCAATGCCCTTGATGATATCAATAGCCCACAAATCTCCGGTGTGCTTCGTGATCCGCTTCACCAGTTGATGCGACTCCAAGTTCCAGATATTCAGAGCGCCGCCGGCAAGACCGCAGTAGAGCAAAGAGCCCTCCACAGCAATAGACAGCACAGAATCACTGCCATTCTGGAGCTTAGCCATCTGCACCGGTGCACCATCCGTTCCCTGTCCTATACGCCACCATTTGACGGATCCATCCCCAGAGCCTGTCAGCAGTACCTCTTCCGAGGGCGAAGATTCAACAAGACCACGGACAAGGAGCATGGAGTACACATATCCATGGTGGGCAAACAGCTTGTGCTGGTCGCGCCTGAAGGTTAATGCCCGGCCACCATGTGTGACTGGATGGGACCCTCCAGGGCTCGAATCGGGACGGGGAGTGACGGTACCGCCCGGGCCCCGAGAATCAAAGAACCGATGAGTTCTGTTAGAAGGGTGCGTTGCTGAAGCCAGCTGAGGGCTGGCTTCAATCTTCGACAAATCACACCACTGCTAGATGTTAGAACTGAGGTGCTGGTCCGGCTTGAAGTAGAAGGGCGGTACCTGAATGCTGGTATTTTGACAGCCGCAATAGATGGTCTTCAAACTCGACGAGAAGACCACTGCGAAGATATCACCAACATCGTGGTGGGAGTATATCGAGTAGAGCCTTTCAAAGGTCCTGGTAGACCAGACCTAGGCATGCTGGTCAACCTGGGATCGAGCCTGTGGACGGGAGGATGATGGGACACGACGTACATTCACCACCGAATCCCCACCGCTGGAGAAGAGCAAGCTCTTATCCTCGGACAGATAGAGACCCAACACGCTCTCTTGATGCGCGTGCACAGAGAGCACAAGATCATACGTCTCCAGAGACCAAGCCTTAACCAGACAAAACGCCCGTCAGTCCGCGATGAGACAGCGATAGCCCAAGGCAGACTTCTCGAAAGAAAAGATACATGGAAGTACTCACCACTATGTCCCCTCCCTGCAGGCCGGCAAAGACACACTCGTCGTCCAGCGCCAGGGCCAAGACGGAGCGACTGGCCTTGACGCGGTGGCCGATGGCACACTCATTCTGCACGCTCGGCTGGGGATCAAACTCGGGGCGCTCGCGCTGATCGCTGTCCCACGCCTGCATCAGGTCGTCGACATCCGAATTTTCATCGGATTCCACTATATTCTCCATCGCGGCCAGGCAATGGCGCGGTTCTATTCAGCTTGGGCTCTTTTTTCTCTTTTGTCAAAGATCTTCTGCTACTGAATCTGCTCCTCTGCTTCTGCCACTGTCGACCTTCTTCCTCGGGAGATAGACATGCAGAGAGTGGAGCTCTGCGGTGATGCCATCGGTCCAGGCCATCCGATGCCCGCAAAAAAGCCCCTCGGGCAGTTCTGCTGCAACGGCGTGGTGGACGGACGATGATGGCTGCATTCCGTGGTTTTCGGGTGTGGCGGTGCGCCGGACGAGGTTTTGGAACGACAGCAGCAAAGACAGAGGAACAGCAAGCAGCACGGAAGAGACGGCGTTACTCACCACGCTTCATGTTCTTTTTCTTAGAATTCCAACAGCAAGCGGGCCTGTTGGTCGGGGAATTGGATTGTCAGCCTGCCTGGACCAGTGTGCCTGGGGTGTCAGCGACTGCGAGGGCGAGCTGTTTGGTGGCACAAAGGCCGGGTCGGCGCAGGAAGCTGTCTGGACGGAGCAGCTCGACAGTCTCCACCCTCCTGGGATCTGGAGACGCCGTTTCTTCCACGGGCGTTTCTGGTGCCAAAAAGGACAGCGTCGATATACTTGCCTTGGTTCCCAGCAGAGCCGTGCCAGCGGAGCGCTGTGGTCATGGTGATGGCCCGTCGCCTGAGTCATTCTCCGGAGCCCCTGCTAGGATGATGCCATCAGACACGAGAATGGTGAAAAATGGGAATTCGTGGAGCTTCCCCATGTTTTTCAGGTAGCTTCTCACCTGTCAAGCAATAATCTCTACGGCCCCGCTCTGTCGACAGGATATCCGATCCTAAAGGTCGATATTGGCTGCGAGGGCACAACGCATACCCAAGGGAGCGGATAGGAGCTTCACCAAGTCAGCAAGTTCCCTAGGTACAGAAGGCACTGTGCATTTGGGAAAAAGCGCTGCCTGCCTGTGGTCCTAAAGTCAAGGATACGATCGGTCTAGCGTACGGTGCTGGACTACAGGACAAAGAAAGATGAACCCTGAGCCAGTTTATCTACACCGCGTGGTTGCACGAATGAGATGGACAAGAAGCGACTAATGCAGCGAGCAGCAGACGCAGCAGCAAATGATCTTGCATCACGCGGCCATTTGAAGTGTCTATTTTCTGAGAGCAAATCCCTTTTTTATTTGCCTATTACAGAGGACAATGGGCGCAACCAGACACTGTGCCATGACAGCTATCGGAGATATACCAGCTGAGACAAGAAAAATGTTGCTTGTATCTGGAGAGGTGGCCGCTGTTACAGTCAGCGGCTTCTGGACCAAGATATGAGGCGGCAAGAAGCGACAGTCTGCACATACGGTACCTGACAGGCGGTGGGACGGTCTCCAGCAGCCCGTGGAAAACGAAACGGACCAGGGTCAGGCCCTGTTCATCGTGGAATCGAAACGTCTCCAAAGGGCAGCCTCGCGTTCTGTACGGAGTACCCCGTACGGACTCTGGAGACTCGGGAAGGCTCTGCTGGATGAAAGGGGCACTTCCTCCTCCACCTGGGGCCAGCAAGCATACCCTCTGACACATCATCGTCTGGCGGTGGACGCCCTGGACTCTCTCTATTTCTCCTGTTTCTTCGCCTGACGCGGCCAGCTGGCGAGCGCACCAGCCACAGTGGCGGGAGCGGGCAACCAGGGCGTCCCGTGCGCGCGGGCCGCCGGCTGCCGCGCCACGCGAGGTCACCGCTCGCCGTCCTGACATCAAATCACCGGCCTCATCGAATGCGGTTTCACGTCGTGTCGACAGAGCCCAGAGGGGCGCTTCACCATCCGCTGCGCCGGCCTCGTCCACCGTCCTCCCCAAGCAATCACGGTGCGACAACGAAGGTCTCCACCGATCGACGGCCCCGTTCTGCCCAAATGCCCTCGAGATCCTCGCGTTCTGTTATCGCCCTGCGGGCGGGCTGGGAAACACCGCGACTCCTGGTGAGACCCTCACCGGAACGCCATCCCGTTCGTTGCTTCGTCTTGTTCTGTCGCGCTCCTCCCAGCCCCCCTCGACGAGTCATACCTCCCGAGCGGAGCCTGACCGGGAGCCTTCAAATACTGCCTCCTACGTAGACACTCAACACTCAGTCTGACGCTTAAGTCCGACTCTCCCAAATGCATCGGCGGGCAACCCAGATTTCTCTTTGAGAGCTCGAGAAGAGAACGGGTTCGACTTGGTCGAAGCTCAGGACTCTCTTTACCTTCTTCAATCGGTTGACTCAGAAGACGTCCCTCTGTCCGTGCTCCGCCTTGATCTGCAGTAGACTCATCTGTACCGCTCTGGGACCTGATCTACCCCAGTTTCTTAAAATCGCGTCGCGAGAATCTCACGCGACTGACGGTCCGCCCGACGGCGTCTCCTGCGACGCCTGCGAAGTATTCGATCTTTGAGGGAACTGAATCTCGCCCTCAACCATGTCCCTGGCTCACCCCGGACACCCTCTGGGTCACACCATCGCCGTGGTCGATAAATCGGGCAAAGTCGTCAGCACGGTGAGTTTCGTTGAATATGACGGTAGAGATATTTTGTCTAACATTGCCAATTGGAATAGAGCAGGCATATATTTGGCGCCTTCTATCAGGCTAGAGATGCCTACCGTCAGCGCAAGGCCGAACTCCTGGCGGAAAAGAATGCCAAAATCGCGGAGAAGGAGGCGCTCCGGTCTATGCGAGCCCTCAACCTAGATGATTCACGCTCTTCCACGTCCAGAAGAAGACATCATTCAGGGAGGACTCATCGATCACGTTACGAGCAGGACTTGGCAAACCCCTCAACGGAGCTGACTCGCCGGCACACACACAACGATGTCGCAGTTAGAGACCCAAGGCCCGTGGTTAACCGCTCCAATACCGATGCGAACATCGACATGGACCTGGCATACGGGGAATGCCATGTCTCTGCGCTCGGCCCGCCCGCCCCTCCGCAGGAAAGCGACGAAGAGAAGCTCAACAGCTTGGTCGACAAGGCGAAGATGCTGCTCGAGGAGGCAGATTGCCTGCAGCACAGCGCGGCGGCCGCCATGGACCACCTACAGCAGCACCCGGATGCCATGGCTGCGGTTGCGCTGACCCTGGCGGAGATCAGCAACTTAGCCGCCAAGGTGGCACCTGGTGTCTTATCAGCTCTGAAGGCTAGCGCGCCCAGCATATGGGCACTGCTCGCCAGTCCGCAGTTCCTGATCGCTGCAGGTGTCGGCGTCGGCGTCACCGTCGTCATGTTCGGCGGGTACAAGATTGTCAAACAGCTTGTGACCCCAAAGCCAAAACCGGCGATTGAGAACGGAAGCGCCAATGACAATAACAAGACCGGTAACGATAACGTGGAGGAAATGATAGAGCTGAACCCCGAGTATCTGAACCGTGTCGAGGGTTGGCGTCGCGGCGTTGTCGACCCCGACGCCGGACCCGTCGATGGCGAATTCATCACCCGCACCGCGGCCACCATGTCCGGGCTTGACATTTCAACCGAGGGCATGCGCAAGGACCCGAGGTTCAAGCACCATTTCCGTGACGATGAGTCGAGAGCGTCTTCCCACCGATCCAGGCGTTCGCGCCTCTCCACTACATCGCACTCCAAGGAGAAGTCCAAGGCGGCTCCCGAGGCCGGCACCAAAGCGAGCTCGAAGGCAGACTCCAAAACCGGAAAGGAGCTTATCTCCGGTTTTAAGACCCCATTCAAGGTCTCGTCCAAGTCCGAGTCCAAGGCCGTCTCGAAGGCCCCCGAGAAGGAGGAGAAAAAGTCCAAGGACAAGTCCAGTGACAAGGACAAGTCCAGCGACAAGGATAAGAACAAGTCCAATGAGAAGGACAACAAGGACAAGGACAAGAACAAGTCCAACGACAAGGATAAGGACAAGGAGAGGAACAAGGACAAGGACAAGGACAAGGACAGCGAAAAGGATAAGGACAAAGACAAGGACAAGTCGCGCTCTAGCAAGTTGAGGCTGATGTTCACCTCTTCTTGATTGAGCCGACGTTATCTCTCTCTCATGACTATACGTCCCCTTTATGATTTTTTTGCTGTACTTTACGAGTCTGTCACCTTTTTCCAACCACATCCTTCTTCCATTTCGAGCTTGATCTCAGATTTCCAGCCCAGGTGGCACCAAGTATATACCACTATGACTATCGAGAATTGGGATGATTATGATTATTATGATGGAGTTAATTTTTTTATTCAGTTTTCGCTGCTATTATTATGTCTGGATGCCTGTGATTTCTTACGACCTTATGGAGTTTTCCTTCATTGTCCATGTACCTACATATGAAGACAAGATTTCTGTGAATGGAATCGTCCATATATCCTTCCTTTCTGTTTTCGGCCAGACGCTGCGCTGCCCTCAGCTTCATAGTACTGATCAAGGTAGATGGTAGACGGAGCAACGTTCTAGGCATAAGATGAGTAGAAACTTTTCAGAAACAGAATGTATTCATCATCATCATAAAGACGATTGGTGGAGAAGGGAAAGAAAAGGTATAGACCTCTCAGAACCAAATAAAAATAAAACGTCAAAAGAGCGGACTTTGGAAGAGAGAATCTCGATATTGTTGAATATTAATACTTACCTTGTACACAGATCGATTCTATTCTATACACATAGCACACACTGTAACTCCGGTATACCGTGCCCTTGGCTGTTATATATTTTATATCATACTAACCTTTCAAAATCCCTTAGATTTAGATAGTAGATTGCCAGAAGAATATTAAATGATAAAACTACAGGGATGATTAGTAATAGCTTATTTATATAAATAGACTTGACCTTTTTTTTTAAAAAAAAAAAAAAAAGAGGATAAATCATGACTTGATCGAGAGGAATTACATACCCCATTTGAACAATGCTACTTATATTATCAGAATGCCTGTGTATATTAGATATAGACGCAACAGTATTTGTGGCCCCGAAAGCTCTTATATTATTATCACTAACCGACTTCTAGATGATTTGCTAATCTATATATATAAGTCATAGAGGTCTATAACTTCAGGAATACCAAACAAGATGGAGAGATTATATCAACTATCTATATATATACTGTACACCGCCGAGCGAGAGATTTTACCCCATCGCGCTTCTCTGTACTGTACAACGGGGATAAGGATAGATAAACTGCCATATAAACAGACAGATGGATCCAGATCTGAATTATTATCGGGAAGTGACCCTGATGTAGAGGAATAAGCATGGAATGAAAACTGCATATATATATATATATATATATATATATATATTACAATCCGATCCTCTATGTACCCACGCACATAATACCCAGCCCGCAAATTGGCGCAATCGGACCCGACATACGGGTTCCATTCGTTAAACTAGTACTGTACATTCATCAGTCTGTCGGGCTTATTCTCAATCCCTCATCCACGAACGCAATTTCACGTCCAGAGAAGAAGAAGGGTGGCGGTGTGGAAGTGCTGAACTGGCATGAAAAGCAGAACGGACAGCTTCAAACGGACTCAAGATTAGTGATAACGAGGATATCTCGATAGGACGGAGGGGGTAAAGTCCAGTGGGCCAGAGAATATGCCCGGGGTTGGAACCCAAGTAGTAGCTTTTGAAAAGAGGGGCAACTTTCATAATGCCTGGAACACGGAGAAGTTGTTCAAGGTTAGGCGCCGGTATGAATTTCTGCAGAGTGGCAAAGGCCTTTTTCTTTTTCCTGCGTTCTACTATGTGTGCCGGGGTGCCCGGCTGGTATTATGAATTATTGACCGGGATAGTTAGAAATTGATAGGCATGTCTCACCAGGGTCAATCCGTCATCGATCCAAAGGAAGTTACTGGCCAATAGCCAATTACACCTCCTGAGCTGCCGCCGTACAAGGCCTTCCTCACGAGCTCCACTGTCCATGTATTATCATAGAAAGTCAAAGTGAATACTAATCAGTGCGTTATTCAATGGTGGATCGATTTCCGCGCTGATACCGTCACGGCCATTTTCCATCTTCGTATGCCTCCCCCACGTCTGCATGGTTGAACCAGGGAGTGTCCATATCCGAGGCCTCGTGGAACCGACCACAGATGTTGTCTAGGTCATTTTCTCCCATGCGGGCCTCTTTCACTGTCCGTCCGTACTCATCCATCCACACGAGTGACATCTCGCCAGACTCTGTAGTCTCTGCATCATGGACCCAGATAATCCCAGTTGCATATACAGGATGGATCAGTGATCTATGTATTCGTGATCCTCTTCCGGAGCAGATTCGCATTCCTCCTCAAGTGCTTTCTTTGTATCTTCAATATCCTGGTGGTACTCCTCAGGTCCTGTCGCACCGGGTCGACTGTCAACGACCTCAGGAATGCATGTAAGCAGCTCACGCCAATCACCGTAATTTCCATAGAGATCGTGATCATCAAGCACAAGATCAGAAACGTCATAATCATGATTACTGAGTGCAGTCGGCAGGAAGAGACAATCTTTCCCAGCTGAGTCCATGAGATTTTTCCCTCCTATGTAGTCAATCCGCAGCCATACACGACGACCACCTCGGGCAACTGCAGAAGCAACTCTGCGCTGGGCTGCGGATAATTGCCTGATTTGGCAGCTTCATGGTAAGGCTGAATGTGTCAGAGTGAGGGCTAATAATCTTGGGCATTCTTGCTATCTTACCCAGCGGCCACTAATTCCCATCTCTACATAGGTGCGCAAAAGCCGGTCGCGCTGGGCGGTAACGCTCTCACTCGAAGAGGCGTCCCATTTTTCCTAGGTAAGTAAAAAAGGTCAGTTGCTATATTGGAATGAAGAGGGAATGAGAGATGTCGCCCACAAGTAGGTAGATCTCGGACGCGAGTAGACGTGTGAAATCGGCCATGGTCGCTCAAGTGTCGAGCCACGAGCCCGACAGTTCACAGGAGCGAACGTACTGGACGTCCTGAGCGCGGGCTTTTTGTCTTCATACTTATTAGGCAGTTTCCTTGGCGTTGGTGCATAAAAGCCTTCTCTAAAACAGGCATTGCAGCCTAGCAGCTAGTGGTTGGTTAACCCCTGCAGCAATAATACTGGAGCAATGATTTTGTCCAATTCAGAGGAATAATAAAGTAATATATAATATCCAATCCTTTTTTTAACAAACAGATAGATAAGACAAAACACGTCGAGATAGCTTCCAATTGTATGACCTTCAAAATGAAAGAAAGAATTACTAGAATCGATTCACAATGGTCAAGCTAAATGAAGAAAAAAAAGTAAATTTCTACGTTAGACAGGTAACTCGGCACTAGGCACAGACCCCTAAGAGGTAAGTAAGTTAGGTGGATGGTTGAATACTTAGATGGATAGATAATTTCTCCGCCTCTTCTTCCCTTTATATAATCCAATGAACTTGGATATGTCATAACAAAATTTGTATTCGTGCAAATAACTGGCTGACTTAACTGACTGACCGACAGCATTTTCAGATCTATTATCTATAGTAGGCACCTCATCCACCTATTCTCGGGTCGACTTGCTAACTGTCTACCTCCTTATCTATGCAGACCAGTTATTAAGGTAAGTAGGTTCTATGGAGTGGTCATAGCATAATCCAGACCTGTCTAGTCCAGCCCCACTAACTACTGTCTGTCTATCTGGATGAACCGTTGACGAACATCTAGCTAGCTATCTGCATAGGTGGGTTTAGGTGCTAGGTATCTATCATGCGTCATAAGGGCCTGTCCTGTCCACGTGGGCTCACAGGACTCTATGCATATGATTAAATATGCAAAGCCGACAGGTCTGTGGCGAAGTCTCCATTTCAGCCTAAGCACGTGTGCTTTCAATGGATGGGAACCCAACCCGACAGGAGGGACCTCAGGAATCTCCGAAATGGTGGATCGCTTCCATGCTGCAGAGGACTATTAATATGGAGACGCATCGAGGAACAGTACCTGATGTGGGCTCTGCTTGTATGTATGTACATACTATATGGATTCAAGATTGACTCATTATTACCTACCTATGTATTCTCTACTTGCTATGCATGTGCAGTACATCCACGCGCAGGCAGCCTATCTACATACCAACCTTCATGATTCAAATACTACTGACTAATATACCACTAATGTGGGCAAAACTTTGCAAATCGCGTTAGATATAGATAAATGATTGATCAAGTAGCACATTATTGGCTTCAAAACCCCATAGAAACCATACTGCTCTTAGAGCAGATAAAGCAGACGTCAAAGCAGATCAAAATTAGGTACCTACGGAGTAGCTCGGTCTAGACGGGACGATGTCTCCTTAAGTATCACTTCTCAAGGCCTATCTTAGATTGTCTCTACCGGGCCAGAGAATAATACACCGGAAACAGCGATGTTCTACATACAGTCCACAATTCCCATCACAGTCCTGTACGTATCAAAGCTGCGCTTTCGATGGAAGCGCCGCACGATACGGAGGGTCGGCCCTTGATCTCCGGACAAACCTATTCCGCCGCTCCGTTTCCTTTGTTCCCCGTGGGGTCTCCACGCGGTGTGCTCCGCATACGCCGACTACCCCTCGCCAATCGCCTACCATTGATTATCTGCTTTCTCCTTTGTCCGTGCAAGCGAATCCAATGATTGATATCTTGCAATCTATCCGTGATATACTACTACGTGGGGCTCATTTTGTCTATCCGGAACAGACGGCACTCCATCTCAGGTCAACGCTGCACTGGCAGCCCCGGTCGGGGGAGGGGGGGGGTGGTTAACCCAATTCATCAGGCAGTTGGCTTGGTTGGCCGAAGTGATTACTGGATGAAGGGAAACGCAACTGATTGCTGTTTGAATGTATCATGGAGAAAAAAGTTGAGTCCGTGGGGCCGCCTCTAGAGGCGGGGTCATTGCCATATAACTCGATAAATCGATCGACATATAGATCTGATACTGTCAGGTGGATAGTTGTGCATATGGGCGGACGTGTCAGTATTATAAATTCCAACCTGGTCATTCCTTCTGACTCTTTGGGAGCTCTGCGATTCAAGAGGCGCGTTACACATCGATAGTCCAGGGCAGATCAGCCCTTTTGTTCTTTCCTTTGAGCAGCTTGTCAACTACTGCGAACATGATACCTACCAAGTTCGGAGATGTCTTCGCGCTGGTGCAACTCCAGCGCACGCTGGCTCAGTATGGGACCGCAAACATCGCCCTGACAATACTTGTGGCAGCGCTTGTCGTCCTGCTGATCGATTATGCATATATGGCCTATCTTCACTTTAAAATGGTGAGTTTCCAGATGCTGCTTTCCACTTACAAAAGGATCGCGACTCCTGCATGGAACCTGAATGCCGGCTGACATGGGTTGGTCACAGCCTCCCGGCCCGTTGCCTCTCCCTATCATTGGCAACACACACCTTCTCCCGGACAACAAGCCCTGGATCTACTTCGAACAGCTGTCCAAAGAGTACAAGACACCCCTCATCACATTCTGGATAGGCCGCAACCCGACGGTTTGGATCTGTGATGCATGGGCCGCCTCCGACCTGCTTGACAAGCGCGCCGCCATCTATGCGTCGCGGCCGCGGATGGTAGTCTTTGGGGAGCTGGGCTCGGGCCAGTCCAACCTTGTCACCATGTACTATGGCGAGCGCTGGCGGATACATCGAAAGCTGACGCATCAGGGTGTCGGCCTGCAGCAGGTGAGGAGCTACCGCGGCTTCCAAAACGATGAGAGCAAGATGATGGCGTATAGTCTGCTGTCTACACCTGAGGAGTACGTGAGCCATTTCGAGCGCTATGCGGCGAGTGTGGTGTCGATCATCGGGTTTGGGAGGCGGATCGCAAGCAATACAGATCCGATCGTCACGGAGGTGGTTGCTGTCATGCAACGTGCCGCGGATTTGAATGTGCCGGGAAAGAAGTTCCCAATGCTGATGGAGACTTTTCCAAGTGAGCAACCACCTCTGGAAAGGCAAAGATAGTACCTTTTCTGATCGCGCTGTATAGTTCTGGCAAAGTTCCCCAATCAAATCGCACCGTGGAAGCACGGGCTTGGAGGTGGACGAGGCCGCGGCAGGAGTTTCTTTTACGCCCTGGCGGAGGAGGCTGCAAACAACCCAAAGCAGCAGCAGTGCTACGCAAGGAAGCTGTTTGACGAAGCGCCCAAGTATAACCTGACTAAGGAAGAGATCGCGTCGCTGTCGGGCAATCTATTCGGAGCGGGTAGCGACACCTCTAGCTCGACCCTCATCACGTTCGTTCTTGCTTGCTGTGCTTTCCCGGAGACACTGCCAAAGGCTTGGGAGGAGCTTGATCGTGTGGTTGGACATAACCGCAGTCCCACTTTCGATGATGAGCCCAATCTGCCTTACGTTAAGGCGTTCATGAAGGAAGTGCTGCGCTGGCGGTCAGTGGCCATCATAGGCGGACAACCGCATGCGCCTATCCAGGACGACTACTACAAAGTATAATCCTGCCTGATCCGATCCTGTGTTGCGGAAAAGGTGCTGTACTGACTGTAAGCAGGGCTGGTTGATCCCCAAGAACACCTGGGTTCAAGGAAATGTCTGGGCCATCCATCATCACGAGCGCGAGTTCCCAGATCCAGATCGTTTCAATCCTGGGAGATTCATCAAGGGAAGTCCGTATAGCCGGCCCTTCCCAAACGAGCGAGGTTACATGACTTTTGGCTGGGGACGACGCGTGTGTAGCGGACAGGGCCTGGCAGAGCAGGGTACCTTTATCAGTATTGCCCGTCTGCTTTGGGCTTTCAAGATCGAGAAAGCCCTAGACGAGAACGGCAACGAGATTCCCGTCGACATATTTGATTTCACGTATGTTACCCGAGCCGTGCCTTATTATTTAGCTGGCTACTCCGTAGCGAGATCTCTGCGCTAACAGTGACAAAAGCAACGGACTCAACATGCGCCCGAACCCATTCAAGTGCCGATTCACGCCACGGAGTCCCACGATACGTGCCACATTAGAGAGAGAAGGCAAGCAGGCGCTGGCAGACCTTGCTCCCTATGAAGGCGAAACAAAATACCGGATGAGCCAGTTTTATCAAATGAAGAAATTGTCATAGGTGCGTTCCGGTCGCCCCTGGAAGAACACTTCTAAGGGGTGGATCCCGTCTATGGACTGCAGGCTGGCAAAATCTGGAGGTTCCATCATGGGGTGAGCACTTCGATTCTCGGGTGTACCCAATCCCGGGCGGTTGGAATTGGTGCCTGGTGGGAGAGAGACAGCCAGTCCGGATTCCTCCCAACAGACGATGTGGAGAAGCCGGAACACCCGCTGCGGATCCTCAGTGGGGAAATAAACGGACGGACCATATGTGGGAGAGAGAGCAGGCTGGACCTTGAAAGGCTATTTGACACTGTATGCGATGGACCGAGGCTGCCAAAGTTGCTATCTGAATGCATGTATGTACATAGAGACATACACGAAATCGATGGCCTCATGGATGGACGACTGACCGCCAGACGTCGTCCCATCAGATGACGGTTCTGTACGGAGAAACTCTGTACGGAGAACTGTGCCAGTGTGGCCAGGAGAATGCTCGGGGAGGAGCCTAACACCCTTGTACTCCGTAGAGGAGCACCCGGTAACCAATCCCGGTTGCACATAGAATAATCAGTGCGCAGAGAGGACAGGTGAGAGATGGAAAAAGAATCATGCTCCGAGAGAGAGAAGACAACAAGAGGGAAAGAAGATCGGCAAGGACGCTGCCGGGGTTTTGCCGTGCGGTCCACAGATCATCGACGACGACGACGCTGCGATCTCGGCATCGCGAGACAGCCAAAGACAAGCGCGGCACAGCTCGCACTCGCGAGTCAGTTGGACAAGATGGAGGCTGTAGAGAGGGAGGTCGAAGGAGAGGATGCCGCATCCCCGGCAGATGAAGGCGCGCCCACAGCCGGGCCTGGCTGCGGCTCCGAGCGTTGTTGCCGAGCTGCGGACCCAACCTTCCACTCACGTTCTAGGGCTTGTTCTCTGGGCCCTTCCAGAGCCTCAGAATACGGCATCCATGTGCTCAAAGAGCAGCTTGGATAGCATTATTCTGGTTCTTTGCTTCCTCCCCGGCGAACGTATTTGCCATCCATGAGCCCCGCACGGCTGGAGCGGCATCCGTTTCGCTGGCAGTACGCAGTACTGCATACTGCGTCTTCGGATCTGCTTTCCTGTCCGACGTGGTCCAGAGAATGCACGGCTTTGTGCTTGTCGCCGTTGCCATTGAATGGCGCACTTGTGGGGAGCTGTACATGTCTCTCAATAATGGGGCTGGTGCGGGCGACGCCATTGTCATGATGTCCGGTGTCTGCAGCTCTTCCCCGGGGTCAAGGCGCTGTGGATAAGATAAAGAGACAACCCCAAATCATAATCCTTTCCTGACGGACTCAATTGCCTGACGGACACAAGTTGACCTCTGCTAGAGGGTGCGCTGTCTGAGACTTTGAGACTCTGGAAGAGAAAACTAATTTCTGATTGACCTCTCCATTGCGTATTTGCAAGACCGTCACCATGAATCTGCCACAGGCGAAGACGCCTTTGAAGGTGGTCGTGGTCGGGTACGCTACCCCTAATGCGAATTCATCTGTCAAATATCGCAGAGGCCTTTACTGACGCGGTGTAGGGCAGGTATGGAGTGATGGCTCTCCATTGCGGAGGAGCGCATAGCTGACCTACTCCAGGGATCGGTGGTATGGCCGCAGCTCTGACGCTGGGTTTGCGCGGGCACCATGTGATTATCGTAGAAGCCGCGCCCAAGGTATGTTTGTTCCTCCGACTGATCCCTGTGCGACGACGGCAGGACGCAGTCGTACCGGTACTTGGTGATACATGCTAACGAGGCGCAATGCAGCTCGCAGAGGTCGGCGCCGGCATCCAGGTGTCACCCAACATGCTTAGATTACTCGAACGTGAGTGAACGTAGTTTCCAACGCAGCTAGCATAGCGAAGTCGTCCACTCACTCATGGGTACTACAGGATGGGGGGTTGCGGATTTGGTCCACGCCAAGGACGTCGCCCTTGAGCATATCCACGTCTTGCGGTGGGAAGACGGCAGCGTCCTGGGCACGATGCCAGTAAATAAGACGTTCGGACAGCAGGTCGTGATTCACCGCGCGGATCTGCATAACGCCCTGGTTGAGAGGGCACTTGCGCTGAAGAACGTGGAGCTACGGGTCAACTCGCTGGTTACGGACGTCCAGTTCGACCCGGCCTCAGTTACGCTCGCCGATGGCACCGTCGTATCCGGGGACGTGGTTCTCGCTGCAGATGGTATCAAGTCGGTCATCCGGGGCAAGCTTCTCGAGGACGAGTCCGTCAAGCCGGCTCCGGTGGGAGATGCTGTGTACCGCCTTATTCTTCCGCGCAGCTTAATGGTGAACGACCCAGAGCTAAAGAAGCTCATCGATGAGCCGCAAGCTACCCGCTGGATCGGGCCGGGCCGTCATGTCATTGCATACCCAGTTCGTAAGCACGAGCTGTACAACGTCGTCCTGACGCATCCGGACCGGGGCGGCGTTGATGAGTCGTGGACCACGAAGGGATCGAAGCAGAACATGATCAATGATTATCTCGGCTGGGATTCGCGGGTAAGGAAGATCATCGACCTTGTTGCGGACGACGAGATACTGGAATGGAAGCTGTGCTTGCACCCTCCCTTGAAGACGTGGATAAGGGGCTCTGTCGCGCTCCTGGGCGATGCATGCCACCCTATGCTGTAAGGGCATCCTGAATTTGAGATTGGAGTCCGTCTGTTCTCTTTCTGACGATATCCCAGTCCGTACGTCGCCCAAGGCGCGGCCCAAGCCGTTGAAGACGCCGCCGCCCTCGGCATCTTGCTTTCGACCATCTCGTCCAAACGCGAGATCCCTCTTGCCCTCCAGGCTTACGAGAAGTCTCGCAAGCACCGTGCGGAGACTGTGCAGCAGTCCGGAACGGACAACCGACACATACTGCACCTTCCCGACGGTCCGGAGCAGAGAGCTCGCGATGAACAGTTCCGTGCGGCGATGACCAGCGGAGCGAACCCAGACAAGTGGGCAGACCGCAAGACGCAGGAGTTCCTGTGGGGATGGGACGCTGAGGAGGCGGCCAGGGAAGCGTGGAATGGTGAGTTGAGTAGACTTTTGTTTCTCACTTTGACACTTCGCTCTCTAAATGGACAATCATGTGTAAAACAGATGGTGCTGACCAGGGCAAGAGCAGAAATCCAACGGGGTGAACTAAGGGTGAATGCAAGCCTATAGAAACAATTTCAGCCCCAAGACAATAACGATGTTACATGACTAGGTATGTATACTTACCCCTGTTTGCCATTGAGCCCGACAAAAAAAGCGACTAACTCAGAAATGTTGCTCTAGAACCGTGCCTGTAGATATACGTTGTTAACCATGCATTACATATACAGCACATGTGTACTCGACCAATCACCGCCTGTCAGACATGGCAGTGTATTGAGCGAGCGAACATGTGAATGAGTGAATGAATAAATTCTTCTTGTTTCATCTTCCCTGCAGACATTGTATCTTGCGATTTCAATAATCTTTTTTTTCCTTCCTTGTGCTTGTGTCGAGTCGAGTCGACTCGGGTCTTCTGTGTTGTCTTGCTCGCATGCATGAAAAGGAATACAATAGATTAAGATGGAGGCTATATGTATATACCTTAAAAGGTAAATACATACAGATATATTTCGGTTTAGAAAAATCCATCTCGAGCTCGGTAACCCTTTGAGTGTCAAATGCAGTTGGACCGTTTCTTTGTCTCCCTGATAGGGTTATGGAATGTCGAATCGTTTCTCTCTAATTGCACCGGAGAGAAAGAGGACCTCAGACGAGAAGTTATGAACGCACTGAGTTTAAAGTTCTATAGTTCCAGGTGACGAATTGGCCTCGCTGGAGAGGGACTTTACCCTTTGCTAGTGATGTGTGAAATGAGGAAATGTAGCAACTCTCTCTACCTAGTCGATGGCGCACCTTCATTGACTGGAGATCATTATTGATTCCCTGGACGGTGAGCCGGGCTTGAGCAATTACTGAACGAACAATGGAGAGGCCCCTATTACTCATCAGCACATTAGTTGAGATGGTATTACCATGTAGGAAAGAAAGCTATCCCTAGAAGCAAGATATGCCATCCGTATATTGAGTGATATTATTGCAGAAAACTGCGGGGAAGCTGAGCTTCTTGATGACTTTTGTCGGATGCTGAACGAGTCATGCTGTTACGAAAAGGTAAGTACACAGCATCAGATGCGGAAAGATTGATGATATCCTTCTAGTGGGGTGAAAAGGCCTTGAGTTTGATCTCCTTTAGATTAGCCAACGGATATTCCTGCGCTCATCATTGATCGATGCATTCTTGATTCGGGTGCCGTGTGGAATGACTGGAGCCAAAGTATCGAAGTTGATCACCTCATAGCCCTCTTTTTGATCAGACAGCTCATCGGATGCAAGAATCCGTTGTCAAACCAAATGAAGGCTGGTAGGGATCAGATCCATGAGAAAAAGGCACCTAGGTCGAGCCCACTGCAGTAGGTGGGGCAACCCTGCAGACAAGATCAATTGGGGAAGACCCTTGACGGTTGAGACAGGCGCAGAGATTTCTCTTCCAACATCATGGGAAAAAGGAACTGAATGCAGACAGCTGTTGAAGTTGGGAGAAAATACATATGTTCGAGAATGATGAAAAGTGCAAGTCGATTGCTGAAGGGAGGTCCAGATTAAAGCAGGTGCAAGGCTCCGTTTGGCGCGGGCTCTCCAGATGGACTCCATGCCTCCACACCCGGGGCGATAAAGCCTGATACGGCGATAACAGCTTAGCGGGCTGATCGTCCCGTCTACGTTAGTGGTATGGAGTAGATCATTAGACTTCCAGATTGGACTAGAAACATCGACATCACTCAAAGGCCTATTCTGATTACTCAGGAGATTTTCTATGAGGAGAGAAGATGCACGAAATGAAGGTAAACGACGGGAGTTGGCATCACGCCACGTCTCTCCGGTCCCTGCCGTTCCTTTTGAAACAGCCCGACGGTTTTCATGCAACGAGGATGTTGACATGCCCGCCGGAGAGACAACAAGTGAGGTCTCTCGGAGACTTTTGATAACACAGTCTTGGCCGGGTGGCGATCTCGTAAGCAGAACTCCACTACGGACACTCCGATGTGGCTTACCCGCTCTCCGGATCAGACAGAAAGTACGGAGACTCCGTAAGGTGCTCTGCATGGACAACCATCTACGTACTCTGTACGGTGCCTGCAGGAAGATCTCCCGTCAATGAGATTTTCTGAATAAGCGACCCAGTGGCCCTCGTTTGACGGGCGTGCAAACCACACGGCCGAGCGACGGCCGAGGTCAGGTCCCGTTGACCGCCTTCGACCCAAAAGAGGCAGCTCGCACATTATTAATCATCTCCATCTTTTCCCCCGACAGCGTCGTCCACTGGCCGTCGAGATCAGGTCCAACTTTGCCCCGAAGCAGCGTCAACGTGGCGCTGCAGGACCTTTAACCGCGGACCTTAATTTTTCTTGAACGGGGACCCAGGGACGGTGGGCGGCTTGACATCATGTGGGCAAGGCGGGAAAGGGGGCAGCATGCTCCCAGATTTCAAATCAAGGTGGAGCTTGCTTTCTCTCTTCGATGAGGTTCTCTTCTTTCCTTGCCTCCTTAAATAGTGCCGTCGAACCCCCAGCATCCTGCTGTCCAGTGTCCAGCGTCAATTGGAGCGTTGGGAGTCGTTTTTAGCTTGATTTATCTTACCCCTCATCTCCGCCATCACCATCCTCCAAGTTCCTTCCTCCAAGCACAACCAACCTCGAGTCCGACATGTCGCGCGCCCAGGTTCCCGATATCATCAACAAGCCTGCTCCAGGCATCTCCTACTTCACTCCGGCTCAGGAACCCCCAGCGGGAACTGCCGCAAACCCTCAGTCGGATGGCTCCAAGCCGCCAAAGCTGTTCCAGCCCCTCACTCTGAGAGGGGTCACCTTCCACAACCGCATCGGAGTAAGTGGGCGTACCTTCTCCCCCGGGTAATAGATCTGGGGATTATACGACATGGGCGCTGACATGATTTTGTCTGGTTTCTAGCTTTCGCCTCTTTGCCAGTACTCTGCTGAGGATGGCCACATGACCGACTGGCACCTGGCCCACCTGGGAGGCATCGCGCAGCGTGGACCGGGTTTTCTGATGGTCGAGGCCACTGCTGTCCTTCCCGAGGGACGCATTACCCCCCAGGACTGTGGTCTGTGGAAGGACTCTCAGATTGAGCCTCTGAGACGGGTGATCGAGTTCGTTCACAGCCAGGGCCAGATCATCGGTGTTCAGATTGCCCACGCTGGTCGCAAGGCAAGCACCGTTGCCCCATGGCTCTCGACCGGTGACATGGCCACGGAGCGTGCGGGTGGCTGGCCCGACAACGTCAAGGGCCCCAGCAACATCCCGTTCTCCGACCGCTTCCCTCTCCCGAAGGAGATGACGAAGCAGGACATCGAGGAGCTCAAGGAAGCCTGGGTTGCTGCCGTCAAGCGTGCCGTCAAGGCCGGTGCCGACTTCATTGAGATCCACAACGCCCACGGCTACCTCCTCTTCTCCTTCCTGTCCCCGGTCACCAACAAGCGGACCGACGAGTACGGTGGTAGCTTCGAGAACCGCATCCGCCTCTCCCTCGAAATCGCCGAGCTCACGCGCAAGGCCGTTCCCGACACCATGCCCGTCTTCCTGCGTGTCTCGGCCACCGAGTGGCTCGAGGAGAGCATGCCCGACGAGCCCAGCTGGCGCCTGGAGGACACCGTCAAGTTCGCCCAGATCCTCGCCGAGAAGGGTTACATCGACCTCATCGACATCAGCTCCGGCGGTAACCACCCGGCCCAGAAGATCAAGGCCGGCCCTGGCTTCCAGGCTCCCTTCGCCATCGCGGTCAAGAAGGCCGTCGGTGACAAGCTGGCCGTCAGCGCGGTCGGTTCCATCAACAGCGCCGTGTTGGCCAACAAGCTGCTGGAGGAGGATGGCCTGGACTACATCATGGTTGGCCGTGGCTTCCAGAAGAACCCTGGCCTGGTGTGGACCTTTGCGGAGGAGCTCAACACCGAGATTGCCATGGCGGGTCAGATCCGCTGGGGCTTCACGAGCCGTGCCGGTTCCGTCTACCTGAAGAAGCACGCTTAAACGATCCGAAGCCGGATCTGTAGACGGGTGTGGGGGTAGCGCATAAACGGCGTTTGTCCGTGAACAAGCACGACACGATTACGATTTTCTCTCTAGGGTATAGATAGAGAAGTGCTTACATAGAATTACGAGCCGGGATGTTACGGTCTGGATCCATGTCTGTCTATATAATAGAATATAGATAGATATAGATTTTATGCATGTACATACATATATCGAGCGTGAATGAAAATAAAGTCTACAATTTTCCGATTCGATCTTAAGTAGCAGAGATTGTTTTCGTGACTTCATAGACAGATACAAGATCAATAAGTAGTCCCTAATAGACATACCACAGAACTCAATTACCCTTTCCCGATATGCGCGTATGTACTCCATCAAAAGGCCCCTTGGGCCGCGGCACAGGCGAGGCGGAGCTGAGTCCGGGGGTGGCTGTACGTATGTACAGTACTGTGTACTTCATGTATCCATGATTCAGGCCACGCTGATGCAGGTATCCTCACCTCAGCTCGGTCAGAGCCGCCATGGCATCGCATGGTCCTTTTCAAGCTATGGACGGAAGGGCTCGAGGCACCTGGAAAACAGGTCTCGTGCCAGGCCACCCGCCATGGTCGCAAAAGCGTCAAACTGCCTGCTCGCCGCGCAGACACCGATACGATCGTTTCCTCCGTTGTGACTCGAATCATGCGATGCATTGTTGTCGAACAGATTCGGAGATCTCGGGGAGTGGAAGAGAGGAGACACTAATCGTGCCTTATGGGTCTGCAGCAGCTCAAGCAGAGCTACAGAGCTCCCAAAAAAAAACCGCTTGCCGTGCGAGCAGTGGAAAATTACCACCCATCTTCATAATATCCCACAGGAAGAATCGTGCGAGTACTATCGAATTTAGCCAATCACTGGTCTTTCAATTGCTGACTATTCGTTCTTTTTTGTAAACAGGATTTCTCGATTTGTCCGTGACTCCAACCTGGGCTGACCTGGGGCATGCATGTGCGGAATGGACGCCATGCCCTAGAGTATGGGCCTCTGGTTAATTGGGCGTCGATCTGAAGTCTGATCGATGCGGAGTCGGGGACGTGTGTTACACGATCTCGAAGATCCAACCACGGCCCGGAGACGGCTTGACAAAGTGACCCATCCCGCCCCGTTCGCACATTAATAATGCGAAACTTAGGCAACGCCGCCATCGTCTCGCCCGGAGGCGGGACTCTCCAAGATTTACCGTCCCCGAGCCCGATCAAACTATAGATCGGCCCCGGACGGTTCTACTCTCCGACCAAGGGAGCACGATGGTCGGCAGTTCTTTAAAAAGCCAGCCGATTCACATGCCCAAAACACGAGGTCAACGACCTAGGTACAGCACTCAAGAACGGCGGGCCGGAACGACAACGCAGCCCCGTCCGTGTGAAGCACCGGATATTAAATTAATCTTTCAGCCTATCAGTTTTGCAGTGATCCAGTCATTCTACCCCACACCATTCTGCGAACGCCCGTCGTGACGATCTTGCAACATATTGCCGCTCCTGTGACAAGCGAAACATTCAGCTTGTACTGGACCGAGTGGTAGGGAAAGATCGGTGGAACGCTTTAGTCCAAGATCTCCCAACTAGCTGGCGGACCTCGCTCAGGACCGACTAGCAACACGTTAATGAACTCGAAACCTCAGAAACACACAGAGCCACCTTGCAGGAATTCTTTGCTCGGTGATGTCCGTTCAAGAGCTATTAATTGATGCTCATCTGGAGAGCCACGCCATCCTTGTGTGAAGTCTCTCGAGTTACGACTTGCTGTGTTCTCCGTTTCTCATTATTATTACAGCCCCAAACCGGCATCATCTTTTCCCTATATTTATAATACGGAGAGGATCTCGTCTCTTATACTTGTGTTGTCTTCTTGGATAATCGAGTTTTTTTTTCTTTTATTCACAATGAGCACAACAACGGCACATTGGGGAACCATATCTGTCAGTGCGGCCGTGCTGCTGGTAGCACTCAAGCCCGAATATTCTTTGTTGAACTCCTATGTATGGACTGCAGTGGCCTTGTTCTCGTTTTTCACCCTGTTTAGAATCGTCTATGCTGCGGTCTTATACCCCAAGTACTTTACACCTCTGAAACACCTTCCAACTCCACCGGTAAGCTGAACTGAATTGGGCGTCATCTGTTGTCATGCACGTTGAGGCTGAACATGTTCTGACATCATCCAGGGACGACATTGGCTCAAAGGAAACACAGACTCAATTTTCCTGAACTCTCCGGCAGCTCGGGCTCGCATATGGATGGAGACAGTACCAAATAATGGGCTTATCCGGTACTATACGGTGGGAAACCTTGAGAGGGTGTTTGTAACGAGCCCCAATGCCTTGAGAGAGGTGCTGGTGCAGAAGGTCTATGACTTTCCTAAGCCAGACCTCGCCAAGATCCAACTCAGCCGTATTACTGGGACAGGTTTGCTCATTGCTGAGGGAGACGAACACAAGGTTTGCAATTACTCTGGCCTCTTTCGGACCTTCGTCAGCTTCTGACGGGTTTTTCCAGGCTCAACGCAAAAATCTTATGCCTGCGTTCTCCTACCGTCATATCAAAGACCTCTACCCCATTTTCTGGTCCAAGGGGGTGGAGATGGTGGGCATGATCGAAAACCATATCAAGGGCAACTCCGGAAAGAATGTGATCACGGTCGGTGACTGGGCGAGTCGGGCTACTCTGGATATCATCGGAGTGGCTGGGATGGATCAGGATTTCCACTCCCTTCGCGACCCGAGCAATAAGCTCAACGAGCAATATCGGCGGGCGCTTAAGGAGCCCTCGACTCTTATGAAATTAGTCACCTTACTCGGCTTATTCGTCGTGGACCTCCGACTCGTACTCAAGCTACCTCTCAAGCGGAATATTGAGATAAAAGCAGCGTCAGATTACATCCGAACCGTGGCGCGGCAGATCATCTGCCAGAAGAAAGAGAAGATGGAGAAGCAGAAGGACACAAATAACGACGTGGACATCATCTCCGTGGCCCTCAGAAGCGGCGGATTCTCCGAAGAGAACCTCGTCGACCAGATGATGACCTTCCTCGCCGCCGGCCACGAAACGACCTCGAGCGCTTTCCAATGGGCCATCTACGCCCTCTGCAAGCACCCCGAGATGCAGACCCGTCTGCGTGAAGAGATCCGCGCCAACCTGCCCCCCATCTCCAAAGAAGACCCGACTCCCGCCTCCGCCTCCGCCGTCGACGCCCTCCCCTACCTCAACGCCTTCTGCAACGAGGTCCTCCGCTACTACCCCCCGGTCCCCATCACCGTGCGCGAAGCCGCCCGCGACACCACCATCGTCGGTGCGCCCATCCCCAAGGGCACCATCCTCCTCCTCGCGCCCGAAGCGATCAACCACAGCCCGCAGTTCTGGGGCCGCGACGCCGACGAGTTCAACCCGGAGCGGTGGATGGGGCCCGGACGCGCCAACACCGGCGGCGCGGACAGCAATTACGCGTTCATGACCTTTATCCACGGGCCCCGGAGCTGTATCGGGCAGGGGTTCGCCAAGGCGGAGCTCGCGTGCCTGGTCGCCGTCACGGTGGGCAAGTTCCACGTGGAGCTGGAGGACCCTGATGCGCCTTTGGAGATGAAGAACAGGGTCACGGTGTCGCCGAGGGATGGGGTGCGCGCTAAATTTACGGCTTTGGAGGGGTGGTAGGGTCAGTTCCTGCGTTTTGTTTCCCTACATTATATATAGGAGCAAGTGTTGCATGCGGGCCGACTTGCCTGTTCAATTGCTGTGCTTACGAGTATAGCACCTGACCGGTTCAACTGGTCGTATTGTTCTGTATGTATATACAGTGAAGTTTACGCTTGAATTAACGAACGGTATGAGCATCTTCTAAAAGAGGCTTGAACAGAGTAGGAACAAGCGAACGTGACAGACCCCTGACTCCTTCTTTCTTGCCTCTCAGATTCAATATACTCAAACAACTGCATCAATCTTCTGTACCTGCTACACTACACAGTCACGAAACTACAAAACCCAATCTTTTCATTTCTTAAAAAACAGCAAATCACCATTCATCATCATCATCATCATTACAAGCAAAGCATTTAATTAATCAGACTCGAATCTACCGATAATACTCCTCCCTAAAAACCATAACCCGTTCCGTCTCCCCCTTCCTCCCCCCATCCACCTCCTCCATCCACGCCCGGAACATGCCCCCGCAATTAAAATCGAACACGACCTTGCCTTTCCGCAACCCTTCCTCACCCTTCTTCTCCCCTGCCGCATCCGCATCTGAATCGACATCAACCTCGACCTCGATCCCAATCATCCCACCAATCCCCTCGCCCGTCTTCCCCCACCGCTTCCCCGCGGACCGCTCCAGCTCGCCGCCCGGTCCGGCGACGGCGGTCACGGCCTCCGCGAGAGTTGGCGGGAAGGAGTCGGGGGAGGAGAAGCGCAGCATGGCAGCGACGGTGCGGGCGGCGTTGATGCGGAGGAAGGAGTCGCCGTTGCCGGTGCCGGAGAGGGCGATTGCGCGGCGGGTTGTTTTTGGTTTCTTCTTTTTCATGGGGATGGAGGAGGGTGGGTTCTTGTGATAATCATATGGGGGAGGGGATGGGGATGGGTGCTGCGCTATGGGGGTGTATGTGTATGGGGGAGGCGATTCAAGTGAAGGACGAAGGGGCAAGGGAAGACAGTCGCCTAGGAGGGAGCGGATGTCGCTGACGAGGCTTGACCAGGGGGTTGAGCTAGAGTGCAAAGCGGGATTCGAGTTTAGAGGTCCCATTGATCCGGACGGAGATGACTGCGGCCTGTATACCATCCTCACCCCCTCCGCGTCCGCAGCAACTGCATCTACCTCTGCCTCTCTCACGACCTCCCACGCCTCAGCCCAGAACCCTGCCCCGAGGGTAGGCGTATCCCCAACCCTACCGGGCTTCTTGTTCGTCATACCACCCGTGCTCGTCGCGACGGCCAGATTCCCCCACTGGTCGAGACAGACACAACCCACCGTGCCCTGGCTCATCGTGATCTCCTCCTCCTTTCCTTCGAGACCCCTCCGATGCTCCTCCCACCGTCTCTTCGTCCAGAACCACTCATCCGGCTTGAACTCCAGCCCCCACTCCCGCGCCAGCGTCTCCACGTACGGCCCGCTCAGCTGGCAGTGCATGTTGCCGCCATCGCCGTTGGGCTCGCCGTCCGCGTCGTACCCTGTCCGGAGGAGCAGCTCGCGCGCGAGCCGGATCGGGTTCCGCACGTTCTTCACCTGTATGACGCCCGCGCCGCGTTTTATCATCTCGTTGCCGGCCTCGCCGGGGTCCCGGACGGCGGAGGTGACCATGACGGAGGCTTCCATTTCGATCGTGCCCGCGGAGGTGAATACGCTGCCGCGTCCGCAGTTGAAGAGCTCGTCGTCTTCCATGAGGGAGACGGCGTGGACGGCGGCGTCGAGGGCGGTTGCGCCGTTGTTGAGCTGGGCGTAGGTGGAGCGGAGGTAGGAGAGGAGGGAGTCGTGGTAGCGGGCGTAGAGATCAGGAGGGAGGGTGGAGCGGCGGATGGCGCCCGCGCCACCGTGGAGGATCAGGGTAGGTTTGAATCTTGGACGAGGAGATGGCGGTGGTGGTGCTGCAGGCATCATGGATGAGATCATCTGTTGGAGTGCTGGCGGGGAGCAATGGTTAGCTCACGTTCACGAGCATAAATATTCTGAAAAAGGCTAAGAAGACTGCTTCACTAAATGGCAGTTGACATTCGTTGAAGTATTCACACTCATGAGAGTAAGCAAGTATCGCGCGACAAGCCGGGGTGTCAAGGAGGAGGAGTTATGATGATGAGATGCGGAGAACCCCGGTTGAGAGCTTTGCCCGTTGAGGAAGGTCGTGCGATTCGTGCATCCGCGACAACAGATTACACTGGAGCTCCCTAAGGTCAGTAGCGAAACATTGAGAATCTGTACATTAAATATGACATTACACCTGTTTATTCAATGTTAATGTACAGGAATTAGCACAGAGGCTCAGATCGTTTCTGTTGGAACCGGCCGAAACGGCTTCCCGGACTCAGGTCACCAGCGAAACGCCATGCAAAGGGCGCGGAATCCATAATCCAGTTATAAAGACAGTGCTCCAGAAACAGTTTTGGTGCAGGAATGGAAGCAAATATGGAAATGAGACCTCTATGCTATGCCTCCGAAAATGACCGCCCGGACCCAACGCCTGAGAAGAGAGAATGAAGATGAATGAGCGATGCAGACTTCCGGATGAGGGATTAGATCGTTCGAAGCTATATTTTCGCCGATCATGCCACGGCCTTCTCCCCCGATGGAGGTGGTGCAGGGAGCTGTAATCAAAGAACATGCGTCAGTAACTGTGGCGAAGATGGGAGGCAGAATGACTGGCGCATTCAGCGCGCGATGAAATGGTCAAACTCACATCTAATCTAGTGTTCTCAGCCATCATTCTCTGGAACCCGATCCCGACACCTTCGATAACGGCCAGGAAGACGGCGCACATAATGGCCGAATTCCTTGCGGCCTTCAGACCACCTCGAATCGCTAACGATCCGCCGGTGAAGAAACCGGCGAGAACTAGGTGAAGAGTCAGACATGATTGGCCACTTCACAGATGACGTCTCGTCCATTATGTCCCGGGGCTGTGTTGGGAAAAGGACGTACTGGCATTGTACGGGTCCTCCTTCTTCCGAATTCCCTTAATAGCACAGTCGAATGTTGAGAACATCCCACCCCAAACTCCGAAGTTACCCCCAAGGACAGGGGCTCGGGCCTTAATCGCTGTGATAGCTCCTATCCGTCTCTCGCCGTAGGGGCTGTTTCGAAAACCTTTAACGCCGTGCCAGACAGCGCTTCCGATAGCCTAAGATAAACAAGCACGTATTAGCACTCGATTTGGTTGACACCTCATGCTCATGAAAAATGGACGGCACGATAAAGTAAAATTGAGAAACACATACCCCCATACAGAAAGCGCCACCAAAGTCCGACAGAGCCACCCAGGGGCATGGGTCTCTCGAGTGATCCATGATGGATATTTAATAGTGGAAATGGAAGGCGGAAGAACGGAATTCACAAAGAACGGTTCGAACGACTAGAGAGCCCTCGAAAAACAAGAGCGCGGTCGCAGATAAAGAAAGGACGGGAAGAATAGGAAAAAAAAATCGGTCGCGCAGTCCCCGGTGACCCGCCAGACAGACTGCTGAACTGTTCTCCCAGATCCAATGGTTCTAAAAGGTAGCGGCGGAGAAACGTAGACGGTGTCCGCCGAGTGTCAAATCACGCACTGACGCCTCTCCCCAAGGCTACCCTTCGTTTGCGGAGGTGGAGCAGAAATGGTCGGAGATGGAGTTTGCGAACGCTGCGCTCCGAACTTTCGGCTTCTTGGCGGCCCCGGAATATCTCACGTGGCCGGCCCGGGGAAAGAAGTCACGTGTGGGAGGCGAGCTGCGCCGCCGCGTCGATCAAAACAGACTGTCGACGCCACTTCCAAAAGGTTAGGTGGGATTGTTAGATACCTTTCTTGGACTGATCTATCCTGGAATATCATCTACCACTGGACCGTCCGATCTCAATATTCGCCGGAAAAGGCCCAGAACCTCAAGAAGATAATGCAACGCTCTCTGCCTTACCGATTCTCCCTCATGGCGGAATCTCCAGAGGTGAAGTACACAGAATATGGTTCTGTCGAAATATTTTACTTCACCAGCCTTGGTGACTGGAGTATGCAATTAGTTGGTGAATGAATTTTTTTCCTTGCACTCGATCATTCTCTGACGATTTGTCATGTTGAGGTATATTCCTAAATTTCTATCAAAATACTATTAAATTATACTTTCAAAAATAATATTTAATGACATTCTAGGTGTATTTTAAAATTAACAAGCGAGAAACACCTGTGGGCTCAGCTAGGGACAGTTCCATGGATTGTTATATACTCCTATGTGTTGATGACGCTCATGTTTTCTTCTCACCTTCCCTGGATGATGCTCAACCCATTCTACAAACCGTTAGTCCTCCAGGGGTCCGCTGGATGCATTTGCAATTAGACTGTTGCCTTGTCCATGGTATCACATTCACCCCCGACAAGGGGGACGAGACATGTACTGCAAGAAATGAAACGATTTCCAGATACCTTCATCTTCATCTGCCACTCCTAGCTTCTTCATGTTCTCTGGCCACAATCCCATCAATAGCATGGGTCAAGTCAACCACGCTGAGATACTTGCTCTTGATCGGACGGCTGCGGCGGTCTCATCGGCCCTCACTTCGAAGGGCCATCGGCATGCGTTCCTCGGCGGATACGCAGTTTGTCCGATCGGCGGAGCCAGAGCTACTCTGGTAATCTGGAGTTTTTAATATAAACATAAATAAATTGTTCCATTTATAAAATGATCTGCTGATTGAAAATAACAGGATGTTGATATCCTCATAAGCACCCAGCAACGACTATTCAAGCGCTACTGCTCGAGGAAGATCACAGATTCGTATTGAAGTCAAAGAGAAAGCTCATATACAACGCTGTTGGTATATCATGTTCCATAGCATTTGAAATTTGACTAAGCACATTGGCACAGGGACATCCATCCGAAGAGATTGAAGTCGCAATCGAAATCTTCCGAGGAGGAGCTGACAATCAGCTGAAGCCTGCCTGATGCTAACTCAGTACCAATCCTTCGTGTCGTACCAAGCCAACTCGAGCAGGGTCGCGCTAATATTGAAAGTTTGTGTCATTCTACTCAGTTATTGTTGTCCGCTTGATTAATATAAAGAATGCTAGTCCCCATAATCCATCCCAAGGTCTCCTTCTGACAAAGATCAAGAGATGGATGTTCATTGCAGAATCAACACGACCTAATAGCCAGATCAAAGCACGGAACGATTTTTATGATATGGAAGTCATCCTCGCGTGGTTAGTGAAGCACAAGGTCCGCATCGATTTTGCGCTGTACTCTGAGAAGCCGAAGGATCAGTTACTTCCTGGATTTGAACTGCTGTACAAAAACCATCCCACTGTCGGGGAGTAGCTTAAAGAGGCGATGGATTCGGAAGACTTTAAATGATCTCATAGATATCGTCTAATCCTTTTGAATATCTGTTGTGGTACAACAGGAGACGTCTTATAACTTCAGGACCTCAAGTTGTGACATTGGCATATGCTGGGGGCCTCCCGTACAGCTATTTCTCTGTTTGCCATATGTTTAATTTTCAGTCTTGGTCTTTGTCCATATAATCTCAAATAGCCTGTTGGAACCCTCGTTGGATGGGGGTGTGTCAGTCCTTTTTGTTTTTTTTTTTTTCAAATTTAAAGAGATGGATTGTCGATTGTGTCTCTTGATATCCCAATTTACCGTTGTTGTGGAATAATTCATTTGGATTAATGAGAAATAGGTATTTGTTTCCAATGTATCGACAGTCCGGCAATCATGAGTGATAGTCTCTGTCATGCAATATCAAGACATTTCTGGTCAGAAGGCTTCCACTCCCACGCTCGGACGGACGCTACTGCTTCTTCAACCCGCTTTTGGAACTCTTCTTCAGTTTCAGTATCCTCCTCTTCAATACTCCTGTACCGCTCATGGAAGATGTAGTAAGTGATGAATGACAGAAGATTGTTGGCAATCCTATGTTGTTTGGATGTCCAGCAGGATAGCTCAGAAGATTGCACATCAGTGTGATGAAATAGGTCTGCAGTATTGGAGACAATGTTTTCTGCTGAGGATTGAACCTCAATATGACCTCATGGGTATCATCAAATGTAAGACCTATGAGTGACAGTGGAAGAAGATGAATTCTTATATAGTGTAAATCCGTGTCTTTGGCATCTTGTGTATTACCCCAGTTGTCTCCCATTTGCCATGCATGCTAGCATGTGCTGGTGATGGTTCGTCGAGAGGCAAGTCATACTGTAGAATGATCTCGGATGCACGAGGTATCTGGTCATCTAGGATGCCTCACTCAACTGTTTGCAAGACAAAGAGTCAGAAATCTACAGTACAACTGTTTCGTGATAAAATGTGTAAAGAAAAAGGCATGAATCTCACTATAAGCGCTACTGGACACCCAAATCGCTGTTCAAGCATCTCTCCGTACTCCACGAAATCGATACCATTCTCTTTCAGTGATTGCGCTACTGCGGTGGGGCAATCTTTAACTGAAAACATCATTAGGTCGGGGAGAATTTGTTTCGTTTCTTCGAATATTAAAATAATCTTGGCGTCTCGTCATCACTATACTCTGTTCATAGCAACTGTGGCGAGGCGCGCATTCAAATAGGTACCTAAAGTGAAGGACTTATCCATCCCTTGGTAGGTCATAGGTACATCTGACAATCGAAGGTCTGGAAAGCCCGGAAATAAACGCCTTTGAGAGTCATGTATTCGTCATGTAATCTACAAACGACAGCAGACAATCACGGGGTCCGCCATTGAATTTATATACTGCTGTCTAATAGAACTGAAATATGATGGAAAGATCAATCAACTTGCCTGTGCAGTCAGGTTCCCTCAGTATCTCTGTCGAAAGATAGGACACGCGGAGCCTGATGCTCATTTCATCTTCCCCAAGGAGCTTTATCCCGAGGGATCACATCTCGAGTACTTCCTGCCGACGATCCCCCACCTAATTGACTTTGTCAACTACGTAAATGATGTTTGTTCATTTTACAAGGAGTCTATGGTAGGTTCAGAGAGGTTGAATTTTGTCTACAACGTCGCCAAAGTCCGATCCCTGAAAGTCCCTGGCGCTTTGCGTTGGACATTTGATGCCACCATCGAATGCGCGTGCACTGTTCGGAATATCTTATCCTAGCATCTGAAGATGTTGGAAACCACAGAGCAGTTTTTGCTTTGTCTTACAGCTTGGTATCTGAGTGATGAGTGCTGCAAACTCATTGATGGGATTATTCTCAATCCTTATGGGAATCAGATTAAACCGGTACGCAAGGATGCAGAGACATATAGAAGTACCCTTGGAACGACTGGAGACTTTGGAAAATGAAGAATTGCAGCCAGCACAACGATTGGAAATACAGAAATCACAACAGCGCTTTGCAGCCCTCCAGAATAAGGTCGACAGAACCCCTACTGAGCACGGCCGTGAAATACATCGCCTCCACATCGAGAAACAGCGAGAACTGAGGAAAGAACACAAGCAACACGTGGTTATGGGCGTTACCGGTTGCAGGCAGATATTAGCTGTCAAGTGGACAGCTCTTCACGCCTTGCGGCTCGCTAGAAGAGTAACAGCTACGATTATCTGTGCAAGCTGTTTCATAGACTTGGCATTATCGATCTTCCATGGCCCATAACTGGTCATTTTTAAAAATGCCTGTGGACTCACTGCTCCTTCGGTGAGGTACTTGTAATAGTCCGGGTGATACGTTCCAAAAGTCAGGTATATCTCATGGCGATTTTGTGCAATTAGGAGGCGACTAAATAATTAGCCATGGAGCCAAAAGAATAGAGAGATAGGAAATTCGGATCTTACCTTTTGTTTTAAGTCTGGTATGTTTTCTTCTGATCCCTTTAGGATCCAACCCACCATTTCGGCGGATTCCTGTGTTTGCACTGCCTTGACCTGGCTGTACCGGAGCTTTCTCTTCACTTCCACAATTGCTTGAATATTATGACTCTCGCTCGCCCATAACGCTCCATCCGTGTATGTATTGTAATGGGCCGCGGAGAATTCGGCCTTGAAGTGGATGTGGTTTAACACCCACTCGCTCCTTGACCCGAAAACCAAACCTCCCAGTGCGTCCAATAGGAGAATCATGGACGTATTCACGATCGACTCGTCTTCTCCGTTGGGATAGGAATCTCGGTCCGCTGTCGGCTGCAAGCTGCTATCAGAGCTGCTTTTCAAGCTTCCCACCGAACTGCCGGGAGCTTCTTGTCCAGTCTCTGAAGGGCCTTCCTCCATCTCTACATCGCTGAGTTCCCTGTGATTACCCTTTGAAATCCGGCCAAGAGTTCGACTTATAGTTCCGGCTGTATGTTTGGCAACACGTTTTCGACGACTTCGGCGCGGGGGGACGGCTTGGGCAGCTTGGGCAGCTTCGGGCTGCTGGCTTGGTTCATACTGGATATCCAATATTTGCTCCTGAAAACGTCTAACAGGCTTAAAGGAACCGGGCCGTCTCGGGTCGTTCTCGTGGAGAGACTGCACCTTCGTTTGGTTTCTCACAATTTGCAAGTACTGGCTGAACTCTCTTGATGTGTCAATGATCGTACGTGCCTCCTGCCAAACTTGATCAAGTCCGTATAGTCCTTTATCTTTGTCGAAATCGTGACTCGATTGACGACGAGGCCAGAGGACTCTCAACAAAACAAATTGTTCTTCTGTAATTTCAGACCCCGATCTCATCTCAGTGAGATCGTGAATGGTTTTCTTGCTCAGGCCTGCGTCTTTTGAGAGTTGGAGCCATGATTCTTCATCCCATGGGATATAAAATTCACAGGGGATCTTGCCGATAACCTTGGGTTTCTTTTGGGACTTCGGCATGGTTCTAGCTGCTAATGGAGAGGAGGAAGAAGACGAGAAAGGAGTTTCAGAGCGAGCGAGATGAACCACTGCACAATTCCTTAAACGCAGATATCACTTGTCTGTGTCCTTGTTTGACATGCTAGCACAGCAGGTAGGGAAGGATATCAACTGATTCAACTGGTTTCTGCTGCTCCTGCGGAGACGGCGTAGGGCTCTGTCTCTTTTTCTCGAGGCGTTTTTAAACAATAGACCTGTTCGAGGATGGGGCTGGTGGAAGAGGCTAACTTGCAGACCGTGTGAGCTGCATACGTAAACAAGGGCATTCCGCGTCTGCTTGTTGACATAGGGTATAGTTGGGGCGTTCTCCAAAGTGGGCAGGTGATCGAGACGCGTTCCATATTACCACAACAATGACTGTGATTCGAAATGCGAAAGTTCAAGCATATTGCTGCTTAGGAACCTGTTCTTTATCCCTAACAGGCAGTGTATCTTAAGTGTATTAATCTGTGAGATGTAGGGAGACATGATGGCAATTAAGATCAATCCTGCTCTAGAAGCTACTGTGAAGGAAAGGTGCTGTAGAATTATGAACATGACATCAATCTGATTCCTAGTTGTCACCTGCATATGTTATGTTCATTGCAATCCTACTCTTATCACTGAAGATCAATATTAATGATTTCTAGATATTCTTTTAGTATCTCAATGGCAATGAAATCAGTAAATATCTCACCGATTTTGTGAGCATAGATATATGCTTTGTTTGAGTTCCCTCGCTTAGAGACGCTAGTCTCTGCACTGCTTTCTTGAGATCTAACTACAGAGCGCTATGGCTCTTATTATGATGTTTGATAAAATGATGATTTAATAACGGGACGAGAAGGCACTAAACAAGTAGCCTCCACCTCCTTGATTGACATTTCAGCGAGAGAATGGATGTTCGAGAAGACAGATACTTCATGGAAATATTTCTGCTACCTCTTTGGTGCGTTTTTGAGATCAGATACAGAACTACAGCTCAATTATGATCTGTACCATTATATAGAGAATATTGGCAATGCTTGCCGCCAGCTCAACAACCATCGTATCAACTGGATTCAACTCAAGAAAGGTGATCTACAAAAATCAGGCTAAAGAATAATTGAGTGAAATTCTTGCTTTACTGACGTAGAGATCTATTAAACCGAAATTAGGTCGGATCTGCGAGTCAAAAGGAAACCCTAAACTGTGAAACAGACAGAACATATTAGCACTGGCAGTGTAGATCTACATGTGCCTTCCTTTTCCAATGTTGCGCACTTGCTGCCGTTATTTGAGTTGGTGTGATGACAAGCGCAGGCCTGATAAATGAGCAAAAGAGGTGACAGGGCATTCATCAAATCACTGGCCATACTCCAGCATTGTGCCGGGCCTAAGTCAGAAACAACAACAAGACCTCTTGTCTTACAAAAATCACAGATAGGTGCGCATATATCGGAGTTGCCTGTCCGCCTTATTGCCTATGTACTTTTCCCGGGCCCAGGAGCAAGGGTTTTGGTATCGCCAACCGGATCACTTGCCATATATTGTAAGAGGAGTCGAATGTGGTCTTGGGCTTTTTCCTTTGTTGAAAAGTCATAGAGCTGTGATTTCCGGATGATGAGCTCAGCCCTGTCAAAATGAGCCTGGAGGATTCCTCCATGGTGCTCTCCCATGAAAGAGAATATCATCGCCTGGAACACATAGATTAGTTTGGTATGTTCTTAGTTGACAACAAGAGGATTATACTAACTGGGATGATCACATGACTTTCTAGAGAGGCCACAGCCAGATGTGTCCTCATTATTGCCAAGATTGTAAGTAATTCCCCTTTCAGAAGTTTCTTATCATTGCCTCTAACTCTGTGTGCCATTGTCAACATAGCATGAGGATACTCTCCATGGAGCTCCCAAGTGTCAATAGGTGACCATTCAGTTGAGCTGAACAGTCTCCGCGCAAACTTAGGATGGACAATTGAATCTAAGAACTGGCTTTTAGGTGTGATAAGATTGATTAGCAATGGAATTGATGGAATTTGGATATCAATTATCAGTGACTTACTCTGGTAGCCATTTTGTGAGGTACAAAAGACTGAGGCGATTATTTTGTGTCCCCATTCTTGGATATCCTCCAAATTGCCAGTCCATGTGGGAGCATAAGAATTGTGCATTCTCCAGGTAATCTTCATCAAGTTCTGGATCACCTCCAATTCCTTCTTGATGCACCCTGAACCTTCATTGTGTATCAGCAGATTCCATATTGATTGGGTGATCCTGAAGGCGACTCAGTGACCAGGGCTGAAAGAAGCATGGTTGCAATGGCCTTGCATAACTCCCATCATTGTTCAAGTCTAGTGGCTCACATCTGATGTTTAGGGTGTCGTGAAACTCTGTTTCTAGGTAAGCCTATGTGACTGTGCTCTGAAGCACACCTTCTATTTTGTTGAGAGTTGCAATGCTCTTTTGGTTTGTCTCCTTTTTATTTTCTTCACTCTTTTGCTTTCCTTTGCTCTTTTGATTCTCTTTGCTCTGTTCGTCTTCTCTGCCCTTGTGTGAACAAAACAAAGAGAACAAGGAGGGGCAACTCCAAAGTGTAAACATCCTGTCAAGAGACCGGCCAACTCTATTGGTGGAGGAAGGGAAATGTGAAAAGATGTCATGAAAAATGTGCGAAGGTGAGGGTTACCTACAGTCTGCTGCCTACATCAGCCTTATATCCCTTGTCCAGATTGGGATTAGCTTCTTGCAAGAGACCCAGTCCTGGAGGTTCCCGCGGGTGTGGGCAGCTCCCGAATCTGGCAGTATCATAGGGCTTCCAGGTTCCAAGGTTAGGTCGCTGGCTCTCCACACTCTGCTAATCCTCATGTTAAAGTTCACATTGGAAAAGGGTTAATAGGCGACGTCCAAACTCTAGTGCAAGACAAAAATCTATTGGTAAAGGTTCTTCTGCTATAAGAGTACCGCACAAAGTCTTTGTTGATCTTCATCCTAACAGGTCTCATTTTCAAGACCCTTTTTTTTCAAAGTCCCATGTTTATCCTGCTTTTTATCATGCCATCGACAGACAATGTGGCTAATTAGATCATTTATATAGATAGACTAATGCATTTACATGCACTGAATATATTAAGTACCTATGTTATAGGTTCTTCCTCGGAATAAGCTTGCTCGATGATGAGCTGCATAATGCAGAGTTCTCCTATAACAGTGTCATCACGGCAGCTTGACGTCTTTTGGTGGAAATCTTGCAGGCGAATGATGGGAGAATAGAAATGTAGATGAAAAGTAGACTAGGTGTATAGAAATATTGTTAGAGTGATAGAAAGGCATGATTTATTTTGGTCGTATTATTGTTAGTAGTGGGATTACAAATAGTAAATCTCGCTCATCGAGGCGTTGCTTGTGGTGCTTAATTGTCTGCAATAATTTCTTTTTGGTCAAATCTAACATTAAAATACAAGAAAATGATGTCCATTGTAGCTTTAATAGGATTGTGTGGTATTTAGAAAGAGAACAGAATGAGCCCTAACTCAGATATAGCAATGAAGGGCACAAGTACTATTCTTGTTTTGAATATTGACCTAAACCCATTTTTCCAAAAGGGCAGCTCATCAAAGGTAGTGGCAACATTAGATAAATGGCTACCTTCAATAAGGATCTCAATGCATCCCTCTTCTCAGCAAAAATGTTTCAACAGGCAGACCTCTCCAAACCTTCTTCCTGTCGACCTCCTTGAAAAACTGAGGCTCACTGATGCCCAGGACTGGATCAATCGCCTCCAGTAGCAAACCTTGGCAGCTGGCATCAGATAGCGCTCACGGAATGTCTTCACACTGTTGTCCGCGATGCGCTGCGCCTCATCATCATGGCTCATGAGCCACTGAATTGTGTTGTTCAGGTCATGAAAATCCCAACTGACCTCAACATAATTCTGCTGTGGACCAGATGACTTCATCAGTGGGTGATGGTGTTGGATCCAGTCCATCTTGAGAGCAATAACCACACTTTTGCAGTTCTGCAGATACTCCAGCTGCCCAAGTATGGGTAGGTTTCTGTGTACGCAAGGTATTTGTACTGGCATTGCTTGGGAATTGATTTGAAATCGCCCTTCATGCTTCCTTTATGATATTTCCATTCCAGGGCCTTCACATCGGCCCATGGCTGACCATGCGTGACCTCCAATAACCTTTCTGGTTCTTCTAGATCCATTGTCTTGCCGCGCCACAGCAGCTTTTGAATCTTCTTGTCCCATGACCATCCATCGGTCTGTTCTGAGCTTTGAGCTGGACTTCTCTCATCGTGCCCGACATGGGGTCCCCAGGCCAGGACCAGTAGCCAAAGTTCGGGACCAGCCAGATATTCGTGTCCTCCGCACAGCATATATCCCCCCACAGTGCGGTGGCTTCTATCCCGCCATGCATCAAGTTAAAAACAAATTCGATGTCTGGGAGTCGTTCAGGGGAGGATATGATGGCCCGATGCAATGAGTGGAAAGTGGCAATTTCTTGGGGGTAGATTGTTCCTTCGGCTGCGATAACATAAAGCTAGTAATGTTCACCATGCGGCATCAGCAGTCGGCGAGAAGAATTGAGTTCTTCGTCAGTTTCAGGATCAGTACCTTCCATCATATATCATTGCACGGATATAGCAGTTCTCAGGCGTAATCGAGTCAATCTCTTCAAGGGTAATAGGTCGAGACAGTCTGTCTCTCATCGCGCGCTCGATCTCCTCAAACAGGCCCGGGAAAGCTTGCTCGCACTGAGCAGTATTGAGGATTAGGTTGTCTTTGTCTCTTTCATATTGCCATGTCCCATCGAAACTGTGTTGCCGTCGAGTGGAAGAAGCAACTAGAATTATCACGTCAGGAACTGCACGGTACAAAACGACCAGCACCCCTAGTAATAAGAGGGTAGTGAGACTGATGGCTTGGCGACGTCTGACAGCAGGAAAGAAGGACTCAGAGTGACAATGGGAGTATTTGCCTAGAGGCGACATGTTTGTGGGAAGGGAATGGTGAATGATAGTAACCAAATCCGCGAGACAGCGCAGAGATCACGCGTAGGCAACAGCTCCAAGAGGACGGTTTCTACCCCGTATTCCGTAGATCCCACGGACAAGGGTTATGGGAGCACACTATCACTGAAGTGGACTAATGTATCACTTGGCATTTTCCATCTGCAGCAATGCAGGGTACATGTAAGCAGTTACAGGTACAGTCACCATGGTTCTCCAGCACAATCCGGAGGAAACTTAAATCCCGCTTAGGGGTATATAAATTGTAACAGGGGCAATTTGAAGTCAGAAAGCGCTATCTGCAGACCAAAACTGATTTCCTCTGGCTAGAGCAGTCGTTCAGATCTCTCCCTTGGAAAATGCTTCCTCCCAAGATCAGGGCTCGAAAGATAAGGAAAATGGCGTAGTCTGATAGCTGCGGTTGTCGTGGCCCGCGGCCCAGGCGGCGTCTCTTTTCCGGACCCGACCCAAAAGGAGCGAACTATGAGCCTCTCGTCTCAATTCATCGTCCCTGAGCCCGGACCTGCCTGCCCATTCGCTGCGATGTATATTATCATTGTTGACGCATCTCTACTCGCTCCTGATAAGGAACGTGGGGACACGTGATGGGGCCGCAGGTATGGCCAAGATCGCTCCACTGTGGGGTGGTTTTCCGATTCTTGGAAGCTCGTGCACCTCCAAAATTTGACCACTACTACTCCGTACACTTTACCAAGACATGACAGTTACTGTGAGTTTCTGGCCATGGTCCTCAATTATGCAGTTGACCTTGCATTTGATTACCTCGACCAGTATCTTGGGAGCGACAACTTGACTGTCCGACTGGATAATTGCATCCCACACATCTGGACAGCAACAACCTCGGAAGGGTGCATGGCCCCGAATCAAAGGTTCATGATACCTTCGCCATGCAAGCTCTCTGAATGGATATATCTGTTCGCAAACATTGGCTACATGAGGACTCATCAATTTCAGGTACATTGCTGCTTTCAATTCTACTCACTGTCTAGGTGCTGTACCTATGGGTATTTTGCTGGTGTGTACAGGACAAGAGGTGCATCATTCTGTGAAACTCAGTCTCAATGAATGTGAAGCGTCAATTGCACTGACTAACATGACTGTTGCCACTAAAATAAGATATGTCCGTGAAAATGTCTAACAATACTCGAAGAAAATGATATCAGGTGGTACCATGCAATATGATAAGGGAGTTCAGATCAGATTGCCACGCAGCTCCTGTTCTCGTTCAATGGCCTCAAAGAGCGACTTGAAGTTGCCTGCTCCGAAGCCAGAGAAGTTGTGTCTCTGAATGATTTCTATAAAGACAGTCGGGCGGTCCATCAGATGCTGCATGCGGGCATTAGCATGAGACTTTGAATCATCGCGATGTTGCTTATGCCACATACCTTGGTGAAAAGCTGCAGGAGATAACCACCTTCGTCAAAGTCGATCAGGATGTCCAAGCTTCTGAGGGTCTCAAAGTCCTCTTTGAGCTCCATGCCGGCCTTCTTCAGTCTAACCTTCATGTCCTCGTAATACGTGTCTGGGACCTTGATAAACTCCACGCCCCGAGCCTTCATGTTGGCTATGTCGCGGACGATGTTGTCTGTGAGGAGTGCAATGTGTTGCACGCCGGCTCCGTTGTAGAAGTCGACATATTCCTCGATCTGTGACTGCTTCTTGCCCTTGGCGGGCTCATTGATCGGCATCTTGACAACGTCGTTTGGTGACGCCATGACGATACTCTTCAAAGCAGAGTACTCACTTTGGAATGTTAGCGCAGCATTGGATATGACGTGCCATTCTGATACTCACGTGCAGATCTGCTTGTCATCAACTGACCAGAACCGGTGAAAGCCAAGGGCTTTCTCGTAGCTGGGAGAATGTCAGCCTCGAATGTCCATCCCCATGCTGAGTGGCATACTTACTATTCGCAAACTCTATCCATCTCATACCAGTCCTGGTTTCCGACGCAGTGATCAATTCGCTTTAAACGGACCTCCGGGAGCAGAGCCGACACGGGGTCCTTTGCATCAGTCTCCATCCGGTATCCGGGCAAGAATCCGCCACGGTATGATTTCCTCTCGACAAGCGTGTGCGTCGTCTCTCCGTATGTCTGCAGCGTGGCAACCTTGACCTGCCCAAGGTCGTCCTCCAGCACCTTCGGGTGCGAGACGATCTTCGCTCCGTTCTTCAAGGCCGCTCCAAAGACGGCATCGACGGAATCAACCTCGAAAGCAACGTCCTTGACGGCATCACCATGCTTCTCCAGGTGCGCGTGGATCTCCTTCAGGAGTTCCCGCTCGTCAGGGCTGACCTTGTCAAGTTGGTCTAGAGACCGCAAGGGCGATGTGAGGACGAAGGTGATATCTCCATTGCGGACGACATGTGAGCAGATGGCCCTGGAGCCCGTCTCGAGGCCTCGATAGGCGATGCGCTCGAATCCCATGCGGGTGACGTAGAACGAAGCGGCCTGCTTCGCGTTTCCGACGTACCAGTGCACATGATCATATCCGCGATAACTATTGAGATCGAGAGACTGATTGGGAGAAGATTCAGGTGAGATTGCTGAAGGAGCCATTGCGGTTTACGTATTTCCCTCTGATAATAATATACAGGTGAAAGTTATGGTATGTGTGGCGGCACTTCAGGGCGGACGACGTTCCGGATTTAAAGCCCTGGGGTCCTTGATAGCGATCATGCTAGAACGGACCTCCGGTTGGATAAGGATTACATTCATATCGCCATGGTCCTCAGTAAGCCCTTGCTCTGCATCACGTATACACTCCTTCCAGATGCAACCCCATTCGACGTCGGCTATCGTCGGAGCTCGGGTTTTGGCGGTCAGCCCCAGCTGCAGACGGCGTCAGCGGTCGATCCTCCATAGTTCTCCGCCTCCGGGGACAGCTGCGCTCGGGCCACCTCGGTTGCAGCCGGCTCCTTCCACGGTTCCAGTCGCTTGCCCTGTGGCTTGTTCTCCGAGATGCCCTAGATGGCCTCAGGGCCTGCCGGAAAGCGCAAGGAGAGAGCGGGCAGATATCACCCAGCTGTGGGCCTTGCTATGATTACGACTGCTATGATTACGACTGCTGTGAGACAAAGGGTCTATGGTCTAGTCGCAGATGCCTACATAGCACGTGAGCCATATCATAAAACTCACAGGTCTTTTCTTTGGGCGGATTTGAAATCAGGTTATGATTCTTAGGACCTAATTAGACCTACTGACAATCCAACTTGGAGAGCATGTTTCGACATCTTTCGACGTTCGTTTCCATGCAACTTTAGGTACAGATCTAGATGTTTATCTGCGGATAATGCGCAGGTAGCATCTGAAGAAAAAAAAATCTAACGTAACACATACAACCCAAGAACGAAAACGCCTATCCATAACTCCTTTCCAGGAATCAACCGCGAAAGCAAACAGATCAATTATACATCTTTGAAATAAGAGAAAACCGTAGGCACGTCATCGCGACCCCTCCACCTCCTTTCTGATCGCCTCCTTCACTATGGCACCACACATCTTCGCGTACGGATTCGTCTGCACCGCCAGCTGCTGCGCGACCGGATTCCCGTACCGGCCTCCGAAGAAGAAATCCCGGCTCGCCATCTCCTCTATCTCGTCCTTTGTCAGACCCCGGAGGCGCTCGGGACCGCCTAGTTCTTCATCACCAGAGTCTTTCCTCTTCGCCTTCATCCGGGCCGCCCTGAGAAGCAGATAGCCGCGGTGGGTGTGCGCGTCGGCGAGAAGCCGCGCCTGCACCGGAGAGATCGGGGACGCGGGAGACTTGGGCGTCGCGAGCGCGATCGCCTGGCCCAGATCGGAAAAGAGCTTTGTTGCGGTCTCGCTGTTCGCGGGGGCGAAGAGCGCTTCATCCGACCCATCCCGACCATCCTCGACATCAACCAGCATGCGGAGCGCCTGTGCGCGGTTCACATACGCGGGCGGGTAAGATGGGAACTCGGCGATGATGGCATCCAGCTCCGCGATCGCGGACTTGATGGTCTCGCGGGGGACGCTACTGCCGCTGGGGGCCTGGAGCTGGCGGACGGCGTGGAGCTCGCGGGACTTGAGAGCCTCGAGGCCCGACGGGGAGATGTCGATGTGTGGGAAGGACTGGAGGGACGGGTCGATCCTGATGGCGGAGGAGGGGGCGGATTCTGCGTCGAAGAGGGCCTGGAGGACAGCGGCGTCCTTGGACGAGAGGGAGGGAGCCGAGGAGTGGACGTCTGTCGCGCAGGCCATGCTGCTCGTCTCTTGATCACTTCTACAGCTTTCCGTCGTTCTTCGTTTCCGGTCTCAATCCGCAGAGATGAGTATTGCCAGTTGGAAGACGGTTCCTCGAGCAGGAAATCTTCTAGATATAGCTAGAAAGAATCAGGTGAAGTAATATATCTGAAAGACGTCAGCAAGGAGAAAACGAGACCCTAAAAGCTAGTGAGTAGCACATTACTTCAACATCGCTGAGCAACTCCGTTCTCTATAAATAGCCGATGATTCCCCAGCGGCCCAGCTCGACCGCGGTCTGGCTGTGAAGCCCTTGCGTGAGCAGGGATGGCGATAAGGCCCGGTGGGGACAGGGCCGGCGATAAGCGCCCGCGGCGTCTTTTCCGCGTGACTCGCACCCGACGCCAGAACGCGGGGGGCGACAGCGGAATACGTCGACGAGGGGCAGACGACGAGCGTCGCGCGGTGCAACATGTTTTCCTTTGCATTTATCTGTCTTCTTCATCTTCCACCAGGTTGAATCTGTCTTCGCTACATAACTACACATGTCCCTCTGTTGATACCCTGATTTTCTCTCCATATTCGCTTCTTCGGGTCTCGGTTCTGGCATCTCCCATTCGTCGTCCGCAGCGATAATGGCCTCGTGGCTCCAAATCCCCAAAACCTCGCCCTTCTCCCTGGCAAACATCCCATTCGGGATCATTTCGACGGCGACAAAGACATCTCCGGTGCCAGCGGTCGCAATTGGAAATTATGCGCTCAATCTGGCTGCTTTCGCCTCGTCAGGAGGCTTCTCCCAGCTGCCCGTCATCCAACCCCATCTCGATGTGTTCCGCCAGCCGACATTGAACGCCTTCGCGGCCCTAGGACGTCCAGTGCACCGGCAAGTCAGAGAATATCTCCAGGACATCTTCCGGTACGACACGCCGTACCCTCAGCTCCTCAAGGATAACGAGACTGCGCGGAAGGAGGCGCTCGTGCCGCTCTCGGAGGTGACCAACCACCTCCCCATGCAGATCGGCGACTACACCGACTTCTACGCTGGCTTGAACCATGCGTTCAACGTGGGAACGTTGCTTCGGGGTCCGGATAACGCCCTGCAGCCGAACTACAAGCACCTGCCCGTGGGATACCACGGTCGAGCCTCGTCTGTCGTGCTCTCGGGCACTCCGATCCGCCGCCCCAACGGCCAGATCATCACCAACCCAGCAGCCACCCCGAAGGTCCCCACGTTGTCTCCGTGCAGAATGCTCGACTTCGAGCTGGAGCTGGCCGCGTTCGTGTGCAAGGGCAACAAACTCGGCGAGCCGATCCCCATCGACCAGGCGGAGGAGCACCTTTTCGGCGTCGTGCTGATGAACGACTGGTCCGCCCGCGACGTCCAATCCTGGGAGTACGTCCCCCTGGGCCCCTTCAACGCGAAGAACTTCGCGACCACCATCTCGCCCTGGGTCGTCCTGATGGACGCCCTGGAGCCCTTCCGCGCGCCCGGCCTCGAACCGGGAGACCGAGAATCCCTCCTGCCCTATCTCCGCGAGAAGCGCGCCGCCAACGGCTACAACATCCGGCTCGAAGTCGAGCTCAAGACCCCCAGCGGCCAGTCGACCGTCGTCACCCGGACCAACGCGACCAACCTGCTGTACTCGTTCTCACAGATGCTGGCGCACCACTCCATCACGGGCTGCAACATGAACACGGGCGACCTCATCGGCAGCGGGACCATCTCCGGGACGGAGCCCGGGACGCAGGGCAGTCTGATGGAGCAGACCAGCGTCGGGAAGCAGCCCATCAAGCTGACGGACGGGTCGGAGCGGGGGTTCCTGCAGGACGGGGACGAGGTCATTCTCCGCGGTATGTGCGGCGAAGAGGGAAGCTATGTCGGATTTGGGGAGTGCGCCGGGAAGATCTTGCCGGCTCTCAACCTGGGGTAGAAATGAGCATTGCTTGGCATGATGATACGATGATACCTCTTTTTGTAGTCTCAAAAGAGGAAAAAAAAAATGGAATGTCCAGATAGACTTCTTTTTTACTTTCCACCAAAGATAACCAACACTAGCCGAACAATTTATACATGGGACTACTAGGTTCTCTTGGAAATGAATAAATGCAGCTTCTCGCCGCCCGTCTGCCTGAACAAACAATTCCTTAACAACACCACTTACATACCGAACTCCATAACTAAGTACTGTACCTACAGTACTAGTAGACGACCAATGTTAATCACCCTATTCATTCATATCCATTCACATTTACAAATCCCAGCTGATTTACTGCTAAATTATTAGGCGACAAGTACAGTATGTATGCAAATGGGTGATCAGATTTGTGTATTTAGGATTTTAGGGCTACTCGACAGCGCGGAAAGTTTTCCGATCCGGACGTCCCACATCGGCGATCCTGTGGGGGAGACCGGAGACGGGAGCGCGCGCCGGTTTCCGTTTCGCTTCTGAACTTCATAGGGCTTGCCGGCTCCGAGATACAGCATACAGCATACTACCGAAGAGAAGCATTATTATTGCTGAGAGGTTCTAGAATTATTTATTCTACATTATTCTATATTCGAGCTATGTTTCCTCGGTTATGTATGTGTATAGTATGTGTATGCGTTATTGATTGATGAATTTGGAGGAATTGAAATTCGTTTATGCCGGGGTTTTTTAAAAGAAAAAAGATTGGGGAGAAATGGGAGTTTAGCAATAATATATAGGAAGGGGGTTGTGCTCGTAGAAGCCTAGAAGGGGTATCAAAAGATTTACAGAAGAGGGGATTCCCCCCCCCCCTCCCCCACTCTCTTTGTGAGCTAGTTATACAGATGGCAGTACACAGTTTCGTTCATGGTTGCAAACAGTTTCCGGGAAAAAAATCTTTGTGCAACAAACTGACCCTAACAATGACTACTAGTATTTAAATTGGTTTCCAACTCAATGCAGAGCAGATGCAGTCGAGACATTATATGTTTGCTAACTCCAAACTGGGGTTTTGAAGCATGAAATTAGGATGTTGTTACAGAATATTCCAGGTTAGGCCCTCAATCACTGAATGAATATGTGCAAATATGACGTGATGCTTGTACAGTACATTCATATATACATACATCTGTCCATGTCCTCGTTTCCCAGCGAATTAATTTAACTGTCTCGTTCGATCAACCATTCAACACCCTGTCGATCAATTCCGCATCTTTCAGGAGCTGCGCATCTCCCAGCCTAGGTCCCACGAGTTGCAGCGCGACGGGCGCACCTGCCATGAGTTTTGGGTTGTCTGATGAGGAGGATAAATGTTAGAAATGGTCACTTCTTTATTTAAAACAAAAAAGAAAATGCGGAAAAGAGTGTCGAGAGGACTTACATAATGCCTGAATTATCTCATCGTCTGGTGACGACGGAGAGAACTCTGCGTCTATAGGGTCCTTTTCGGGATCTGCTGTCGTGAATGGAATTACCACGGCCGGATACTATTTTCTATATTGTTAGCCGTCCGCTATCACCTGTTCGCGGGCAAAGATTCCGCTACTTACGTCCATTGCATTCCAAGCGACTGTATACATGTCATTCCGCCAATCGCCTGGCAGCACAGCGGTGTGAGGGCCTACAGGACACAACACGACATCGACCTTGGCCTCCTGCCACCGATCCAGCATCTGCTTTTGCAGCGCCAGCTTCTTCGCGTTCAGCGCCCACATCTCCTCCGGCTCCTTGGGCTTCTTGGACCAGAACCCGATCTTCTCGACTGATTCCACCACCGGCTCTCCCGCCTTCTCCAGCTCCCGTTTCGGGTACGATAATCCATCGAGGGTAAACAGTTCGGCGGTCACGCTGCGTATCTCCGCAAAGTCCGGGGGAGTGAACTCCTTGACCTCGAATCCGGCGTCCTTGAGCTTCGACGCCGCTTCGCGGATGGCACGACGGACCGGTGGATGAGGGGTGAGGCCGCTGCGGTGGATGACTCCCACGACGGGGCGGCGGTCCAGTGTGCTGCTCTCGAAGATGTTCGGGATGATCGCTGGATCGACGAGCCACGGTTTAGCATCGCGGACGACGCGGCACAGAAGACTCAGATCGCGCACTGAATTTGCGATGGGACCGCAGACCGCGGGGATGCCCGTGTTCATGCCGACCCAGTTCGATGCTGCGTAGCCAAGCATAGGAAGGATGCCGAACGATGGCTTGAAGCCGTATGTCCCGTTTGCGGCGGCGGGGATTCTAGATGAACAGTCAATCAATCAATCATTTGTCTGCTTTGCCGTTGGAAGTTTGATGGTCGAACGTATGTACTGTACCTGATTGATCCTCCCACGTCTGTACCGATACCCAAAGCGCTGCCCCTGAATGCAATGACTGATCCTTCGCCTCCACTGCTTCCACCGCAGGTCAGATGGGAGACGACTGGATTCTTGGTCCTCCCGAAGACATTGTTTTCTGACTCGGCCACCAGCATTGTCTGCGGTGTGTTTGTCTTCGCGATCACCAGAGCTCCAGCTGATCTGACGAGCTCAACGAGGTAGCTGTCGTAGGTGGACGGGTCGAAAGTCCTCGAGATGTAACCGTCGCTGGCATCGTAGCCTTTGATGTGGAAGCATTCCTACCAGAGGTTATCATGATTCTTGAGCTACTGCTTATTCTACTATATAGCAGTTTTCTTCGTACCTTGAAAGTCATAGGCACGCCATGAAGCGGACCAACCGTCTTCCCCGTCTTCTGATACACCTCGTCCAGCTTCTTCGCCGCTTCGATCGCATCCAGGAACATAATCTCCGTCAAACAATTGCATAGCTGCTGCGCGACCGCCGCCTTTTTGCAGTACGCCGTGACGACCTCGACGGCGGTGAACGTACCCTTGGCTATCTCGGCTGCCAGCGCAGTGGCATCATATTCGCCCCCAGTGATCTTGAGCTCCCGCTCCGTCAGAATACCGCAAGACGCGGCGTAGGGGCGCAGGTCAACCGTTCCATCAGGAGGAAGGGCTGTCTCAGGGAGTTTCCACTCCGCGGGGATGCGAGCGGCCTGCTCGGCCTTCTTCGCAGCTTGAATCTCTTGCCAGGGTCGGGGAGACATTCTTGTCCTTTGACTCTGTTGTAGGGACACAATACAAGATATGTCCGTCTGTTCAATCAAACGGGGACGAAAGGGACGCGCTGTCGCAATGGTGGGAGTGAGTTTCTCCGCATGCTTAATACTTCCTGGACAGGCATTCTTTACTGGACAAAAACGGAAGGTCATTTCAATCTGACTCACGTGGACCGCCCCTCGGCTAGCATTCATGGCGTAGATCGATGGAATTTGTTAATTGACGGCTTGCCCTGTTCAGCTTGTACTCCGTGCGGTAGCACGGGGAAGTTCCGGCATGGGGGGTTGCGATAGCTTAAGATTGCCGAAAAGATTTATTATTCAAGCCATCCGATCCACACCGCAAAGAGCCTCGGTTTATTGCCTTTAATTCTTTCAGGAATCCATAAGCTCATGTTTAGTGATATAAATGGACAGAGCATGGAGATATCCATTCACCACGGCTATAATCTTCCATATGCTGCACCCCATCGAGTTTCCCTACCTATCCCACCTGAGGCCTGACATCACACAAGCTATGTGCATGGTTAGTACAGCATGCTTATCTGCTTTAAAAAAATATGTCTTCTAACCTCTTTTCCTCGCTCATTTAGGAGCCTTGATGGTGCGGGAGAAGAATGAGCGCCCTTTCCTATCCCATGTCTCACGACAGAGCGTGAAGATAGCATGCCCCATGCGCAACAAATAATGGCAATATCAGTCCCTCCGAGAAGGACAGTTCAGTCGAGAGAACAAACTCCATTTGTCCGTATTCAAGATGACACTGGCATATTTTCGTCGCGGGGTATTCCCGCCCGTTGGAACGGACGCCTTTGCAGTTCTTCCGCAGCAGCCGGTTCTTTAAGCTATCTTATCAGATACTCCTCCCCAAATAGGCAATGGTTAAATGTTACTAGTAGGTAGTCCACAGGCGATCATCCACTCAGAATTGGCCAGTCTAGCCAACGCTAGCAGCACTGCGGCACAGTACTTTCTACGATCACCTCTTTTGGGCAGTTGCTAATAATGATAAGTCCGCCTCCGACTGGTCCAGAAGACAGCAGCTGGCTTTCAGTTCCAATCCTATCTGATGCGATGAAGATGCTCGATTAGGCACACAACGCGGCAGGATCCTCTCCAGATATCCTGCGGGTCTGATCCATATACCAATCAGGGCCCAAGGAGAGATACATGCTACACTCTTCTATGGTGAAATACAGGGTGCTTTAACGTTGGCTTTTAGCCCGCATCCCCAGAATTGCGGGGACATGGCGGACCATAAGGGAGCATCAGAAGAGATGACGACAGGGTACACCACGTCAAAGTCGCCCGAGAAGCAAGAGATCAGGAATCCAATGCAAATTACACATCAGGCGAAATATACAACGACGTCGGGGCTCGTTATTTCGAGTTTTCTCTCCAGTATGATCCGGCACAGCTCGAGAAGGACTCTGTAAGAGTTAGCAGAAAGCGTGATTTCATAGTCCTTCCAATGGCAAGGATAATGGTCGGACAGAGAGCCTCTTCAGGTCTGATAAGCCTGTAGATGAGTGACGACGTATATGCTAAGTTTTCTGGATAAACAAACGTACATATTGGCTCTCTAACTCTGTCACACAAAACCATGAAGGCTATTTTAGAGGTAACAGCACTTAAAATGCAGTCTGAACTATTCCAAGGCCTATGGCCTCAAAAAAATACTCATATGACGGGAGACGACTACTCTTGGGTTGCTTCCGCTCTCTATTTCGGCTGGCTGATCGGGGCATATCCGTCGAATCTCGCTCTGCAGCATTTCCCGGTGGCGAAGATTGTCTGTTCTATTATGTTCCTGTGGGATCTATTGTACATTACGCTTAACTTTTCTGGATTCTTTGCAATTCGATTCTTTCTGGGCTTTGCGGAAGCATGCATCTCGCCCGCGTGGGTGCTCCTCACCTCGATGTTGTTGACGCGAGATGAACAGCCTCTGCGGACATCCTTTTGGATCTCAACAAATGGTATGTTCAGCTTCCTTGGCGCTTTGCTGGCCTGGGGGCTAGGAGACGTTGATAATACAACCGTCTAGAACTGGAAAACTCATCTTTCTGGTATGTCATTGACTTATTAGTGACTTTGCAGTGGAAGTGACATCTCATGTCGCTTTTCAAGGTAGTGGGGAGCCTCATAATTGCCTGGGCTGTTGTCATATTGTTGTACCTTCCACATGGTCCTCACGATGGAAGGACACTCAGTGAGTATGAAAGGATTGTGGCTGTCTGGCAAATCTCCAAGAACAGGACTGGCGTTTAACGCCCAAAGTTCCTTCCCTACCAAATCAAGGAAGTTCCGCTGGACGCAAAGATATATCTTCTGCCTCTAATGGCTGCCGCTCTCGGCATACTAAACGGCAGCGTGTCAAACTTCATGAGCACTCTGATCAAAGGATTCGGCTCCCCCCCCCCCCCCCCCCCCCCCCTCCCCCAACCCGGTCCTGTCAAGCTTGCTGCGGATGCCGGGTGGCGCCTGTGAAGCATTCAGTACCGTCCTTCTGGGATACATCTCCACGTTCAAGAACATGACTGGAGCTACGATTATTCGTACGTGCTTCTGCGACTCTGAGAAGGCTGACTGGCGCTATTTCCACCAGTTGAATGCATACCTGGAATAGTCGGTCTGGCAGGTATCATGACCATCAGCACCGAACATCGATATAACCTCGTAGCGTGCGCCTAGGTCCAGAATTTCCTCAGCTCGTCTGTAATCTTGAATTGGACGCTGCCTGTGCTTAATGTTCCCGGCCACACAAAACGAAGTACCGTAATTGGTCTTTATTTCCTGTAAGTTCTTGCTGACAGTCTGGTATAACCGCAAATAGCACAAACTAATCGATCGATACGCGACTGGGACAGGTTCTGCTGTGCCGGAAACATCGCGGGTCCACACCTCTTCTTCTCGAACGAAGCACCGCACTACATGTCAGCCATCAAGGGCCTGGAGGCGTGCTACGTGGCTGTTGTCGTGCTGCAGATCCTGTACACGGGCATCTGCTTCTTCCACAGGAGCCGAGATTTCGATGATCTGACGGACTTGGAGAATAAGCATTTGCGGTATCGATTATGAATAATGAATAGAATACCCCAGTGCAAGGAGTAGGGAATAGAGGTATTCATTAATGGAAAGATTGATTAATAAATTTTACGTCCCGCGAGTTCAAACTCGCGACAATGACCTGTCCCAAAACCTCATTTCATCATTCAACCAGGTCCTGAGCGGTCTATATCAAGCCGGAAGACCCCGTTTCAAAATACAAAGCGTCATGCAAGACTGGATATTCGCCAGAAGTAATCGGCCTTTCATTCCCAACCTGTTCTCTTCCGTATAAAATCCACCAAATCACGCAACATCTCTCCCGAATACCAATGCCCAAGCCCCTCGTACTCCTTCCAGGAGACATCCACACCCATGACGCCCAGACAGCTCCTGGCCTCCCTCCCCAGATGCACCGGGACCTTCCCATCCTCCACACCGTGGCCAAGAAACAGCGGGGTGCGTTGAAACGGCCACTTTTTCGACGACTGGAAGGAGGAAGAAGATGAGCTAGACCCTTCGATCTCGAGCTCCTCCCGCAAGTACGCAACTGCCCGAGAAGGAGGATCCAATCCATCGTCATCTCCATCCCCGGAATCACTGGCAAAAGGATTGAACCCCTCATCCTCAATCTCCGAGTCCTTCACAGCCTCCACCCCCCTCGCAATATCCTCCATCTGCCTCCGGAACGGCAACCACCCACACATCCCCACCGCCGCAGCCAGGGGCTCACCATCCCACAGCAGGAGCGCAATCAAGCTGGCAGCACAGCCCTGGCTTAGTCCCCCCAGGACCACATTCCCCGCGCCGCCATTATCACCCAGGAGCTCGATCTCCCGCCTCAGCAGGCTATGGAGGTACGCGCTCGTCTCGCGCAGACCGTCGATCAGCAGGTCTTCCCGCTCCCGCTCCTGCGCCCGTGACGTCGGGGCTTCCGCCGGGGCGAGTTCCCAGTTGTCGAACCACTGCGTGATGATGCTGCGCTTGTAGATGGTCGCGCGGCGCCTGGACGCGGTGGGGAAGACGAATCGGGCGTGTGGGAAGGCGCTCGCCAGAGTCACAGTTTCACCGGCATTCTGAGGGTGCGGGATCGGGGTGGAGAGGAGCTCCGGGCCGAATTTGGAGGCGTTGGAGCCGCGGCCGTGCAGGAGGATGAAGGTCTGCTTGTGCGAGCGGAGCGGGGGGATGATGAGCGGTTCAGGGTAGGTGTTGTTTCTGTTGGAGGAGGTCATGGTGGTTGCGCTGATGGAATAGTACTACTTAATAACAATAAGTGATATCTTGTCCTGCTCATGGTTCAATTTCAAAGGTCATCTGCTTGCCTACACTGAGTATCAGACCAGTAGAAGACAACGGAGATGTGAGAAATTGTTCACTCAGTTCTCAGATGAGTCGTGGGGAGGCCTCCAGATATGCTTTGACTGATGGATCATCTGCGGAAGCCCTGTGCGTTATAGATAGACACCTTAGGTCACTTCAGGCTATGAATATGTCTATATCTACCTACCTAGGGACATAAATTGTGGAATACTACGAATTTTTTGGACTTTAATCTATCCTGGACACATCACCTAAGACATAGAGATAGGCGGACATGATAATCATCAATCATCCTTTCCATTATTAGGATTAGTTATTCTTTGGTAGCCCAGAGCTAATTTGATTCACCAGATAATATCCCGCGCATGAAGCAGACACGCGAGTTCCAGAATAAACGGGTCCAAGATCTGATACAGGATCCCCTCCGTAATCCAGGCTGATCGCCAACTGGGCCAGTAGTAAGCCTTGACGTACTCCCAGTATCCAGGATAGAAGCCAGATAGTTCCCAGTCCACAATAGCCACTACCTTGGCATCTCGCAAAAGAATATTCCGCGGCGCCAGATCATTGTGCGTGAGCACGATCCTCCTGTGTTGTTGCGGTAAGGCGCCGATGAAGCGAACAACCATCTCAGTCCAGGAATTTTGTCCACGCTCTCTCGAAACAAAGCTCGCACCAAGCCTTCTTCGTGGAACGCAGCTTCGGACTCAAATGGTCCATATTCGCTTGGATCATTGCTGAAAAACTGGTCCTCGCAGTGGGTGCCGTCCACAGACCCGATAAAAGTCCCCGAAATCTGCCGTAATTCGTCAAAGTAGTGTCTCAACTGCGCAATATGCTTTCCTTCTGTGCCTTGTTATGTTATATAAGAGCCCCAGACTTGATCTAGCGGTCTTCCGTCGGTATTCTACCATCACGATACAACCGTTCCCGGTTCCTTCCTCCATATAGATAGGTATCGAATAGTTACCTCGGGAACCGGTATGGAAGTCCTCTCTCGGACGAGACGCATTGCAGCAGCGGCTTCCGCCATACGCGTAGACGGCGTCTCAATACTTGATCACTGTGTTTTTCATCGATCCGCCAGACGTGCGACAGTGGTCATTTTCCAAGGCGCTCGCATCGGTTAAGTAGTTCTCGTGTAATTATTGGGGTGCGAGGCCCCAGAGTAGTAATGGCGGCGGCCGGAGGTGTTGCAGTAGTGGTAGTCTTGGTGTTCTTTTCGCGCTTGTATGGAAGGTGAAGTCTAGGTAATTCCTACTCTATCTAGCCATCTATATCGACCATTTTCATAGATATTCCGGTGGCCAGACAAAATGACTACTAATTAAACATCTCCGATGAACAGAGAAACTTCGACGCATATTTTATCAGAGCACATATCAATCCTTCCAGGATGGTCATAATGTTCCAATATATAACTCAGGTGCAACGATTGGACAGTTCTAACTAACAGAATTCAACTGTCTGAATTCAGTTGATAACAGCTGTGATACTACGTGGCTAACAGAACTATCTGCTTACTATATGGCAGTACAATCTCCACTTAGAGATTCCTGTGCGATTTGTATCGTGCTTGCTATCCACTAAATCTCTCACATTTGCAGCTTTTTAGAAATATCACGTACTCAAGGAATAAATACATATGTACCTACTGATCTTTTGGCTATCAGTAGTGACAAGCCTAGGGAGACCTGGTCTTGTCCCCGCGGGCCTGGCCTGCCCCGCCTAAAGGAAAGAAGGGATCTCGATCTCGGGATCGGCGGAGGCGCAATCCATATTCCGCCCTATCTAAGCTATCTATCTCTATCTCGTCGTGATCGACGCTATCATGCTTCCCCGGTAAAATTAATGGCGCATGCTCTCTCTCCCTCCCAGCTATCGATAGCCAAGTGGTCTGCTCTTATTTATTTGGCAGTCTTTGTCCTCCAGTTCTATTCTCTCTTTCTCCTTTCAAGTTCTATACAACACTCTGTCTGCAGTGCTACATATATTCCAATACCAAAGAAAAGGGCCTTTCTTTTCCTTCATCTCATCCGCTTAGCTGTCCTTAGTAACAGCGTTCTGGGCTGGCGCGATAGCACGGACAACTCGAATCCCTACAAACTCCGTACGGGGTAGTGCATACATAGGGCAAGAGACAGACAAGAATCTAAACATGGCACTGTACTTCACCGCTTCCTTCTCGCCCCTTATGGATATTCATAGGTGCTTAAGTACAGGCTGATCTCAGGGATGTCATGCAGGTACAAGTTCTCCTCTACTTTTGAAGACGCAGTGATCGTTCGAGGATGAAAGATACAGAAACGCTGTGCCTGCCTCATCATAGTTGCATCATATGTTGCAGAGATCGCCCAAGCAGTTAGCGAACCGTACAGCTATGGCGGGCACAAAAAAAAACCGCCCGACATGTGTTTGATACTAAAATTGATATAACCCATCGTCACGCCCGGTTATTTGGATAGATCATCCTGATCCAGAACAGGCCTCGACGTTGAATTCCCTGTCATTTCAGCTTTCCAATCATGCCCCACCGTCAGCATGATAGGCTGTCAAACCCTGGAGAGAATTGGGCCATCCAGGTTGGGACAGACATCTCATGATTGACCGCATTTCACAACGGTCTCAACAGTAAACATGGCTTGAGTGCACCCGGGAATTGCTCAACTTAAACACGTTAGGGTGTGAAGGAGCTGGCCTTGGAAACACCCAAGCACGCTCACCGAAGATATACCTCTAGTACGGTGGTAGAAACTTCTCCGGAACGGAATATTCAACATGCCATCATGCGAACGAATGTTGGTGAACTCGAATCTTCCGGTGATGGAGAGACGCTATTAATAGCGGTGATGTTGGAGATGCACACAATCGCAAAAGCAGTAGGCATCTTCCTCCATAGTACACGATCCAATATACGCATATCGAGTACCGGATGACTGCGAACATCGTCCCAGGATGCTGCTGGACCTGGAGTACGGGAACATCAAGACAGAGTTCGTGCTAGGCAATTCTCTGGAGAGGACCAAGGAGCATAATGTCCCAGTTCCTATTTTTGCCTCGTCCATGAGCATATGAAACTGCAAGAATGGGAAGCTGGACATGGAGGCTCAAGGAGAGCACAGCTCCTCATATTTTGCTCTTCAGTTCCGGTGCTCGTCAAATTTAAGATCACTGAAAGAGCGATAGGTGACTCGATAGCGGTTCGACACCAACTAACAGCACGCCTGCTCAGGGGTTTCCAGTCACCAGTTCATATTTGAACCGGTCAAAGCAATATCGTCCCATTTCCGTCAGGATACCTGGATCATTGTTCAGGTGACTTATAGAGCGTCCCGAAAGCTTCTTGCGAAGCTAAATAGGGATACACTCGCCCGGATATCTCTGAACCAGATTCATCCAATTCCAATCGCCGCCCGCATCTCTTGTCTTCCACACGCGTTCGATGCAGAATCTCTTTGTGTGCAAACACGTGGCGGTCTTTCTACTGCGGTATATGCCGTCAAAGACCTCAATGGCAACGGCTCGATCATCAGCGGTTTCCAACTCGCAGGCCGCCATGCAGGCCGGCCAGAGAGACGCCTTCAATTCCTCAGGAGGGGCGCTGAGATGGGCCAGCACCTCGCACGCCATGCCCAGAGCGACCCTGTCTGCGTCTGGGCTGCTTCCCGGCGGGTTCAAGAGGCGGTACAGGTAAAGGAGAGCTGCAGAGCGACAAGCGTATGCCTGTGCAAGACACGATCTGGATATCTGGCTAGAGACAGCGCGGTTCGGAACCGGACGCCATGCAGTAATGCGGGCAGATAGATCGCGGGCCCGTTCCAAGTATATCTGAGCCGAAAGTACAGGGTTCTCCTCTGATAGATCCCCATACGCTCCCGGGTTCATTCCCAGATTTCCGCATCGTATATCTTCGGCCAAGGCACAGACTTCCTCGAGAAGAGGCATCAGAGTCGCAGTGTACCCCATGAGGCGGTCTACTAGGTTTCGACTGTCCTGGTCCAGCCAAGCTGCCGTTGGGATAAACGGTCGACGCATGCCTACGAGGGACAAGACCATGTCCTGACGAGCGAACGCCCTGACAAAGTATTTTGCGACTGAGCTCAGGGCCCGTCCGCCGCTGATATATTTCTTGATTACAGAGGCTGTGTACCCGATCAGGATCGGGATCGAGTGCTGTTCCTGCCCGAATTTGGTGTGGACAAGCTGTGAAAGTACCAGGAATTAGAATGGGATACCGCGCCGGAAAATGACTACTCACCTCCATCGCAGCCAGTCCGAGCACCATAACCAACACCTGCTCGAGCTCACTGCTGGGGTCTTCCATGCTTCGCAGCCTGGCGAAAGTCCGTGCTCGTCTCGTGAGCGATGATACCAGCGAGCCACTGCCGCTCGTGTCCAGATAGAGCTGTCCAATTGCGGCGAGCGTGTTTCCGATGGCGACTGGATCCCGTTGCAAAACGAGAAGGGTAAGCGCATTCATCTCCTCGACGAATTCCGAGTTGATCACCAGATCGAATGGATGCCGATCAAAGTAGATTTTGACGCCCGGTTCATCAGCGGCTCGTATCATCCCTGGGGGAATGGAACTAAGACTCCGTGGCGATGGGGCGAGTAGAGACTGTGCAGAGGCATCACGCGACGTCGTTGGTATTATCGACGTTCTCCTGGATTTGGAGGATGCTGTTGATGTTGAAGCAGTATTTGTCAATTCAGCTGACGATGATGGCAACTCAGACGCAGGCCCATCACTCTCTCGTACAGAGCAACTGGTCGAGAGCTCCGTACGCGGCTGACCCGGGCTCCCGGCCGAAGAAGTATCGACGGACTTTGTCCGCCTGCATAACCAAGAACGAGAGGACCCTTCTGGCGGCTGCCACCGCAGCTGTGGCTTCGTATTAGCGTAGCCCTGACAGACATGGCGACGACGAGCACATGTGCCGCAGGTCGGGCGCGCCTCGTCGCACTTTACTTTGGCCTTCCTGCAGTCGATGCAGCCGCCTCGGGATCTCCTCTTGATGTGAGCCACATCTGCGGGCGCAACGGCGGTCTTGACGACATCCATGGCTGCCAGGCACGGCCAGCATGGATGTCTCGAGGTCGTGCAAGACCGATATTGTACGTACTCCGTCCAGCAGGGCAAGCGATACGCAAGCGCGGAGGGGCGCGCCTCGCGCGGTCCGGGGATGCACACCCCCGGCGGCCGGTCACGTCCTGTCACGGGCACCGCTGCGCCGCACGAGACGCCTCGATTCTGGCCGGGGAAGACCGTCATGGGGCGTCTCGGCGATGTCACAATCTCCGCAGTAGCAGACCGTTCTGCTCGGCCGCTCCGGCCAACCGCCCCGCTCCGAGTCCCGGGCCCCGGCGCGGATATACAAAGAACGTGTCTCCACCCAAAACACAACGCACAAAAAAAGCACCTTTTTCAATTTCCCAACCTCACATTTTTCTCAACAACAAGAGCATGTTAGCTCAGAGGAAGAGCGCCGGGCTCATAACCCGGAGGTCCTTGGATCGAAACCAAGACATGCTAGCATAACAACGAGTTTCTTTTTTGCTCTTCATGTCCATGACATGGACAAGGGAATGAATTTTTGCCTATGGTTACTCTTGCTCGAGCCAGGGGAGGTCTGGCTTTACTCTTGTTTTTGCTCTCGCCTTTACCCGTGGATACCTTTTCCGACTGAGACTGATATACAATATCTGGGCATTACTCTGGAATAATGACTGCATTAACTTCATCTACATGGCCGTGAAGTATATATATATATATATATATATACCCACATACAACCCCTACTCGGAAGATACTCGACTTTATCAGCAATGTCTATCTCCTGGCTGGGAGGACCTACAGCGTAGAAAGCAGACAAATGCTGACTCACTATGCGGACTGCTTATGTTGGAAAACACCAGGCAGACGCCATGGGAGGCCTCCCAAAGCAAAAGAAGCCTCGCGGCCATCACGCGACTGACGTCCATCCCAGAAGCCCAAACTTCTATCTTATCCTCATTATTCCACTTCCTAATTCTATCATCATTCTACATACATACATATATAACTACCTAGGCCGTCTCCAATCGGACTCACCACTGCTCTTGTTGTATTAGTTTCCCTTTGCCATTTCTACCCTGCAGCAAACACGGACCGAGACGGAGAGAAGCAGAATTTGCAACATCTATAAACCAACACTATACCAACGAGCAGAAATAACAGAAATAAGCAGGATGACAACAACAACAACAACAACAACAACAACAACAACAACAACAACAACAACAACA